>OGMB01000088.1_pt1 | contig 52954 bp, 39 predicted proteins | sample 1573001 | NCBI WGS metagenome assembly OGMB01 (sample SAMEA2581921, study PRJEB24529) | metagenome | biome: Human gut stool | place: China | collected 2011
TTGCATAACAGCTGATATGCGCATGCACAACACCTGTTGTGCATGCGGTAGTCAATTGTTATACACCAACTATTATCCAGACTTATGACACACCCTCTGATGAGTTTACTATCTGAATATATTGGTATCACTGATTACTATTTCCATTAGGCAAGAACGAAATTATGTAATACTTCCTCTGTCGTTTTGTTGAGTAAGACGGCATCCTTGAATTCTGTAATCAAGCCACTTGACAGGGCACGATAGATAAGGTTCTCGAATCTGGTGCTGTGCTCGTCATCAATGATGCTTTTCTCTTATTCTTCTGCCAGTTCTTTCATCGCATCGTTTAATGTGTTGAAAAGAACGTTGATGTTTTCTTCTTCATTCTTGCAGGCCTCCTTGAAGAGGGCAACAGGATCTTCGGTGCTGCTCTTGAGCGGAGTCTCGTTGAGCAGGATGTTGACATTGTTCAGCAACATGCCGTGAAGGGTAGGCATGTGGAGCTGGTGCTGCTCGCCCTCCTTGCTGCCACACTTCAAGCCTGCGGCGTATGCCTTTACGATGATGCGGACCAGGAGATGGATGGCCATCGGCTCGTCGGCGAGACTGATGAGAATGCCATGGGTGTAATCGCGTACATGCTCTTCAAGAGTGGTAAACTTGCCCTGAAGTAGCCAGGTGAAGTTGCGCTTGTATTCTGATTCCATCGCCTTGTAAAGCTGGTTCGATTTGCAGGCTATGCGCAGGTAGTCGAGCATGGTTGGCTCAAAGGTCGGGTCTGCCTGTTTCATGCTGTCGAAGTTCTTCTTCATGCGCTCGTTGGCTTCCTCGGCAGTCTTGTAGTTGAGGCGTACGAGGGTAGAGAACATGATGTCGAAGAAGTATTGGTTTACCTCGCCATAGTGCTCCAGCATCATCTGCTTGATCTGTTTCGGGTCGTTCTTCTTGCTGAAGTCATTGCCTTCGATGGTAGCATCGATGATGCCACGTGCGTAAGCTTCGAAGAAACCTCTTACAAATGCAGCTACTGCCTGATAACTGTTGATTCTTTTGCTCATTTCTTGTCTGTGTTTATTGGGCTGTTCCTGTTTGGAAATAACAGCTTCTTATTCAAAAGTCTTAAATTCATACCCCTGTTCCATGAGCCATTCTATGGCCTGAGGAAGCGCTGTCTTCAACTTTTCAATGCTCTTCAGCGAGTCGTGGAAGGTGATGATGCTGCCATTGCGGGCATACCGTTTCACATTGTTCACCACATCTTCTGCCGTCATCCATTTGGAATAGTCGCGCGTCACCACATCCCACATGATGACCTTGTAAGTGCGGTGCAGCCACCAATACTCACTTGGTCGCATCCAGCCGTGAGGTGGACGGAAGAGATGGGCATGGATGATATCGTTCGCCTTATTGGTGTTGAGCACGTAGGAAATGACTCGGTGCTTGAAGGCACCGATATGATTGAATGTATGGTTGCCTACCTGATGACCCTCTGCCACAATCTGGTTGTAGAGGTCATGATGGCGCAATACATTCTCTCCTACCATAAAGAAAGTAGCCTTGATATTGTACTTTCTCAGGGTCTCTAAGATGAATGGAGTTGACTCTGGAATCGGACCGTCATCAAATGTAAGATAGACAGAATGGTCTTTCTTGTCCATTCTCCAGATGGCCTTTGGATATAACCATCTGAGCCATTTGGCTGGTTGCTCTATGAACATGGATAAAACAGGTTTATATGAATAATGAAAAGTTTGGTGTCGTGTTTCGCGACACCAAACTTTTTTCTATTTTTTACTGATTGCCTTCCGGCATTCTGCCACCTCTGCCATGATAGAGACGATAGAGGTTGTTGAGCTGCTTCTCATACTTCTGCTCCAACTGTGGACTAACCATTCCGGCAGCCTCGCAGATGCTCTGCATAATCATGATCTGACGGATGCAGTCGTGCTCTGCCTGGAGGAAACGGTCGTTTGGCAGCGAGAGATAGTAGTTGAGGTATTGTGAAGCATTCTTCCATACCGCTTCTATATATTCCTTACCCTTGGCTTTCTGACCGGTCATCAGCCAGCCGCGAGCCATATCCAAGCCACCGCTCATGTAGTCGAGCGTAACATTGTAGGCAGGAATCTCGGTATCAGCCTTCTTCAGGATGTTGATAGCCTTCTGTTTCTTGCCTTCGGCGATGAGCTGGAGGGCTGTCTGGGCGAGCAGGCGACGGTGAGTATAACACATACGCATGGTTGTCTCGTCGATGTAGAGTCCCTTCTGCTTCAGGTTGCCGAACTTGAATCGGGTCATGATGTTGTGATAAGCCTTCTCTGTATCGAAGTTCTTGGCACCTGGCTTGTTGGTGGTGAACGGAGTGATACGGTTCACAAGTCCCTCCTGTACGAAGTTGTCGCCGAGGTTCATATAGTTCTCTTCGCCTACGGTGAGTGCTACGTAGAGCGGACGGGTCCAGTTGCACTGTGCCAGCATTTCGAGCATCATGAGGTCGCCCTTGTAGAGTGCGCTCTTGCCGGCAAGAGAGATGACCATCTTGTCTGGAATAGAATCTGATGCCATCATCATGCCGCTCTTCTTTACAGCCTCCTTGTCGATGGTGACATAGAGGGTATCTGTAGGGATGAAGTGCATGTCAGGGTTCTTGCTGCGTACCCAGTTCTTCAGGATGTTCTTGAGTTCGAACGGTTCGTCACCAAACTGCTTCTTGGCATTCTCTGGATCCTGCTTGTAGAAGTCGAGAATCTGCTTCTTTGCCTCAGGCTCAACAGATACATATTCGTTGGTACCTGAACAGAAGTCGAGACGTGGCCAGGTGATTGGCACAGATGGTGAGTTGTATGCAGGACGCATCATCTGGTCGATATACCAGTCGGTCTGCAGGTAGCTCAGGTTACATACGCGGGCATCTGTTCCTACGCCTTCTACCTCCTGGTTGTACCAGAGTGGGAAGGTATCGTTATCACCATTGGTAAAGATGATAGGGTTGCCCTTCTCCTGGAGTGACATCAGGTAGTTCTGACCGAAGTCACGGCAGGTGTAACGGTTTGAGCGGTCGTGATCATCCCAAGTCTGTGAAGCCATTTGGATTGGTACGAGCAGAGTTACTACAGCTACGATGGCTGTTACGGCAGTACCGCTGAACTTCATCTTGCGCTTCAGGATGTCGATGATGGCGAGTACGCCGAGACCGCACCAGATAGCGTATGCATAGAATGAACCGGCATAAGCATAGTCACGCTCACGTGGCTGCATAGGTGTCTGATTCAGGTAGATGACGATGGCAAGACCTGTCATGAAGAACAGGAAGAATACAATCCAGAACTGCTGGATTCCGATAGGGAGGAGTACTTCCTCTTCCTTGCCGTTCTTCATTACCTTCTTCTTGCGGGTATACCAAGCCTGCCAGAAAAGTCCGATGAGACCGAGAATCAGCGGCATGCAGTAGAATACATTGTGTCCCTTGTTCTCCTTCAGGTCGTCTGGCAATTTGCTCTGGTCGCCATAGAGTGAATCATCAATGAATGAGAAACCGGTAATCCAGTTGCCGTGCTCTGGCTCACCATTGCCCTGGATGTCGTTCTGACGGCCGACAAAGTTCCACATGAAGTAGCGCCAGTACATGAAGTTGCACTGGTAAGAGAGGAAGAAGCGGATGTTGTCAAACTGTGACGGCATCTTCACCATCATACTCTCTCCGCAGCGGTCGTAAGGAATCTCTGTGCCTTCTACACCGCCCATCCAGTCTTCGTATGCCTGGGCATGAGCCGAACTGTACATACGAGGGAAGAGCATGTTCTGGGCATAGATATACTTATTCTTGTGACTTACTACGAAATAAGAGTCCTTCTCATCAGCCGAAGCCTTCTCCTTGCGCTGGTAAACCGGTGCGCCTTCCTTCATGACAGGCTTGCACATGTTGCCGTCTACTTCGAGGGCTACCTGTGATGTATAAGCCTGGCCATAGAACAGAGGGCGGTCGCCATACTGGTCGCGGCTCAGATAACTTCCCAGGGTAAAGATGTCCTCAGGAGAGTTCTGGTCCATAGGAGGGTTGGCAGAAGAACGGATCACAATGAGTGCGTAGCTGGAATAACCAATCATCAGCATCAGCATGCAGAGCAAGGCTGTGTTCTTGACGCGTGCTGAGATGAGAGGCAGGAGCTGCATCTTCTTCTTGGCGATGCCTGTAGATTCGTCAACGCCTGTTACTACCTCCTGCTTGCGCTTGTAGCCGAGTACGAACCAGAGGATAACCAGCACGATGATGCCGGTGATGGCAGCTGTCCAGCCATATCCGTAGAATGGGATGCCGAGCATGCCGAAACCGAGAACGAAGGCGATATTCTGCTTCTTCTCGTTCTTCTCTGATGCATTACAGGTCTCGTAGATACCCCAGATGACAGAGGCTACAAGACAGATGATGTATACGATTTCACCGGTATTGAACGGACAGCCGAGGGTGTTGACAAAGAACAGCTCGAACCAGCCGCCTACGGTGATGATACCTGGAACCACACCATACAGTACGGCTACTACTACGAGGAATGAAAGGAACAGTGCCAGGAGCGAGCCCTTGAGGTTGGCATGTGGCACCTTCTTGTAGTAATAAACCAATACGATGGCTGGAATACAGAGCAGGTTGAGCAGGTGGACACCGATACTCAAACCGGTCATATAGGCGATGAGCACAAGCCAACGGTCGCTATGAGGCTCGTCAGCATGGTCTTCCCACTTCAGAATGAGCCAGAATACCACAGCGGTAAAGGCAGAAGAGAACGCATAAACCTCACCCTCGACAGCTGAGAACCAGAAGGTATCGCTGAAGGTGTAGATGAGTGCGCCCACCATACCGGATGCCTCGATGGCAATCAGCTTGCTGGTGGTCAGTTCTTTCCAGTCGCTGATGACGAGTCGGCGAGCCAGGTGGGTGATGGTCCAGAAGAGGAACATGATACAGACGGCGCTCAGCAGGGCGCTCATCGTATTTACCATCTTGGCTACCTGGGTAGTGTCGCTGGCGAAATGTGTGAAGAAATTGCCTAAAAGCATGAAGAATGGTGCCCCAGGTGGGTGACCGATCTCCTGCTTGTAAGCAGTCGTAATAAACTCAGGACAGTCCCAGAAACTGGCTGTCGGTTCAATTGTGGAACAATAAGTGAACGCCGCAATGATGAATGCGACCCATCCGAAGATATTGTCCACTAATCTGTACTGTTTCATTATTGTTTAAACTTTAATGTATTATATTTCTTTCTGAATGCTTTCTCCGTGCCTTTCATAAAGGCACATTCCAGTTGCAAAGATAATAAAAAGATGAGATAATATGGATTTTTGCACCTGTTTTTTAGGCATTATTATATAATAAGCCTATACATTTAAGAAATGCTCTTCCAGTTTCTCTCTCGGCATATCTGCCGTATCGTGGTAGTGGAGATGATGATTTACGCAGGCGATGTGCTTTACGTTATTGAGCACTTCGGCTACATCATGACTTACGATGATGATGGCGCACTCCCGGTTGATCTGTTCCAGCATCTCGTACATCTGCTTCTGGAAACGGCGGTCGATGTAGGTGTTGGGCTCATCCAGTATCACTACATCGGGTTTCGAAACAATGGCGCGGGCGAGGAGTACTCGCTGCAGCTGTCCGCCGCTCAAGGCTGCAATATGGCGGTCTTTCAACTCCGTGAGCTGCATCTGTTCCAGACAGTCGAGAACCTGCTGGTGCTGTGCCTGGGTGTATCTCGAAAAGAGACTTTTGGTCTTGCTGAGTCCTGAGAGTACCACTTCATAGACGGAGATAGGAAACTGTTTGTCGAGATGATTGTATTGGGGCAGATATCCCATACTGATTTCCCTTACTTCCTCCCCGTCTTTATAAAAGCGGATGCTGCCGTCTGTGGGTTTCATCAGTCCCAGGATGAGGCGCATGAGGGTTGTCTTGCCACCACCGTTGGGACCGATGATGCCAAGATAATCGTCTTTGTAGACGGTGAGGTTGATATCGTGAAGCACCTCCTTGCCATCATAGCCTGCAGAAAGATGCTCTATCTCTATTAACTTTGAACTTTGAACTTTGAACATTGAACTTTATGATTAGTTGTTGTTCTTTATTTTCCTACCACAATTTTCTTACCCTGTACCGCCAGAGATACTTCTTTCATCGCATAGGCCCAATCTGCCTGCAATGGGTTGATATCCATCGCCTTGGTATGGCTTTCCTTGATGAATGTCGTGGTGTTGCGGTTGGCAAATTCAGCCTGTATGAGACAGAATCTGATCTTTTCCTTCCTGGCTCTTTCGATGAGACTCTTGAGCTGGGCTGCACTTGGCTCCCTGCCTTCTTCCTCGATGGCAAGCTGCTCCAACTGGTAATCACGGGCGAAGTAGGTGAGGATAGGGTGATAGATGACGAACTTGCGAACCATCTCCGGATTGTCCTTGAAACTCTTTCTGATGAGGCTGTCCTGCCTGTCGATGCTGCAGAGCAGCTGCTGATAGTTTTTCTGGAAGAAAGTCTTGTTCTCCGGTTCCAGTTGGCAGAGTGCCTTGAAGATGTTGCTGGAGATGATGCGGGCGTTTTTGCAACTCATCCATACATGCGGGTCGGTATTGCCGCCTGGTGTCTTGGCTGGCGTGATACCTGTGGAGGTATCTATCACTTTCATATCCGGAGCGTTGTCCTGCAGCTTCTTCATCCAGGTCTGCTCAAAACCGATGCTGCCCACTTTCAGATAGAGGGCACTCCTGGAGAGTTCCATCATCTGCTGGGCATAAGGCTCGTAAGTTTCTGGATTGTTGCCGTTGGATACCATCACGTTGACATCCACCTTATCTCCGGCAATCTTATCAACGAAAAACTTGTAGGGAGGGATGGTTACGGTAACAGCAGGTTTGCCATCGCTGTTGGCGACAGATTCCTTTCCGTTACTTTCTGAGGTGTTACCTTTCTGCTGGCTGCCTTTACAGCCTGCGAAAACCACGCATAATATAATAAGGTATAAATACTTTCTCATAAGCAGTCAATCTATATGAATCAATTCTTTGTTTTCTTTCTTCTGATGCTGGTTTAAAAGATGAAACTGAGTCCGTAAACCAGCAGTACATATCTCAACACCTTTCCGATGGTGATGCTGATGACAGAAATAACGATGTTGGCTCTCGTCAGTCCCAAAACGATGGTGATGGCACTTCCCAACAGGGGCAGGAAGGCGAAGAATCCCATCCAGGCACCTCTGTCGGCCATGAAGTTCTGAGCCTTGTCGAGACTCTCTTTCTTTACATGCAGATATTTCTCTATCCATTCCAGCTTGCCCATCCGTCCTACGCCATAATTGAACATAGAACCGAGCACATTGCCGATGCTTCCATACAGTACGAGCTGGATAGGTTCCAGTCCGGCAGCCTGTAAGCCCGACATGACCACCTCGCTGCTGAAGGGAAAGAAACTGCCGGCAAGGAAGGCTGATACAAGCATGCCCCAGTAGCCCCAGCTCATTAAGAAATCTATTATCCAACTCATAGTAATATGCTCTCTGGTACGAGTATGTTGTAAGCCATGATAAGTACCAGCATGATGAGCAGCAGGATGAAGGTGATGTTGGTAAACTTACCTCTGGTGAATGTGATGAAATGGGCGATAAGCGGTGCTGTATTCACAATCAGGATGCCGCCCAGTTCCTGTATATGTTGAGGCTGGAGGACGATGAATATGATGCAGGCAACCGATATCATGATAAACGTTTCGTAGATCATGCGGGTTCGTATCTTATCGCCGTAGCTGGTGCGTATGAAGTGGATGGAACCGATGATGGTGAGCAGGGTAACAAAACTCAGGTTCAGAATCTGATGGTCGGTAACCTGTGAATAATCAAAGAGTTCGCTGTAGTTGATGAATTCGCAGAAGTGGTCAGCCAGACCCTGTATGTTGTCGGTATAGAAGAAATAACCGGCTGCAAACCAATAGGGCACGATGAGACCTACCAGGGATGCAAAGAATGTCTTTACGCTAAACGAAAGGGTAAACACCATCATCATAATCCACAGTATAGGCATGAAATAGCCTATCTGCACGAAAATCATCGATGCCAGACCGATGCAGGCAAAGGCGTAGAAAGTCCAGCCTGTTGAGCGTTTATCCTGATAGCAATTCCAGATAATGAGATAAAAGGCGATGAAACACATCGTCACAATACTGCTTTTTAAAGAGAGGTGGGGGAGTCCTGTCATCGTCAGTAATGCCAGAAAACTGCAGGATACCATTCGGCTGTAGGTACGCATGAGGGCATTACGGTTGTTCAGTTCCACCATCAGCAGGGTAGACATGGCTGTAAAAGCAAATTCTACCCAGTTATTGGATACCAATAAACCTACTGCAACCCAAACCAGCGTGGCAAGGGTTGCAGTAATTGGTAAAGAGTAGCGGCTAGCCGCTACTTTATTTTGAAAAGTTTTCTTTCTTAACATCTAATTCAATGTTGAATGTTGAATGTTGAATGTTGAATGTTGAATGTTAAGTGTTGAATGTTGAATTAGGCTAGCGCCCTTGAGTCCGTTAGGCAATTCAACATTTAACATTCAACATTAAACATTAAAAAACTAAAGGTCCTGTCCGATATCTGAACGGAAGTACTTGTCGGTGAACTGGATCTTCTGTGCCTCAGCAAAGCTCTTCTTCAAGGCTTCTTCCTTGTCCTTGCCGTAGCTGCTTACGCAGATGACACGACCACCGTTGGTTACTACCTGACCATCCTTCATGGCTGTACCGGAGTGGAATACTACCGAACCTTCTACATCGTCGATGCCCTGGATAGGATACCCCTTCTTGTAAGCCTCAGGATAACCGCCGCTTACGAGCATCACGCAGACTGCTGCACGCTCATCAAACTCGATGCTGCGCTTGTCCAAGTCGCCTGCTGCTACACCCTCAAAGAGATCCACGATGTCACTCTTCAGACGGAGCATCACGCTCTCTGTCTCTGGATCACCCATACGGCAGTTGTACTCGATTACCATAGGCTCGCCTTCTACATTAATCAGACCGAAGAAGATGAATCCCTTATAGTCGATGTTCTCCTCAGCAAGTCCTTCTACAGTAGGACGGATGATGCGCTCGTCAACCTTCTGCATCCACTCCTTGGTAGCGAATGGTACAGGGGTAACGCTACCCATACCGCCGGTGTTCAGACCGGTATCGTGCTCGCCGATGCGCTTGTAATCCTTAGCCTCAGGCAGAATCTTGTAGTTCTTGCCGTCGGTCAATACGAATACAGAGCACTCAATGCCGCTGAGGAATTCCTCGATGACTACGCGTGCAGAAGCGTTGCCGAACATACCGCCGAGCATCTCCTTGAACTCTTTCTTAGCCTCTTCCAGGGTAGGGAGGATGAGAACGCCCTTACCGGCGCACAAACCGTCAGCCTTCAATACATAAGGAGCCTTCAGTGTCTCCAGGAATTTCAAGCCTTCCTCTACGTGCTCGCCGTCGAAAGTCTCATACTGGGCAGTAGGGATGTTGTGGCGCTTCATGAACTTCTTGGCGAAGTCCTTGCTGCCTTCCAGTACGGCGCCAGCCTTTGATGGACCGATGACAGGGATGTTCTGGGTGCGAGGATCGTTCTTGAAGTCATCGTAAACACCCTTTACCAATGGGTCTTCCGGACCAACTACTACCATATCAACGCCATTCTCTACTGTGAAGTTCTTGAGCGCCTCAAAGTCGTCTGCCTTGATATCTACGTTCTCGCCGACATTCTGTGTACCGGCATTACCAGGAGCGATGAAGAGTTTCTCACACTTTTCGCTCTGAGCGATTTTCCATGCTAAGGCGTGCTCGCGGCCACCGCCTCCTAACAATAAAATTTTCATTTGCTGTAAGTTATTGTTTGTTATTTGATGTAGAAGTAAACTCCCCTTTTTTTCGGGGGGGGGATGTTTACTCCTAGATATTTACTTGAGATAATCGAAGAAATAATTGCTGATGCGCTCATGCAGATGAGTGCTCTGATGACCTCTCATGTTGTGAGGCTCGCCAGGATAGACGAAGAAGTCTGGCTGGGTGCCTGCTGCGATGCAAGCCTTGAGGAAGGTGAGGCAGTGCTGTGGCACTACAGTCACATCGTTCAAGCCCTGGATAATCTGCAGCTTGCCCTTCAGGTTCTTTGCCTGATAGAGCAGAGAGGTCTTCCTGTAACCCTCTGGGTTGGTCTGTGGGGTGTCCATATAGCGCTCGCCATACATCACCTCGTACCAGTGCCAGTCGATTACCGGACCGCCTGCTACGCCTACCTTGAACACATCAGGGTGGTTGGTCATCAGTGAGATGGTCATGAATCCGCCGAAGCTCCAGCCGTGAACGCCAATCTTGTCAGCATCTACGTAAGGAAGCGTCTTCAGATATTCTACACCCTTCATCTGGTCTTGCATCTCAATCTGTCCGAGCTGGCGGAAGGTAGCCTGCTCGAAAGCCTTGCCACGGTTCTCGCTTCCACGGTTGTCGAGGATGAAGAGCAGATAGCCCTTTTCTGCCATGTAGGTTTCCCAACCACGGCTAGAGTAGTTCCAGCGGGCATCTACGTTGTGGGCATGAGGACCACCATATACATATATAATGGTAGGATACTTCTTGTTTGGATCGAAGTTTACCGGCTTCACCATTCTCCAGTAGAGGTCTGTTTCGCCATCGGCAGCCTTGATGGTACCGCAGCTGTACTCCGGCACGTTGTAGCCCTTCCAAGGGTTCTCGGCTGTGAAGTAAGCGGTGCGCTTGCCGTTCTCGGTGTTTACGAGGGCAATCTTGCGAGGAACGGTAGGAGTAGAGTAGTTGTCGAAGACATACTGTCCGTTCTCGCTCAAAGTGGCGCTGTGCCATCCCTTGCCGCAATCATCTACCAGCGTACGCTTGCCGGTTTTTGTATCTACGGCAAAGATGTTTCTCTGGATAGGCGATTTCTCGTTGGATGCGATGATGATACTCTTGCGCTTGCTGTTGAAGCCGAGTACTTCCATCACCTCCCATTTACCGGAAGTCAACTGCCGGATTGTAAGTGAAGAGTGAAGAGTGGAGAGTGAAGAATTCTCTTGCTTTTCTGATGAAGATTTTGCATTTGAATTCTTCGTTTTTCGTTCTTCGTTCTTCACTTCACAGAGATAGAGGTGGTTGTAGCCATTCTTGCGGCTCTGCATGATGAAACTGTTGCTGTCCCAAGGCAGGAACTGGATAGGGTGGCAAGGCTCCACGTATTTCTCGTCGGTTTCGCGATAGAGCTCGCCTGTCTTCTCGCCGGTTTCTGCATTGTAGGCAGTCAGACGGCAGTCGTTCTGGTCGCGGTTCAGCTCAAACATATAGATGGTCTTGCTGTCCGGACTCCATGCGATGTTGGTGAAGTAGCGGTCGGTTGGATCGCCAGCCTTCAGATAGATGGTCTTGCCGGTCATGCAGTCGAACACGCCTACGGTTACCTTGTGTGATGTCTCGCCAGTCATCGGATACTTGTCTGGTGCAGGAGTAGCAATGCAACTCTGTGTTTCAGGATGATTGAAACCGATTTCCGGGATGTCGACCTGCGGATAGTCGGTTACCATACTCTGGTCCATGCGATAGAAGGCGAGCAGTTCGCCGTTCGGACTCCAGAAGGTTCCCTTGCTGATACCGAACTCATCGCGGTGAACACTCTGTCCATAAACAATTTCGCGGCTTCCGTCCTTTGAGAGCTGGAAATCGTGAGATTTCTTTTCTTTTGTCAGGGCGTTGCTGGTTACATCGAAGGTACGCACATAGAGGTTGCTGCCCTGCAGATAGGCGAAGGCGTTCTGCTGGGCGTTAGCCTCCAGGAGGTTCTCGCCGTCAGCAAAATCCATCTCACTCAGCAGCTTATGCTTCTTGAAGTCTACGGTATAAGTCTTGCTGCCATTGCTTACCATCACGATGCTCTTGCCTGCAAAAGGGAAGAGAGCATTGTAGAGGGCTCTTACCTTGATGTCTTTGGTAGGAGCAATCCACTGGTTGATGTCATTGATGCCGAAGAGTCTGGTCTCCTTGCCTGTCGTCTTGTTGACGAGATAGCAGGCATCCACATCCTGGCGAACGAGTTCATTGCCCCACCAGGTGCACCAGCGGTTCTTAGCTACCATGTTACGATAGTTGTTGCCGCCGAAGTTCAGGTCTTCCAATGTAAAGGTTTTCTCGCCTTTCTGAGCAGGAACTACGCCCTGAGCCTGTAAGTCGGTTGCATTCATAGCCATCATGATCATAGCAGCAAAAGATAATTTATAAATTGAATTCTTCAGATTCATTATATTCTTTACTTTACTTTATCGGGTTTACCACCCATGCGTCGTGAAACACGACGCATGGGTAGTATCTCTCTTTAATCCTCGTCGTCGAAGTCAACGCTGAAGTTCTTCTTGCCTCCGCGCTTGCCTCCGAAATCACGGCCACCACGTTTGTCGCCCTTGAAGCCACCACGCTTGTCGCCTTTCTCGAAACGCTTTCCGTCGCGCTTGCCACCGAAGTCACGGCCACCCTTGCGGTCGCCCTTGAAGCTGCGGCTGCCACGCTTGTCATCGTCGTCATTATTGCGTCGACCGCCACCGATACGTGAACGACCGCCCTTGTGGAACTCAGCACGCTTCTTCTCGAAGTCTTCCAGACGGTGAGTATGGAACTTGAAAGAACGGATATCGTCCTCCTCGTTTTCTGTCTCCTCGCTTACACGCTTCTTAAATTCACGTTCCTTCTTGAAACGGTGCTTCTGAGCCATCTCGCTCTTCTCGCGCTCAGTCTTCACAATACCGCCTTCAGAACGGAAGTCCTTCATCTTGCCGTCGAACATCACATACTTGCGGAATTCGCATTCCAAGCTTCCGTTGAATACAGGAATCTTGATAGATGGTTTCAGACCAATCTGCTCGAAGCACTCCTCGCGGTAGCTCAATACCCAAGCCTCGTTGCCGGCAAAAGCCTTCTTGAAGCGCTCACCTATCATCTTGTAGGTGTTCAGGAGGTTAGGGGTAGAGATGCGCTCACCGTATGGAGGGTTCATCACGATGATGCTCTTCTCGGCTGGCTGGGTGAAGTCCTTGAAATCAGCCTGTGAGATGGTGATGTCCTTGCTGAGACCGGCAGCACGAACGTTGAGATTAGCTGTTTTGACAGCCTTCATGTCAACATCGTAACCATAGATATGGTGCTCGAACTCGCGCTCCTGAGAGTCGTCGTTATAAATCGTATCGAAGAGATCCTGGTCGAAATCGTTCCACTTCTCGAAGGCAAACTCCTTGCGGAATACACCTGGAGAGATGTTTCGGGCGATGAGGGCAGCTTCGATGGCGATGGTACCTGAACCACACATCGGGTCGATGAAATCGCATTCGCCCTTCCAGCCGGTCATCAGAATCATACCTGCAGCGAGAACCTCGTTCAGAGGAGCCTCTACCTGCTCCTGGCGGTAGCCACGGCGGTGCAGACTCTCACCACTCGAATCGAGACTCAAGGTGGCATTGTCTTCTGCAATGTGGATGTTGAGGCGGATATCCGGGTTAGATACGCTGATATTTGGACGCGTACCCTGCTTCTCGCGGAACCAGTCAACAATCGCATCCTTTACCTTGTAGGTTACGAAGCGTGAGTTGCGGAACTCCTCTGAGTAGACTACTGAGTCAACAGAGAAAGTCTTCTTCACGTCTAAGATGTCATCCCACTTGATCTTCTGGATCTGATCATACACCTCTTCAGCGCTTCTAGCCTTGAAGTGCTTGATAGGCTTTAAGATACGGATGGCTGTGTGCAACTGGAAGTTAGCACGATACATCATTTCCTTGTCGCCTGTGAAAGACACCATGCGGCGACCGATCTGTACATTATTGGCACCCAACTGGGTGAGCTCTTCTGCCAAGACAGGCTCGAGGCCCATGAAGGTCTTGGCAATGAGTTCAAATTCCTGTTCCATTATTGAATTCTATATCTAATAAACTTTGTTTTTCTTTTTTATATTTCTTTGTTTTCGGTTTCATATCCTTGGTAACCCATACGTTGGCTCCCACTACGCAGCCTTCTCCGATGGTGATGCGACCGAGGATGGTGGCATTGGCGTAGACGATGACATCATTTTCGAGGATAGGGTGGCGAGGGATTCCCTTGATAGGATTGCCGTCCTTATCGAGTGGGAAACTCTTGGCTCCGAGGGTTACACCCTGGTAGAGTTTTACATTGTCGCCGATGATGCAGGTAGCTCCAATCACCACACCCGTACCGTGGTCGATGGTGAAGTGCTTGCCGATGGTAGCCTCCGGGTTAATATCAATACCGGTTTCCGAATGAGCCAGTTCGGTCATCATTCTCGGAATGAGCGGCACTCCCAGTTCGTGCAGTACATGGGCGATGCGATAGTTGGTAATCGCCTTGATGACCGGGTAGCAGGAGATGATTTCTCCGTGGCTCATGGCAGCCGGGTCGCCCTCGTAGGCAGCCTCTACATCGGTAGCCAGAATCTTGCGAAGTCTCGGGAATTCCATAATTGCCTTGGCTGCAATCACGCCTGCCTTGGCACGCTGGTGCTGCAGTTCAGCCTGGGTTTCCGTTTCGCAGTCGTTGGCGAAGCAGAGACCGGCGAGGATCTGCTCTGACAGCATCTCATAGAGTTTCTCTACTCTTACTCCAATATGATATTTGATGGTTGAGATATTTACCGAAGAATTGCCGAAATATCCCGGAAAGAGGATAGAACGGGACAAACTGATGATTTCTTCGAGCGCCTTGCCCGAAGGAAGTGGATTCCCGTCTCGATGCTGATGGAAGAGACCTTTCAAAGATTCGGCGCTCGAAAGCTCCTCGATGGTCTCTGTCAGCTGATGAGTTAATGTATCTTTACTCATTTTCTTAATGTCTCAATAAAATTTGAGTGCAAAGATACGATTATTTTCTTGAATGACAAAGAAATAGCTACGGTTTTTTGTATTTTTTAGAGTGATTTTTTGAGGGATGAAAGACGGAAAGACCCATATACGGTGTTTTGCCGTACATGGGTCTGGCTTGTCTTATTTTGCGATGCTGTCCAGGAAGAGGAGCAGTCGGTTGGTGACGTTTACCTCTGAAACACCGGAATCGAAGTCGAGCGATACGAGGTTGAGCATTGGGAAACGGTCGTGGAGACGTTTCTCGATGCCCTTGGAAATCACGTGGTTAGCGATGCAGCCGAAAGGCTGGAGCGAGATGATGTTGTTCACGCCATCACGGATGTAACCTACGATATCGGCAGGCAGAAGCCAGCCTTCGCCAAACTGGGCTGCGAGCGAAACCAGTCCCTGTACGTCCTTCGCATCATCATAGATGTTGGTGAACGGACGGAAGTAGCGGAACTTGCCGGCAGCCTTGTTAACCTGGCGCAATCTTCTGCCTATCAGCGCCTGATAAGCGCCCTTGATGATGAAATCGGGCACTTTGGTGCAACTCAGCCGCATGTGTTTCAGTATCTCTACATTCACAAATTCCTGCAGGAAGAAAGGGGCAAGCAGAGGCGGAACCACCTCAATGCCGCGGGATATGATGTTCTGCTCCAGGAACTGGTGGGCGAAAGGATTGAACTTCAGGAAGATTTCGCCTACGATTCCTACCTTCGGCAGTTCTCGGTCGATGGTCATCTGGTCGAATTCTTCAGCTGCCTGTTCCAGGAGTCGGATGAGTTCCTTGGCTGAATTGCGGGCGATAGGTCCGTCTATCAGCTGCATGTATTTATCGCGCAACTCTCTGGCAATGCCCGGTTTACGCTCTCTTACGATGCAGGCGTTGTACATCTCGTTGATTGCATCGCCATAGAAAATGGCGGTAACGATAATCTGACTGTATTTCAGCCAAGGCACATTGAAGCCGTCCTGCTCGTTGTAGTCTTGCTTGTCGTCTGTTGAGCCTGATGCTTCGCCTGTTGAGGCTGTTACACCGAGAGTGAGCAGCGGAATGTCCTGGAATCCATTGGAAATCATCGCACGCTTGATTAGACCGGCGTAGTTGGTTGCGCGACACTGACCGCCCGTCTGACTCATCACTACTGCCGTATTATTCAGGTCGTATCTGCCTGATTTCAAGGCTTTGATGATGTCGCCGACGATGAGGGTTGCCGGATAGCAGACTTCGTTGTTGGCAAACTTCAAGCCGAGTTCGGCGCTCACCTCATCGCTCATCGGAAGTACCTCTACATCATAGCCTATCAGTTTCAGGATAGGCGGAATGATAGGGGTGAGGTATTCGGTCATGAAAGGAGCGAGAATCTTGTGATGAATATCCTGCTTGGTGAATACCTTGGTCTGTTGTAAATGTTGAATGTTGAGTGTTGAATGTTGAATTTCTTCTGCTGTTGAATTTTTCACTCTTCGTTCTTCACTCTTCACTTCCTTTACTCCCTTCAGGCTTTCTATGAGCGAGCGGACACGGAGCTTCAGTGAGCCGATATTGCTCACATCATCTATCTTCAGCAGCGTGAACGGCTTGTTGTGGCGCTTCATGATGTCGCGAATCTCGTCCTGGATAAAACTGTCAGGACCGCAGCCGAAGCTGGTCATCTGGACGAAATGAACCTCATCGCCCTGTTCGGCTGCCCATTGCGCTGCCTTCAGAATGCGGTTCATATACGCCCATTGCTTCACGAGATAAGTCTCTGGCTGACAGTTGTATGCTTCGTTGTTGTCTTGGCTGGCTAATGCTGCCTCATTTCTTTCTGCCGCCAGGTTCTCCAGATTGAAGTCTTTGAAATCTGCAAAGAGATTACCCCGGGCGATGTCTTCGCTGATGACGTTGACTCCCAGATTGGCAATCATCTCGCTCAGCTTGTGCTGAATCAGCGGGTCAGTATGATAAGGACGGCCGGCCAGCAGAATCGTAAGTCCCTTGTTCGGCTTCTGAGCCTCTGTTTCTTCATTTTTCAGCATCTCCCAGCCCTGTTTCTTAATCTCAGCAGCATATACTGCCTGAGAATAGAGAGCCTCTCTCAGCGCTTTACGGGCAGTCTTCTTGCTTACTCCCAGTTGCTTGAGATAATCGGTAATCTGTTTTTCCAGCGCCTTAGGCTGGGCAAAGTTGATGACGGGCGTATCGATTGGTTTCTTCAGATTGATGACCGACTTGATGACATCGCTGTAGCCCGAAACGACTGGACAGTTGAAGCTGTTCAGCGTATTCTTCGGGTCGTCATTATGCTCATAAACCACGTATGGCATGAGGATGCGGTCAACCTTCGGGTTCTCGTTGAGTTCCTTCAGATGACTGTGAGCCAGTTTAGCCGGGAAGCAGATATTATCGCTCATCACCGTATTCAAGGCTCCTTCATACTGGCTGAAAGTGGAATCGGAAGAGAGAATCACGCCCAATCCGGCTGCCCGGAGCAGCGCATTCCAGAACGGATATTCCTCGTACATGTTGAGGATGCGAGGAATGCCTACTTTGACGTTGTGTTTTACAACGTCAAGTTGGTTAACTGTCTCTCTATTAAACAGTAAACTGTATTTGTATTCGTAAATATTTTTGCCTTTTATCCCGTTTGCTCCCTTGTTGTTGAACACACGCTCGCACTTGTTTCCGGAGTAGAATCGGTTGCCGCCGGCAAAGGTGTAGCGGGAAACATAACAATGGTTTTCGCAGCCTTTGCATTGCAGCTGTTTGGTTTCATAATGAGCCAGATTCTGCAGCTCATCGATGGTTCTTGATGAGGCAGGGTGCGTATCTTCTGCAGAAGTTCGATGTTTATAATCTGCCGCCGCATGAAGGGCACAGCCGTAGGCGCCCATCAGTTCAGGCATGTTGCTTCGTGCCACTTCGGTATGGGTGAGCAACTCAAATGCTCTTACCACCGCATCGTTTCTCATCGTACCACCCTGTACAACGATTTTGCCTCCAAGGTTCTCATTACCATGGAGTTTCAATACCTTATAAAGACAGTTCTTGATGACCGAATAAGAGATTCCGGCAGAAATATCAGCTACAGATGCGCCCTCTCTGAGCACCTGCTTCACCTTTGAGTTCATGAAGACGGTGCAGCGGGTTCCCAGGTCGCAGGGAGCCTTCGACTGGCAGGCGAGTTGGGCAAAATCGCCTACAGAATAACCCATATTGTTGGCAAAGGTCTGGATGAATGTTCCGCAGCCCGAACTGCACGCCTCGTTGAGTTCCATGCGCACCACAGCCCCTTTCTCAACGAAGATAGCCTTCATGTCCTGTCCGCCGATGTCCAGGATAAAACTCACGTCAGGCATGAGTGAGGCAGCAGCTCTTTCGTGCGCCATTGTTTCGATAATGCCGCTGTCGAGGCCGAAAGCCGCCTTGATGAGTTCTTCGCCGTAACCTGTAGAGCAGGAGCCTACGATTTCCAGTTCAGCGCCTCGCAATGCAGCTTCCTGCTTCAGGGCGTTCAGTCCATCCGCTACTGCCTTGATCGGATTTCCCAGATTCAGGCGGTAATTGGTAAAGACAATATCTCCCGTAGGCGTCTCCGTATTCACCCTTACCGCAACAATCTTCGTCGTAGTAGAGCCCGAGTCAATACCAATCACAACCTGCTGTTTTCCTTTATTCAGCGGTTTGGTTTCCGTAGCGAATTTCGCCTTGGATTTGAGCCATTCCTGGTGCTCTTTCTCATTCTTGAACAGGGGCAGCAGACTGCTGGTCCATTCCGTTTGTATTTCTTTCTTCATCCGACTTCTGAGAACAGATACTGAGGCTGCAGAATCTGCCGATTTAGCCCGGTAAGCACAGCCCAGAGCCGGAATGAGATTGCTGTTTCCGGATACGATGAAATCGTTTGGAGAGAGATGGAGATAATCGCAGAAAGCCTTGCGGAGAGCCGGAAGAAAGGTAAGCGGACCGCCGCAGAGCAGGATAGGAGCCTCGAAACTGATGCCGTGAGAAAGCGTTACCACCGTCTGTACGGCGATGGAATGGAAGATGCTGGCTGCAATATCGGCTTCGGGCAGATTGCGCGCCATCAGGTTCTGGATGTCGGTCTTAGCGAATACGCCGCAGCGGGCAGCCATCGGATAAACGTGCTCTGCCTTCATCGCCAACTCGCTCATCTTCTGGTTCTCTACGCCCATCAGCACACTCATCTGGTCGATGAAAGCGCCCGTTCCGCCGGCACAGTTGCCGTTCATGCGCAGTTCCATATTTCCGTTTTTCTTGAAGAAGATAACCTTCGCGTCCTCGCCACCGATATCGATGAGTGCTTTCGCCTCAGGATGGGCAGTACGGGCATAGACCGATGCAGCCACCACCTCCTGTACAAACTCCGCCTGGAGCTGTTCGGCAGTAGCCATTCCTACGCTTCCCGTTACGCAGATTCTTGCCTCTGCATCGCCCACAAGGGCTAAAATCTCATCGAAATATTGTGACACAAGTTCGTTGACACGAGCGTTGTGGCGTTCGTATTTTGAGTAAATTACCCGATTATCGCTGTCGATAACGGCTATTTTGGCTGTCGTAGAGCCAACGTCCAATCCTATGTAATAAGTCTTCTTCATTTCTCTTATCTCAAGTATTTTCTTTTATTCTAGTGTTTTTCCCCGAGTTCCATCTGCTCTCTTCTCATATCCCTGAAAGCGCTCCAGGCTATCGGAACCGCAACGGCAAACGAGCAGCAATCTGCCCACATCTGACACATCTCCACGCCCAGCAGTCCGAAGAAATAGGGCAGGATGAAGATGAGCGGAATGAAGAAAAGTCCGCTGCGTGCTGCCGCTACGATGTTGGCTCTCACCGGTTTGCGGATGGTCTGCATCAGCATGTTGGTGAGCACGATGCTGGCTATGAGCGGAAAACTGAGCACCTGCCATCTCAAAGCTGCCGAACCTACGGCTACAACTGCTGCATCATCGCGGAAGATACTGATGATGGAAGTTGAGAAGATGAAGCCGAGAATGGCACAGACGCAGAGGAAAACCGTGCCGCATTTGATGCAGAAAAAGAAGGCTTCCTTTACGCGCCCATAGAGTTTGGCGCCGTAGCAGAATCCGCAGAGCGGCTGGAATCCCTGTCCCAGACCGATGACCATCGCATAGGTGAAGAAGGAGATGCGGGTAACGATGCTCATGCCCGCAATGGCTGCATCGCCAAACGCACCTGCTGCCACATTGAGCATCAGCGTAGCTATACTTCCCAGTCCCTGTCTTGACAGCGAAGGGGTTCCGCCGAAGATAATCTCCTTGGCAAAGGCGCGGGTAGGGGTGAAATTGCTGAGACGGATGCGGATGTTCTCGCCTTTATGCGTCATCCTGAAGAGCATGGTGCAGCCGAAACACTGGCTGATGAGGGTGGCTACGGCGGCTCCGGTAATGCCCAGCTGGAAGTAGAGAATGAGCAGAGGAGCCAGAATCAGATTGAGCAGCACACCCGACATGATGCCCTTCATCGCATACATCGTATTGCCCTGAAATCGCATCAGATTATTCAGCGTAAGCGAGGTGGTCATAAAGGGAGCACCCAGCAGGATAATGCCCAGATAGCGCTCTGTATAAGGAAGAATGGTGGGCGTAGAACCCATCAGAAGGCAGAGCGGTGTGAGAAAAAGATGACCCAGGATGGCGATGAGGAGACCGGTAAGAAAACTCAGCACAAAACCCGTGGTTGCCATCTTCTGTGCCTCTTCCGTATGCTTGGCGCCCAACTGTCGCGAAACATAATTGCCTGCTCCGTGACCGAAGAAGAAACCTATTGCCTGAATCACAGCCATTGCTGCAAAGGAAACGCCTACCGCTGCCACACTCTGCGTGTTGATGCTGCCCACGAAATAAGTGTCGGCGAGATTGTACATGCTCGTCGACAGCATACTGATAATCGTTGGTATGGCCATCGTAAAAATCACATGATGCACAGGGGCATGTGTGAGGAACGTATAGTTGTCTCTTTTCTCTTTCTTCATAACTTTATGATGCTCTTTTGGGGCATTTCAACCTGCAAAGGTACATAAATATCCACAAAGTTGGACAATTATGAACAAACTTTTATAAATTTATAAGAAAAGAGTTGCATTATTCATAAATTTATTGTATTTTTGCACTGCAATTGAATATATATACATAAAACAATATACTAATGAATGATGAGATAAGAATCATACCGATAACGACTAAAAAAGGGCTGAAAACCTTCATTCAGTTTCATTATGATCTCTACAGAGGCCATAAGTTTGCCATTCCTTTTTTGCGTTTCGACGAGATGAATACGCTGGACCCGAAGAAGAATCCTGCCTTCGAATTCTGCGAGGCTCAATACTTCCTGGCGGTTGACAGCGAGGCTCGTATCGTAGGTAGAATTGCTGCCATTATCAACCATCGTGCCAACGCACATTGGAACAAGAAGCAGGTTCGCTTCGGCTGGTTCGATTTCGTGGATAATGTTGCGGTTTCCTGTGCCTTGTTGCGTGCGGTAGAAAACTGGGGCAAGAGCAGGGGAATGAACGAATGCGTAGGTCCGCTCGGATTTACGGATATGGACCGTGAAGGCTTGCTCATCGAGGGCTTCGACCGGAAGTCTACGATGTATATCAATTACAATTATCCTTATTATAAGACGCATCTGGAGAGTTATCCGCTCTATGAGAAGGATAATGACTGGCTGGAGTACCGCATCAGGGTTCCGAAGGAGACGCCGGCTAAGTTTGCCAAGACTGCCCAGATGATAGAGAGCCGATATAATCTGCATGTTCATAAGTTCACCCGCCGGGAACTGACCTCGGGAGGAATGGGCAGGAAGGTGTTCGAAATCGTGAACGAGACTTACAAGAATCTCTATGATTTCCAGCAGCTTACGGAGAAGCAGATAGATGAATATATAAACTCTTATATCAAGAAGGCTGACTTGAACCTGGTAACGGGTGTGGTGGATGGCAACGCTGGTAACAAACTGGTAGCCTTTGGTGTTTCTTTCCCTTCGTTTACCGATGCGCTGCGCGAGATAGGCAATGGCAAGCTTTTCCCTACGGGTTGGCTGAAGGTGCTGAAGGTTCTGAAGTGGCACAAGACGGATACGGTAGATTTGCTCTTGATTGGTGTTCTTCCGGAATATCGCAAAAAGGGAGCCAACGCGCTTATTTTTGCCGATCTGATAGAGCAGTATCGCCGTTATGGCTTTAAATGGGCTGAGGCAATGCCGCAGATGGAGACCAATACCGGTGTTCAGAGCCAGTGGCAGTATCTGGAGAGCGAACAGCATCGCCGTCATCGCTGCTATAAGAAGAAGATTTAAAAGTCTCTGTTTTGAGCCGTTTAGGCGTAAAAAAGATAGAAAATGGGCTAAAAAGTTAAGAAAACTAACTCATAGTTTTGTGGTTCTCAACTCATAGCTTTCCGGTTAGCGACTCATAGCTTTCCGGTTGAGAAAATTAAGAATGCATCGCGATAGGATGAAAAATGGCTGTAAAATGGCTGTTTTTTTCCATCGCGATGCATTATTTTTTGCGTCGCGACGCATTAATTGCCCCCTCGTGAGGCATCATTGAAGCCTCCTGCTGGTCATCATTTAAGCCTCTTATCTGTCTTAATATAAGGCACTTATCCGTCTTAATATAAGACGTTTGCCAAGATAAAAAGATGCGCTCTGGAAAGAGAAAATTAAGATGGGGGTTAACAGGTTAACAGTTAACACCCCAAAAATGCATACTTCCATCTACACACTTATATAAAAATAAGTATATATATATTATTATATAATAAGGTACGCGAGGGGGACCATGCAAAAAACAGCTGTTAACTGTTAACCCTGTTAACCCCCCAATGAAAAAGTTAATAGTTTATAGTTGATAGTTAATAGGGCTTAGCCGTTCGCAAGATTGCTTTAAACTATAAACTATCAACTATAAACTATCAACTATAAACTATCAACTATAAACTATCAACTTAAATATAGTATTCTGCTGAATCAACCAAACCGGCTCTCAGCGCATATTTCGTAGCCTCGTGAACGTTGTTTACGCCCAACTTGCGGAAGATGTTCTTGCGGTGGGTATTGACTGTATGGAAGCTGGAAAAGCGCTTCTCGGCTATTTCTTTCGTCGTCATTCCCAGCGCAATGTCCTTCAGAATCTCTGTCTCGGTCTTGGTGAGGTTGATTTTCTCCTGCTCCTCTTGTTTCGGAGCCAGAAGAACCTCCATCATGCGCTGGCAGACAAAACGGTTGCCTGCCACACAAAAACGTATCGCCTCCTTGAGTTCCATTAGCGAACACTCCTTCAGCAATACGCTGAACTGCGTACTGCTGGCGATGAGAATCTTAACGAAATCGGTACTTAAATCCTCACTGAACAGTAGCCAGCGCGTGTATGGGAAACGCTGGTTTAAAATAAGTAACTCGGCAGCATCATTGATGTCGAAAAGGGTGTAGTCGAGTATTACGACCGTATCCTCATTCTCCCTTAAGGTAAGCAGCAGGTCTGCCTTGTCTTCGACAGTTTGGGTTTCCAATCCCTCCATCTTACTGATCACATAGTTCAATCCGGCTCTTGTGATGTCCTGTTTGTCTGCTAATAGAATCTTCATTGTGTTTACTCTCTTATGGTTTTTGTATATGTATGTAGATGCCTTGATGCAATAAAAATACTGCATCAAGGCATCTTTTTTTCTTATTAGAATGACATGAGGAAGCCCATACGGATGCCCCATTTTGAGATGTTTGCATGGTCATAATAGTTGAGGCGGCGAACATAATCGATTCCGAAGAACTTGAAGATGTTGTGCACGCCGGCTACAAACTCCCAGTATGGCGTCTTGCCAAAGGTATAGGAGTTGGTAGGGAACTTGAAGAGTTTCTCATCATTGATGTTCTTGCTCGGGTCGTTCTTGCTGGTCAAATCGCCCCATACACCCTTGATGGCTACATATTCACGCCACTTCAGCTTCTTGATGAGCGGAATGCGGTTGAGCAGCTTGCCGTTCATATCCCAGGCTACTGACCAGAACAGCTGGCGGTCGCTCAGAAACTCCCAGTCCTTCATCATGCTGATGGTTGCCTCCTGCTCGAAGAGAGAGAGGTTGACCGGTGGCTGGATGAGCATGGTGAAAGGCACTTTGCTCCACTGCGCCTTGCCCACGATGTTGAAATCCATATAGCCGAAGCTTCCCAGCCACTGGCGCTTGTAAATGCCCAGCGTGGTGAGGTTGCTCTGATACTGGCCGCCCATGAATCCGTCTAAGCCCATGGTGTGGCGAAGCGAGATTTCAGGACTGTCTAGGTTGATTGGCAGGCGCTGCTGCTTGGTGTTGACATAGGTGACCCCCGGGTTGTAATCTAAGCCTACACTCGCCTCAGTGGTGCGTATCTTGCGTATTTCCTCGCCGTCGCTCACTCTGTAGTAGTGGAGATTGCCCACGGTGCGGTTGCTCTGCCAGCGGAGGCTGGTGTCGAAGCGGAACCCCCAGTCGGTTTCGTAGGTGAAGGTCACCTTCTGGCGGTGATACTGATACATCTGGTCCTGCGTAGTAGCACGGAGGGTCATGAAGAAGTTGTCCTTGTTGTGCAGCAGGTTATCATCGGATGGAGATGTAATATCATGCCCCAGCTCGAAGGTAAGCTTGCGCATCGGGAACTCGAACGGACTGTTCTTCTTCTTGTTGAACGAATAGGTGAGCACGTGGCCGTAATACCACTTGTTGCTCTTCAGACCGTAGGCGCCGTAACCATCCCAGAAGAAGTGGGGGTTGAGGGCTGCCATCGTTCTGCCCGCCAGACGCAGGCGTACGCCGTCTACGTAGTTGTTGGAGAGGAACGTGTTGATAGGTCCCAGGTCGAAGATGCTGCGACGGTCGTTGATGATGCTGTCTCTTTCAACACCCAGACTGTCTTTCACCGTTACCTTCTTGCCCTTGGTATGAGCCACTTCCACATAGTTCTCCATCAAGGCTCTCACACCGAAGATGATGTATTTGAATCCCTTGGAGTTCTCCATGCGGTGGATAAAGCTGTCCATCGACGATTCGCTCTTCGTGAGGTCCACCTGCCGGTATTTGTTCCAGTAAGCCTCATCGCGGTTCATCGCATCCATATCGTGCCTGATCTTCGCCTTGCCCTTGAAGAGCTGCTTCGGCAAGGCATCGAAGGCATAATCGGTGATTCGCGTGTTTCGCACCACCAGCAGGTCCTGAAGGAGCTTGTTGACGTGCAGTTCGGCTATCATATCGTCTTTAGAGAGCACCCACTCGCCGTTGTCGAGCTTGGTGTATTCCTGTTCAATCTTCATGTCAGTAACCCAGTTTACATCGCTGTTGTGAGGCATGTAGAGGTTACATTTCTTCACGTGCAGGCTGCTGTCGGCAAGCACATAGAGTTCACCTCGGAATCCGAAGTCCTGGCTGTTAGCTGGGATAAACTGCAGATGGTAGCAGAGATCTCTTTCCACATACACCGTATCTTCGATGTAATAATGGTAGAAGCTGATGGCAGTTCTGCCGATAGGAGATGGGAAGGGATACTGCAGCAGGCGCACGTAATCATCGTAGATGTCCACATCGGTGAACACTTCTTTCAGGGCGGTGTTGAGAATCTCTCCGGTCTGGATTACCTGTCCGATTCCATTGCTCTGCTGACCCTTGATGATGTCCTTTTCGGTCTTCGGATCTTTGCGGTAAATATGCTGTGAAACCGTCTCGTCGATGCTGACAGGCAGGGTGAGCTTTCCGTTGTATGGAGAGGTTTCTACCTGGTCGAGGAGATACTGGCGGCGCTGGAAGAACTTGCTTTCGAGCTGTTCTTTCTTCAGGTCGTTGAGCGCGAGCGTAATCTTCTGATACTTATCATATTGTACATAGTCGTGGTTGCTCAGGTCGCTCTTTTTCTTGGCAGCAATCACGCGCCGCATCAGTTCTACGGCAGGATTATTCTTACGTTTGTAGCGGCCTTTTTTCGATTTTACCACCACTTCGGTAAGTTTGTGCGTATCGTCTTTCAGTTTGATTTCCAGAAAGTTGGTCTTTTCGTCAACCTTCACCGTGGTGCTCTTGTAGCTCAGTGCGCTTACGGTGAGCATGAGTCCCGGTTTCTTTTCGATGGTAAACTTACCTTCTCCGTTGCTGGAAACTGCGATTTTATGTCCTTTGTATTGCACGCTTGCATACGGTACGGCAAAACCGTCGTCATCGATGACACGGCCTGTTATCTTCTGCTGAGCCATCATCTGAAGCGTAGAAATCATCAGAAGGATGACTGTAAAATACAACTTTTTAATACCTTTCATTTTTTATACCTTATTATATATAGGGGCTCTCCGCCCATGATTTAATGCTTTCAGGATGCAAAGTTATAACATTATTCGTAAATAGACGCAAAAACCTATTCATTATTTCAGTTTTTTATGAGATTTTCAGAAAAAGGCTTCCATGCAGTTCCTTCTGCTGCCTGTTCTTGCTCTTCGCCGTGCGAGCCTAAATAGTATAAAAACCCTTCATATTGCTCTATTTCACCTGTTTATCTGTCAATATATGATGAAATTCAGAAAAATAACAGAAAACTATTTGGTTAATTTAATTTTTTAGCGTAATTTTGCACACTGAAATTTAAAGAAGAAACGCCCTTCTGCGGGCTTATTAAACATTAAGAGAATGAATAACAAGGGAAATCTTACCGACGAGCGGCCCCCTTTGCTGCCCGTCATCATAGGCACCGGTTTTGGCAGTGGCTTCTGGCCTTGGGGACCGGGAACGGCTGGCTCTGTGTTGGCAACCCTCATCTGGGCAGCCCTGGCTTACGGGCTCGGCATTACGGGCGAGAGTTTGCAGAGCATCACCTTCTTTCTCGTCATTGTTTTTACCATTTTGGGCACTTGGGCAACAGCGCAGTTGCAGCCTTACTGGGGTGAGGATCCCAGCCGTGTGGTCATCGACGAGATGGCTGGCGTGTGGATTCCCCTGTCGTTGCTGACCCCGTTTACGGCACAGGGCGAAGTGAAAGATGCCTGGTGGTGGGCATTGGGGGCACTTGTTCTCTTCCGCTTCTTTGATATGGTGAAACCGCTGGGCATCAAGAAACTGGATAACAGGCAGGGTGCCTTCTATGTGATGGCTGATGATCTGCTGGGCGGCCTCTATGCAGCCGTTTCTTTAATCATCATCAAAATCATACTGGTTTCGGCTGGAATCATCTAGTCTGGCATTTCTTAAAGACACAAATTCTTAAAGACACAAATTCTTAAAGACACAAATTCTTAAGCAGCCATTTCTTAAACAGACAATAAAAAATAGATTAAAATATGAATTATAGAGATTTCTTACAAAAAGTTATCTATGCCATCATCAATCCACTTATCAAGGCGATGATAGCAGTAGGTATTACTCCTAACATTGTCACCTTCGTAGGATTCCTGGGCAATATTCTGGCAGCCGGTTTCTTCCTTCATGCTGCATGGATGCTCGGAACTGAGCAGGCTGATTATGCATCTTGCATGGTTACTGTAGGATGGGGTGGATTCATCATCCTCGCAGCCGGTCTCTTCGATATGATGGATGGCCGTCTGGCTCGTATGAGCGGAAAGAGCAGTCTCTTCGGTGCACTCTGGGATTCTACACTCGACCGCTACAGCGAGCTGGTAAGTCTCTTTGGTATCTGCCTCATCTTCGTACGTATGCAGGGCGATATGACCTGGTTCTGGATGAGCGTAGTCACCTTTGCAGCAATGATTGGTTCTGTGATGGTAAGTTATGTCCGTGCCCGTGCCGAGGGTCTGGATATTGAGTGCAAGGTAGGTTTCATGCAGCGTCCTGAGCGCGTTGTGGTTACCGCCGTTACTGCGATGATTACCGGCTTTACAGGCAATATCTGGTGGCTGGCTGGCGGAATGATTCTGATTGCCGTTCTGGCAAACATCACCGCTTTCTGGCGCATCTGGCATTGTTATGTTGTGATGAACGCTCATAAATAATAAACTCAAGTTCTATCAATAAAAAAGTAGAAAAAAGTGTTTAGTATCTATCTGATTATCCTCCTGGCGGTACTCGCAGCCTGGAAGAAGACACGCCGTTTTGCCTTCTATTTTCTGCCTTGGTTCCTCTTTGGAATCATCTACGATTCGATGCGCCTTTATCCTAACTATATGATGAACGATATTGACGTGGCGAATCTCTATCATGCAGAAAAGTCGCTCTTCGGCATTGCTGCTTCATCCAGCGCAGAACTGCAGGCTGTAGCCGACCATAGCCAGCTGATGATTCCGGGCGAATACTTCAAGGTTCACCATTGCGGTTTTGCTGATTTCTGGGCAGGCATCTTCTATCTCTGCTGGGTTCCGGTGCCTATCGCGTTTGCCCTTTATCTGTATCTTACGAAACAGCTTAACTGGTTCAAGCGTTTCTCCTGGACTTTCCTGCTGGTGAATGTCATCGGCTTCATCGGCTACTACATCTATCCGGCTGCTCCGCCCTGGTATGCGATGAACTATGGCTTCGAGGCTGTGCTCAATACACCGGGCAATGTGGCTGGTCTGGGCAGATGGGACGCAATGACCGGACTGCACGTGTTCCACGGACTCTACGGCAAGAATGCCAATGTCTTTGCTGCCGTGCCTAGCCTGCATGCTGCCTATATGTTCCTCACCACGATTTATGCTGTGATGAGCCATAAACGCTGGTATACGGTGGTGCTCTTCGCCTGCATCTGTCTGGGTATCTGGTGGACGGCAGTTTATTCCGGTCATCATTATATCATCGATGTCATGTTGGGTATTCTTACTACGATAGTAGGCGTACTGCTAATGGAATCCAAGAGAATATGGGCAAGATTAAAGAAGAACTCGTAACCTTTGGCAAGGCGGAACTGACCGCCTCCTGCGCCTCTGTGGTAGACTTCGGACTGGCATTCTTCCTCTCAGATATCATCGGCATTTATTACGGACTTGCCAATGCGCTGGGAGTGATAAGTGGCGGCATTACCAACTGCATACTGAATTACCGTTATGTGTTCGGCGATTCCAAGAGCAAGAAAAAGAGTGTCGCCTGGCGCTATTTTATCATCTGGGGTATCAGCTGGATGCTCAATTCCGGCGGCACTATCGCCCTGACCGAATTTCTGAATGCGCACGAACATATTCAGCTGCATTACATGATTCCGAAGAGTATTGTATCTCTGCTGGTAGCGATATTCGTCAACTATCCCGGACAGAAGAAATTTGTTTTTAAGCAGTAATAACCATATCAGATGGGGGCAGTATTCAGAATGTGCCCTCATCTTTTTGGTATCCTGTTTTTGTATCCTGGCAGGTAATCTGTTGGCATTGGGACATAAAAAAGAGTTTGGATTGTCTCCCGACATTCCAAACCCACGCTTGTTTCTAACTAACTTATTATCAACTATTCATTACTTTTCAGGTTGCAAAATTACGAGTTTTTTCTTATAAAATAAATTTTTTCAGAAAAATAATAACGTAAACGTTTGCGTTTTCGAAAGAAATTGTTATCTTTGCAAAGAATTCACTAACTTTGCTGTCGGAAAGACAAAATATGCAGAATTTGTGAATACAAAATGTATATCGATAATAAGCATAAACTGAATATGAAACAACGAAGAACATCTTTGAAAGACCTCGCCGACCGACTTGGCGTCAGCATAGCAACTGTATCTAGAGCCCTGCGAAACAGCCATGAAGTGGGTGAGGAGATGACTCAAAAGGTGAAAAGCCTTGCCAAGGAGCTCAATTATCGCCCAAACCCCTTTGCACAGAGCCTCAGAAAAGAAGCACCTAGGGTGATTGGCGTAATTGTGCCAAACCTGGTGACTCATTATTATGCTGCCGTGCTGGATGGTATAGAAGATTATGCCGTAAGGAATGGTTATTCGGTGATCAGCGCCAATAGCCACGAGAATACAGAACACGAGAAGAGAGCGGTAGAAAACTTCCTGAATATGCATGTGGAAGGCATCATCGCCTGTCTGGCACAGGATACGGTCGACTATTCTCATTTCGAGCAGTTGCATAAGATGGGAGTTCCACTGGTGTTCTTTGCCCGTTGTTGCTTAGAAGATAAGTTCTCCCAGGTAGTAGGCAATGGTGATGTTGCCGCCCAGGAGGCTACCCAGCATATGATAGATACCGGTTCGCGCCGCATCGCCTTCATCGGCGGTCCAAACCATCTTGATATGGTGCGCCGCAGAAAACACGGTTATCTGGAGGCTCTGAGAGAGAACCGCATCCCTATCGACCGTGACCTCGTAGTCTGCGACAGAATCGATTTCGATGTGGCACGAAACGCTACCCTCCGTCTCCTCGAAAAGGAGGACAGACCTGATGCCATCCTCGCCTTTAACGATATTATCACTTATGCCGCCTTCGATGCTATCAAGGAAAAAGGGCTCCGCATACCAGAGGATGTTGCTATCATCGGTTTTACCGATGGTGATACTGCTGCCTTCGTTACGCCGAAACTCTCGGCTATCATGGACAAGGCGCACGAACAGGGAACCACAGCCTGTGATCTACTCATGAGAAGTATCAATGGTGATGAAAAAATCTATAAGAAAGTGGTACCGATGATTCTGAAAATACGCGAAAGTTCTGAAAAAAACGACGTGAAATAATTCCTATTTATAGAAATAAATCCTATTTTCATAGAACTGTAAATTAAACCTACGATTATGATGATTAAAAAACAAAACTACTTGAAACATGCCATCGTGCTGTTTCTGCTCTTGCTGCTCATGCAGCCGGGTAGGGCATGGGCTGCCTATGAAAACGTAGAATTCAGCAGCCTCACCAATCATGATGGACTTACGAACAGTCAGGTGGGTGCCATCCTCAAGGACACCAGAGGCTACATCTGGTTCGGTACCCAGTCGGGACTGTGCCGCTTTGACGGCTTCCGTATGAAAACTTTCTATTATAGTATTACTGATGATAAGTCGCTGCCTAACAATTCGGTAGATGAACTTCAGCAAGACTATGATGGAAATATCTGGGTGCATACCTCTGTGGGTTACAGCATCTACAAATATGATGAAGAGCAGTTTGACCGCAAACCGGAAGAATGGCTCAAAAACATCCATGTGCAGGGACCTCCTTACAAACTCCTGATAGATAAGGATAAGAACATGTGGATAGCTGTCTACGGACAGGGACTCTACTATCATAATGCCAAAACAAAAAATACTTATCTTTTTAAATTTACCAAAAAGGCTCAGCCGGGCTGTCTGAAAGAGGGAAATATCAGTAAAATAACCGAGGTTGACGGCGATGCGCTCATTACCTATGGTGATGGTACAATCTGCCGTGTCAACGGACAGAAACAGAAGGTTCTCTGGTACAATTCCTTCCTTGCTAACCATAAAGCTGCCGGTGATAATGGTGCCTATACTTTCTATGATGGTATAGGTGGTTTCTGGGTTTCTGTAAGCAATGCCAATTATGTGTATCAGTCAAAGACCGGAAAATGGACCGATGCCCGTTCTTATCTTACAAACATGGGCATTGCTATTCCTTGCCCAACCCGTATTCTGATGCGCGATATTGCCCGCGATAAGGCAGGCAATCTTTGGGTGGCTTCCGACCATAACGGTCTCTTCTTCGTAGATTTCAAACGCAAAATCTGCCGTCAGTATGTTCATTCCGAAGCAAAGGGAAGTATCGTTGACAATTCCCTGCAGAAGGTTTATGTGGATGACGAGGGAGCTATCTGGGTAGGTAGTTACAAAAACGGCGTGGCTTATTATTCGCCTGACGCTCAGAAATTCACAACTGTTCCGCTTGGTGATGTGTGTACAATCACACAGGATCTGAATGGTAATCTCTGGTGCGGAACCAATGATAGCGGTATTATATGCTACAGTCCGCTTACCGGACAGAGTTGGCGATTCTCACAGGCTGAAACCGGTCTGGCTTCGGATATTATCGTCAGCAGCGTAACCATGAGTGATGGTACGATGTATTTCGGAACCTTCAATGGTGGACTTGCCCAATATAAAAACGGCAGATGGAAGAGTTTTCAGGCAGCTCCTGGCGGACTTGCCAATAACAGCGTCTGGTGTCTTGCTGAAGATCCGTATCATCGCCTGATTATCGGAACCTTGGGCTCAGGCTTCCAGATTTATAATCCTGAAAGTGGTAAGTTTACAACCTACAATATTCAGAACTCAGGCATAACCAGCGATTTTATCAATTCGCTTTTCCTGCCGAATAAAGATGAAATTCTGATAGGTCATTCGCAGAACTATTCTATCTTTAATTTCGGAACCCGTAAGGTAACCAATGTGAATACAACCAAGGACGGACAGCCTTTCCCGAGTCCTTCCCTGAATTACATGATGAAGGATAGCCGAGGCATCTTGTGGATGGCTTCGCCTGCGGGCGTCACCATGTATGATGAGGCTTCAGGACAGTTGGAGTCAATCAATGACCTCAATGGTACGCAGGGTACGGTAGGCTGTATGGTGCTCGAAGATAAGCAGCATAACATCTGGCTGGTTTCTGAATTTATCGTTACCCGTGTTACTTTGGCTAAGAACAATCAGGGCAAATGGGACATCACGATGATCAGTTTCAATTCGCTCGATGGCTTGCAGAGCCGCCAGTTTAACCAGCGTTCTGCCTGTCTGATGAGAAATGGAGCCATCGCCATCGGCGGTCAGGATGGTATTAATATCATCAATCCTGCCAAGATCCTTCCTGCCCAGAAACATGCACATGTCTTGTTTAGTGGTTTAGTACTCTTCGATCATCCGCTGAAGGCAGGTGAGGAGTTTGAGGGAAGAGTGCCTCTGGCTAAATCGCTTGATACAAACCCAGAACTGGATCTCAGTTATAAGGATAAGGCGTTTACCATACAGCTGGCTTCCGACCAGGTGAGTATTCCTGCCCGCTGCCGTTTCCTCTATCGCATGAAGGGACTTGATGACAAATGGATGCTGACAGCGGAGGGACGTCCGGAGGCTACCTTTACCAATCTCTCTTCAGGCAGTTATGTCCTGGAGGCAAAGGTGGTGAATGCTGATGGTAGTGTGAGCGAAGAGGTGAGCACGCTGAAGATTCATATTCACCCGCCTTTCTATCTCTCTATATGGGCGTTCATCGTATATATTATATTAATAGGTGTAGCTTTCTATCTCTATCGTAAACGCATGCTCGAAAAGCAGCGTGTTAAATTCGAGCTCCAGAGCAAGGAAGACAGTATCAAGAAGACCAAGGAGTTGAACGAACTCAAACTCAATTTCTTCACCAATGTGAGTCATGAACTCCGTACTCCGCTCACCCTGATTATCTCGCCGCTGGTTAGTATGATCAGAGAAGAAAGAGATGAAAGTAAACGCAGAAGGCTGGAGATGATTCATCGTAATGCTACCCGTTTGCTCAATCTGGTAAACCAGATTCTCGACTTCCGCAAGATAGACCAGAACAAGGAGAAACTTACCCTGTCGCATATCGACATTGTGAGCTTCGTTGACAATATCTGTACTTCGTTCCGTACTTTGGCAAACAGCAAAGTAACGCTTGGCTTCGATTCTACGGTGCCTAGTCTGCAGATGTCGTTTGATGCTGATAAGGTAGGAAAAATCGTGAATAACCTCTTGAGCAATGCCTATAAGTTTACGCCAGATGGAGGATTTATCACCGTTTCTCTGAGTGTTGCACTCCGCCAGCGTGTAGGAGACAAGGATTCGGATATGCTCCGCATCTCTGTATCTGATACGGGCAAGGGCATCAGCGATAAGGAGAAGGAACATGTGTTTGAGCGTTTCTACCAGGTCAATGGCACTGAAATGCAACCACAGGGTGGTAGCGGAATAGGTTTGAACCTGGTAAAAAAGTTTGCCGAACTGCATGGCGGTAAAGTAGATGTTACAGATAATCCAAACGGAGGAACCATCTTTATGGTAGATCTTCCGATAGAGAGTAGTACCACCTCCAATTCTACGGCACATCTCGGTTCCTTGCGAGCAGCACCTATCATAACCACGGTGCATCAGGCTACTGATGAGGATCCGGATGCAGGTAAGAACGTTCTCTACGGAATGAGTAAACATGCGCATCAGCCTGGAGAATCGATGATCAAGAAGCCGGTAGTGCTCCTCGTTGACGACAGTGAGGACTTCCGTGAGTTTATGAACGAAGTATTGACAGACTATACGGTTATTGAGGCTGTCAATGGTCAGGATGCCTGGAACAAGATCATCGACCGTCGTCCAGACATCATCCTGAGCGATGTGATGATGCCTGTGATGGATGGTAACGAACTCTGCCGGATGTGTAAGGACAATGACGAAACAACAGCCATACCTTTCATCATGCTCTCAGCCCGTATGGGAGATGAGCAGCGCAAGGAAAGTCTGAAGTGTGGTGCTGACGAGTATATTGCCAAACCATTCGATATTGATATGTTGAATCTCTGTATTCTGAACCTCTTGAAGAAACGCAAGAATGTGAGCACAGAATATGTAATAACAGAGGCCGACCGCAAATTTATCGATGAGGTGAATATTTATATCCGCGATCATATGAGCAATCCTGAAACATCGGTAGAATCGCTCAGTACTCATCTTAGCATTTCGCGCGTACAATTATATAAACGCATGATTTCGCTGACAGGTATTACACCTTCTGAGTATCTCAGAACCAAGCGTATCAAATTTGCAGAGCATCTGCTCCGCTCGGGCGACTTGAACATCAGTGAAATAGCCTATAAGGTGGGATTCAATAATCCACGTTATTTCACTAAATACTTCCAAGAGGCGTATGGCGTTACGCCGTCTCAATATCGTAAAAATCTGTCAGAATCAGAGTAGTTTACGCATCTGATTAACATTTTATACACATACAGATAACATTTGCGCACAAAGATACGGGAATTTTCTCGTATCTTTGCCGCAGATTTTTAAACTTTCCTTTAAACGTATAAAATGAGACTAACTAAAACATTATTGATTTCAGCAGTGCTGCTGATGAGTGCCACAGGCATGCAGGCAGCAGGTTTCAACCAGAATGGTAATTATCTCACTGTTCAGTTGAAGCAACACCAGAATTTTGGTCCTAGTCAGATTCGCCTCCAAGTGGTGAGCGATAAGATTATCCGTGTTCAGGCTACAGCCGAACAGAGTTTCCGTAATAAACAGAGTCTGATAATAGTGCCTCAAAACAGCAAGGCAAATTATAAGGTGGAAGAGCAGGGAGATAATCTCATCATTACCACTGCAGCTATGCGTGCTGTCATGAACGAGGCTACGGGTCAGATTACCTTCTATGACCTGAAAGACAATGTCCTTCTCAATGAGGTTGCACAGGGCGGAAAGACTTTCAAGCCGTTCACTGTGCCTGACCGTGAAATGGGTGTAGACATTGCCAAGGTTCCTGAAGCACAGAAGCATGGATGGTCATGGCGTGCGCTCTTCAACTCTCCTGATAACGAGGCGTTTTATGGTCTCGGTCAGCATCAGAGTGAGGAACTCAACATGAAGGGTAAGAACGAAGACCTCTTCCAGTATAATACCAAGGTGAGTGTGCCTTTCGTCATCTCTAATAAAAACTATGGCATCCTCTGGGATTCTTATTCTTATTGCCGTTGGGGTAATCCGGAAGATTATCTCCAGCTCAACCGTGCCTTCAAACTCTATGATAAAGATGGTAAGGAAGGTCAGCTGACAGGTACTTATGTGGACAAGAACGGGCAGAAGATTGTTCGAGGCGAAGATAGCATTTACTTTGAGTATGCAATGCCTGAGGCTTCTGAGATTTGCAACAAGACAGATAATGGCGGCATTCAGAACCTGCCAAAGGGCTTCGCGCTGAATGGTTCCAAGGTGGTTTACGAGGGTTATGTAGAGGCTTCAACCAACAGCTTCTATCAGTTTATCCTCTACTATGCCGGCTATATGAAGATTTATATCGACGGCAAACTGGTTGTGCCTGAGCGCTGGCGTACAGCCTGGAATCCGAACTCTTATAAGTTTGAAACTCCTATCAAGAAGGGCGTAAAGACTCCTATCCGTATCGAGTGGCAGCCAGATGGTGATGTTTCCTACTGCGGACTTCGCGTAGCAGCTCCTCGTTCTGAGGCAGAGAAGAACCAGTTGAGCATCTGGAGTGAGATGTCGCCGGATATGGACTATTATTTCATCGCCGGTCAGAATCTCGATGAGGTGATTTCCGGTTACCGTACGCTTACCGGCAAGGCTTCGCTTTATCCTAAGTGGACCCTCGGTTTCTGGCAGAGCCGTGAGCGCTATCAGAGCAGCAAGGACATTGAGGACAATATGAAGAAGTTCCGCGACCTGCATATTCCTGTAGACAATATCGTTCAGGACTGGAACTACTGGAAACTGGATTCATGGGGAAGTCATGAGTTTGAGGCTGCCCGCTATCCAAACCCACAGGCTATGCTCGACAGCGTACATGCGATGAACGGAAGATTCATGATTTCCGTATGGCCTAAGTTCTACGATACAGTCAAGAACTATAAGGAACTCGACAGCAAGGGCTGGATGTATCATCAGGCTATCAAGGATGATATTCACGACTGGCTCGGCTTCCGCGGTTCATTCTATGATGCCTATTCTGATGGTGCCCGCAAGATGTTCTGGCGCCAGATGGACGAGAATCTTTATACCAAGTATAAGTTCGGAATCGATGCCTGGTGGATGGATGCATCAGAACCAAACGTTCGCGACTGTACCCCGATGTGGTACCGCAAGGCTCTTTCCGGTCCTACTGCCCTCGGTACATCTACCGAATATTTCAATGCTTACAGCATCGTGAATGCTGATGCTATCTATAACGGACAGCGCAGCGTGAACCCTAACCAGCGTGTCTTCCTCCTGACCCGTTCGGGCTTTGCAGGTGAACAGCGCTACAGTACGGCTACCTGGTCTGGCGACATCGCTACCCGTTGGGAAGATATGCGTGCCCAGATGACAGCCGGTTTGAACTATTCTATGGCAGGTCTTCCTTTCTGGGGAATGGATCAGGGTGGTTTCTGTGTAGAGAACCGCTATGTGGCTGCCCAGCAGGAGTTTGACAAAACCGGTAAGGAAAATGCTGACTTGAAGGAATGGCGCGAGTTGCAGGCTCGCTGGAACCAGTTCGGTTGCTTCGTACCTCTTTATCGTACTCATGGTCAGTGGCCTACACGTGAGGTCTGGAACATTGCTCCGGCAAATCATCCTGCTTATAAAACCATCGTTGCATACGATAAACTCCGTTACCGCCTGATGCCTTACCTCTACAGTATGGCGGGTATGGTTCACTTCAAGGACTATACGATGATGCGTGGTTTGGTAATGGACTTCAACGGCGATGACAATGTTTACGACATCAAAGACCAGTGGATGTTCGGTCCTGCTCTCATGGCTTGTCCTGTAGGCGAGTATCAGAAGTACAGCCGCAATGTTTATCTTCCTAAGCAGAAGGGCTGGTATGATTTCTATACCGGTAAGCACTATGTTGGTGGACAGACTATCGTTGCCGATGCACCTTATGATAAGATTCCTGTCTTTGTTCCAGAGGGTTCTATTCTTCCTGTGGGTCCAGAGATGGAGTGGAGCGATCAGAAAAAGGCTGAGCTCATCGATCTCTATGTCTATGCAGGCAAGGACGGTTCTTATACACTCTATGAGGATGAGGGAACCAACTACAACTACGAGAAGGGTAAGTATGCTATGATAGACTTCAAGTATAATGATGCTCAGAAGACTGTTACTATCGCTGCCCGTAAGGGTTCTTTCGACGGTATGCTCCAGAAGCGTCGCTTCAATATTGTACTTGTTAGTGATAACAACCAGCAGGGCATCAGCCTCGCCAAGGCGCCTAAGGGCAAGATGGTGAAGTATGCTGGTAAGGCTGTTACTGTAAAACTGAAGTAATATGAAGAAGATATTTGCTTTAGCAATCTTTCTATTGGGCGCTCAGTCGTTGAGCGCCCGTGATCGCCAGTCTTTTGATAAAGGCTGGCTTTTCACTTTAGCAGATAGTGCCGGAATGTCAAAGTCTGATTATTCAGACCGGCATTGGCGAAGTTTGAATCTTCCTCACGATTGGGCGATAGAGGGCGATTTCTCTCCATCAAATCCTTCGGGAGCCAGTGGTGGTGCATTGCCGGGCGGCATCGGATGGTACCGTAAGCACTTCTCGGTAAATCCTAAGGAAAAGTATGACCGCTTTACCATCACCTTTGATGGGGTATATATGAATTCTACCGTGTATATCAATGGTCATAAACTCGGAACCCGTCCTTATGGATACAGTACATTCGAGTATGATCTTACACCTTATATTAATAAGAAGGGTGATAATGTCATTGCTGTGAAGGTAGACAACAGCGACCAGCCTAACAGCCGCTGGTATTCCGGTTGCGGTATTTACCGCCATGTCTGGCTCACCAAAACCATGAAAACTGCTTATATTCCCCAATGGGGACAGTATGTGGCAACTTCTCCACAGGGTGATGTCAGGGTGAAAGTGGACTTCGCTGCTTCCGGTAAAAAGATGAAACTCTCTGTCCGTAATACAATCTATGATGCTGCCGGAAAGATCGTAGCCAAGAGTCAGGGTGTTCGGGAACAGAAACTCAAGGTGAAGAATCCGCATCTCTGGGACATTGGAAAGGGATATCTCTATACTGTCAAGAGTGAGCTGGTAGTAAATGGGAAGGTAGTGGATGTTGCTACGACAACTGCCGGTTTCCGTGATGTGAAGTTTGATGCAAGGAAGGGCTTCTTCCTCAATGGCAAGAATCTCAAGATTAATGGTGTCTGTGAGCATCATGATTTCGGTTGCCTGGGTGCTGCCGTTAATGAGGATGCGATGCACCGTAAGCTTACCATCCTTCGCGATATGGGCGTGAACGCTATCCGAAGCAGTCATAATCCTCCGGCACCAGAACTCCTGAACATGTGCGATTCGATGGGCATCCTCGTGATGGACGAGAGTTTCGACATGTGGCGCCGCAAGAAATCGAATGGCGATTATGCCCGTTTCTTCGATGAATGGCATAAGAAAGACCTGTCTGATCTCATCAAGCGCGACCGTAACCATCCAAGTATCATCATGTGGAGTATCGGTAATGAGGTTCTCGAACAATGGTCGAATGCGGCTGCTGATACGCTCAGCCTGGAGCAGGCTAACCTGATTCTGAATGCCGGTCATGATGCTTCAACTTTGGCACATAGCGATGAACTGAGTGTCAATTCGCTTCTTACCCAGCATCTTGCAAAAATCGTGAAGGAGTATGATCCTTGGAGCTATCGCCCTGTTACTGCTGGCTGCAATGAGCCCGATCCGAAGAATCACCTCTTTAAGAGTGGGGCTATTGATGTTATAGGTTTCAATTATCACCATCAGTGGGTGAAGGATGTACCAAAGAATTTCCCTGGCAAGCCTTTCATCCTGTCGGAGAGTGTTTCTGCCTTGCAGACTCGTGGCTACTATATGATGCCTAGCGACAGCATTTATACTGCGCCAAAGGAATGGTGGTTGCCTTATACCGATCCATCATTTATGTGTTCGGCTTATGATAATTTCCACGCCTCATGGAGTAGTACCCATGAAGAAACCTGGGATGTGGTGAAGCACAACGACTTTGTGGGCGGACAGTTTATCTGGACCGGTTTCGATTATATCGGTGAACCTACTCCTTATGCTTATCCTGCCCGTAGCAGTTATTTTGGCATTATCGATTTGGCGGGTCTTCCAAAAGACAGCTATTATATGTATCAGAGTGAGTGGACTCAGAAAGATGTGCTGCATCTCTTCCCTCATTGGAACTGGCTGCCGGGACAGACCATTGACATGTGGTGTTATTATAATCATGCCGATGAGGTAGAACTCTTTATCAATGGCAAGAGTCAGGGCATCCGTAAGAAGACAGTCTACGGTGCAAAGAATGAAGGCGATGCTTTCAGAAAGAGTACTGAATATCATGTGATGTGGCGAGTAAACTTTGAACCGGGAGAAGTAAAGGTTGTAGCCAGAAAGAATGGTAAAGTTCTTAGAGAGCAGATCATAAAGACTGCAGGAGCTCCTCATCATCTTGTGTTGAAGAAAACTTATCAGGGGCATCAGGCTTATGGCTCTTCAGATCCGACCACCTTTGTCGAAGTGAATGTAGTAGATAAAGATGGCAATCTCTGTCCGAACGCAGATAACCAGATCTTCTTCTCTGTTTCTGGTGAACAGGGTGCAAGTGGTCATGGTTTCCTGAAAACGCCAACGATTCTGGGAACAGACAATGGATGTCAGACTTCTTTGGAGCGTTTCACCGATTCACATCGCAAGGCTTTCTTCGGAAAATGTGTCGTTGTGATAAAAGGAAAGGGAACCCTCAAGGCACAGGCAGTAGACTTAAAGGATGCTTCTGTAGCTTTGTGATTATAGTAATATTCTGAAAATCAAAACCTTAATGATTTATATTGCGAAGAAGGATACACTCTTTCGGTGTATTCCTTTTTCGCTCTTAAAAACGAAAAAGGTTTTGAAGCATTGGGACCCAAGGGATTTGGGTATCTCTATTATGCTAGTAATAGAAATTTAGCTTCAAAACCTGCGGCAAAGATACATCTTTTTTTCGAATAAAAAAACTTTTTCGAATAAAAAATATAAAAAACTTGCTCTTATCAAAAAATATACGTAACTTTGTAAACGATAAGGCATCAAACCCAATCTGCAATCATGAAAAAAGTAATTGTAGAATTTCCTCACGATGCTGGAGCATGAAAGAAATAACAATAATAAAACAATAAAATAAAAATAGTATAATGAAAATTCAAATAGAACAGGCTACGCCAGACAAGGCTTCGCATATCGCATCGCTTATCATGGAGGCGATGAATGCGCAGTGTTGCCAAAATTTAGCTGGTCCTCAGCATACATTGGTTGATTTTCACCGTATGATGACTAAACTTGTAGAGATGGAGGACAGTCAGTATAGTTATAAGAATACATTGGTTGCTATGTCTACTGATGGCATTCTTGTTGGCATCTTGGTTGCATACGATGGTGCTGACGTCAAAAGATTACGTAAGCGCTTTATTGAGGCTGCAATCGTGGCTTTTGGAATAGACTATTCGGCTATGGAGCTTGAAACAGAGGAAGGTGAGTTCTATTTGGATAGTTTGGCAGTTTCTAACCAATACCGTGGAAAAGGTATTGCATCTAAACTGTTGGATGCTGCTATCTCTCGCGCAAGAGAATTAGAACTTCCTGCTGTAGGTTTGCTTTGTGATAAAGGCAATCCGAAAGCGGAGCGTCTCTATACGAAGGTTGGTTTCCAATATGTCAATGATACCACTTGGGGTGGTCATGCAATGAAACATCTTCAGTATAAATTGTAATCTGATAGGGCAAACTGTGCAAACGTTTGCCCAATAAAAAGTATAGAAATCAACAGAAAATGTGCTGTTTATTGCGCAAACTGTAGTATCTTTGCACTATAAGTTCATAACGAATAGGTTTTTTGGTTTTTAGAAAAGATATTTTATTAGTTTTTGTTGATTTAATAATAAAAGCTCGGTCTGCAGTGATGCAATACCGAGCTTTTGTATTTTTACTCCCATTCAGGGTATTTTCTTTCTGTGTCTTTATTCTAATTCCTCTATTTCTTTTTCGTCCATGTCTTTATCTAACTGGTCTCTCCACAGATACTTTCTGGTTTCATGCACTATGATACCACTCAGGCAGAGCAAGGAGATAAGGTTTGGTATCGCCATTAAAGCATTCATGCAGTCGGCAATGTTCCAAACCAGTCCCAGACTGATGACACTACCCAGGAAGATAGTAGCAATATAGACTATGCGGAAACAGAGCATCCACTTTTTGCCTTTCAGATATTCTACACACCGTTCTCCATAATAACTCCATCCCAATGTTGTACTGAATGCAAATGTTGCCAGTCCGATAGTCAATATCGGAGCTCCGATATATGGAATCTTACTGAAGGCAGCCTTGGTGAGTGCAGCTCCGTTATGGTAGTCAATGTCTGGGTATGCTATGATACTTGAGGTGATGACGAGACCTGTAAGGGCACAGATGATGACAGTATCCCAAAAGGTACCGGTAGATGAAACCAATGCCTGACGCACAGGGTTACGGGTTTGGGCTGCTGCAGCAACGATGGGTGCCGAACCCAGACCACTTTCGTTAGAGAACAATCCGCGGGCTATACCATAGCGGGCTGCGATCATCATGGTACTTCCAGCAAAACCGCCACCTGCAGCCTTTGTTGTGAATGCAGAGTCAAAGATTACGTGGATGGCAGGCAATAAATAAGCATGATTTACACAGAGAATGTAGATGCAGCCTAATACATAAAAGAGTGCCATGAAAGGTACCAGCATGCCACAAACCTTGGAGATACTTTTCACGCCTCCAAGAATCACAGCTGCTCCTAAAGCCGTAACGATTGTTCCAGTAATGTATGGAGAAATGCCGTATTGGTTTTCTACCAGAGTAGAGATGGCATTTGCCTGTACCGTGCTACCGATTCCGAATGATGCCAATGCGGCAAAGAGGGCGAACAGAACTGCAAGCCATTTCCAGCCCAATCCTTTTTCCAGGGCATACATAGGACCACCCAACATCGTGCCTCGCTTGGTCTTTACGCGATATTTTACGGCGAGTAATCCTTCGGCATATTTGGTAGAAATACCAAAGACACCGGTTAACCAGCACCAGAGTACGGCTCCTGGTCCGCCAAGAGCGATAGCTGTAGCCACACCGATGATGTTACCGGTACCAATTGTAGCTGCCAATGCTGTTGCCAGTGCTCTGAACTGTGAAACATCTCCTGTGGCATTCTTGTCTTTCTTTACAGACAGTTTGATTGCCTTGAAAATCTTGCGTTGTGGAAAGCGCAAGCGGATGGTCAGAAAGATGTGGGTTCCCAACAGCAGGATAATCATAGGCCATCCCCAAAGGAATGAACTAAATGCGGTGAAAAAATCGTTTATTGCATCCATCTCTTAAAAATTTTATGTTTATCTTATATCTATATTTTTTATACCAAATAACGCAGTTACTTATGTGTTATAACCTTGTTATTTCTCAAATTCTATCTTCACGTTTTTGAATCCCATTGCTTTCAGCATCTCTCTAAACTGAGTTTTGGCATTCGCCTGTGCAGTATAGATATTGGTGCGGTTTAAGCAACGTTTCTTCATGGCTTGATAAGCACGCTCATACATAGCCTGCCTGTCGCTGCCTGTCCATTTGCCTTCTTCAAAGAAACTCTTGGTCTTCGCTTCGTCAATGAAGTTATGGTCTAGCAGTTTGATAGGAGGTAAAGTGCATACGATGCTGTCCTGGCTGGCTTGTAGCCATCCTTTTTTTACATCCTTCATATCGATACCCAAGCGCAACGTTCCGTAATAGATACGTACCAGTTGGTCGTCGCCAAAAAAGCCACGGCGTATTGTATCTATCAGTTCTTCATCACTTACAGATAGAAATTCCCATTGACCGATATTCTCGATGCTTTCTACCTGAGTGGGTGAGAGGGTTGTCTTATCTTCCTGTACCACGCTGACCTCGTTGTCTTTGGTGAGCCAATAGAAGGCTCCACCCAGAATAAGGATCAGTGCTAATAGTACGATGATTTGTATTCTTTTCATATCATTGTTCTCCTCGCTTAGTGATTCTTTTCGATAGTTGTCTTATCCAGAAGAGTCTTCAGATCGTTGAACGTGAATTTCTTCCTGAAACTGATTTTGATATTCTCTTCAGCAAATCCCATGTCCTGTAACATCGGAATCAGGGTGTTTGCTGCACTTTGGCGTGCCTGCTCAAGAATATCTAGGTTCGGGATATCGCGAATGATACTTTCCCTGCCTTGTTGTTCAAATTGTGACAGTTCTGCATCACTGTAGTTTCTTCTGGTGAGTGAAACGAATTGTCTTACACCTTCGTGATTGATTTTACTGCTGGTGAGCATCACTTTTGGGTCTGGCAAGATGATTTCTATCTTGTCGCCTTGTCGGTTTACGTTCTTTGCAGAGAATCCTGAAAAGTCTACATAAGCTTTTAATGTCGCATCCATCGGAATGGCCACCTTGCGGTTAGAGCCAGGAACATGAATATTAAAGTCTTTCTTGAACAGTGAACCCTTCAGATTGAGCTGGTCATCATGTGTTATAATCTTATGAACATGAGCTTCTGCTGTATATAAGCGATTGCATTTCTGTATCTGCATCACCATCACAGGTATTGTGTCGATGACTTGCTCCTTCTTTTCTGTTTGCTGATGCGAACATGAAACGAAGGCAAAAAATACAGAAATGATAAATATTAACCTTTTTTTCATACTTAATGTCTTTATTATGCTGCAAAGGTACGGCAAATTGTTCGAAAAACAAAACAAAATCATGTTTTTTGATGTTCTTTTGCTAAGAAATGAAAAAAAAAAGCAGAAAAAGCACTTTTTTTATATCTTGATTAAACCTTTTCATTTTCTTTTCGTCAAAGTTACGATTAGAATTCATAAACTGAACTTTATTATATCGTGTAAGATTCAATAGGAAATTTATTAGTTAGTATTTAGGTATGTTAGGGCGCCTGCTTGTGAAAGTAGGCGCCTTTTTGCGCTTGATTTTGTGTAAGAATGTAGATTTCGGTTCTTTTCTTTGGCTATTTCAAAAGAAAAATGTACTTTTGCAGTAAGAAAAAATAACGGAATGAAACGAATTGATTATATATTAATAGGTCTTTTGGCTATTTCTAGCTTGACGGCTTGTACAGAAAAGAAGAAGAGTAATATCATTATTGCTCCTAAACCGGTGGCTAAGGTTGTGAATAAAGCTACTCAGAAAATGAGTGATTATGAGCAGACCAGAGAGGCTGACTGGGTTGGTTCCCATTATAAAGTGGTGGTGAAGCGTAGTTCTGACAAGGAACTTCCGGTTCTCCAGTTGGACGAAAACACCAAGTATTATGATAACAGAATTTCGGTTAAGGTATTGAGAAGCGATGGTTCTGAATTCTTTAGCCGTACTTTCACAAAGAAAGATTTCACATCCTATATTGACAAACATACACAGGACATGGGTGCTTTGCTCGGTATTGTGTATGTGAAAGCAGAAGGTGATTATCTTTACTTCGCAGCAAGTGTAGGGTCGCCTGATGTTACCAGTGATGAATATGTACCTCTGGTACTTAAGATTTCCCGAATGGGTAGTATCTCTATATCAAAGGATGAGAAGTTGGATACCAACGCTTCTGCTGAAGAGGAAGAAGATGGGGTATAAAGCGGTTCTTCCGTTAAATGTATGAGTATTTATTATGTCTATTCTGAAATTATTATTGCACTTTTGTAAGCGTATTCTTTATAATAATGTATAGCAAAGAAAGTAAACATAAGATAAGAAGCGTATGATTGATTTATTCGCTGTCGCCGAATAAAAAATGCTATTTTTATTTTGTAGTATCGAATAAAATTCGTACTTTTGCCGCAAAAAGTAAGTATATGGAAAAGGAATTGTTTCGAGCTGTATCCTCTGAAACGAGCCATGATAATCACCTACGATGATGAAGGGGAGATTGTGCGTAATGGACTCAAGATAGAAATAAAACCAGCATGGAAATGGGTGGTGAAGGGTGAATGTTGAGTGTTGAATGTTGAGTGTTGAATGGGCTATATTCCACGATGAAAAGGTGGCGTATAGACCCTTCATTTGTGGCATGGAATGGCTACCTTTTATCTTTTAAAATACGGGAATCCAAATTTTCCCGAAACTTTTCTCCCGTTTTCTTTGCACTTTCAAAATAAAAGCTTATCTTTGCAACCAACAAGAAGTAGAACTTTAAAATGAATAAGTATGGCTTTAAAAATTAAAACTCGTGAAGAAGCAATTGCTGTATTACGAGATATGGTTAGACGTAAAAAAGAAATGGAAGCAAAGGCTCAAATAGACTTTGCTAAAGCACGAGAGGAGGCTGCAGACTGTTATGCATGCCTTTAACTTAACTCGCCTCAATTTTCATTCTCCTTATAAGGTCTGGATAGATAAAGGATCATATAAGTTCTTAACAGATTATGGTGTTCAGTATCGAATAGAATTTGTAGAAAACAATAATATTTGGGAGGATGAAAAAGCGTATGAATTCGGCATTCTCAATGAAAACAAGAAGAATTCTCCTAACGATTCTAAAGTTAAAGTAACTATACAATGTATTATAGAGGAATTCTTTCTTACGAATCCCGATATACTTCTATATCAATGTGAAACGGGTGATAGCAGACAGGCTATGCGAGCTCGCCTTTTTACCAGATGGTTTAACGAATTCGATAAACGAGATCGTTTTTGTGTCAAGGTTTCTATTCTTAGGGATGAAGAAGTTGACAATTACATAGCCATTATAGTTCAAAAGAGTAATCCTAAGTTGAATGACATTCTTCGAGATTTTGATGAGTTTATCGGTTTCTTTGATACAAAGCCCGAATAATAAGTAGTAAATCTGCAATTAACTTGGTTGACAAGGGTCTATATGCCACGATGAACAGGTGGTGTATAGACCCTTGATTATATGGTGATATTCGTAATCTACATCTCCGCTATTATATTTTTTATTCAAGTTTCGCATGTGGTTCAAGTACGCCTTGAACCAACGGACACCGGCTAAAGATTTACACAGATTCTGGGCTTGAATAGAGTCTGAAAACGTTAAAAAATACAAACAAGGTGTCGCATTCCCCCATGAAGTAGACACCTAAAACCAAAAGTCATACCTGAAAAAACAAAAATTACCCCCCCCACTTTCATATAAAACCCTTAACTTTGCACCCGGATTTTTATAATCTGTATCAAGTAAAGATTTAAAATGTCGTAAATTATAATCAAAACATAATAGATATGAAGAAAGTTTTAACTAAGAAGAAAAAGTATGTAGCTCCATCAGTGCAGGTACTCGAATTGGAAACTACTCAGATTCTCGCAGGAAGTGGCGAAACCAATTCTACACCTACCGTGAACGGTTTTCAACCCGGTGATTCTTTTGGTTCTGGTGACATGGAAGAAAGCAGTCCGGCTAGAAGAACTAGCATTTGGGACTAAGATGAATATAAAATGAAATGAATATGAAATTATCCAGTTTATTACCCCAGATGGCTTGCACCCTCCTCCTTATGGCGAGTTGTTCGCAGGAGGATAGTATGACGCCAGGCGAAAGCCCATCTTCTGTCGGCGGCATTCACATCACCACGCAGGTATCAGGTATTGTTACCCGTGGCATCACCGAAACTGCCACCCTGCAAAACTTCGGCATCTGTATACAGGGTTCCGGAGAGCACGCTTCATCTTTGCAATATAATAATGTAGAGATGACGAAGAACGGCGAAGAGTGGACTTCTGCTACCCCAATGCTGTGGAAGAGTGAGATTCCTTCTGCCGACATCATCGCCTATGCTCCTTATCAGGCTGATATAAGCGAAGCCTTGGCAACCCAGAAGCAGTTCCCTGTATCGGTGAAAGCCGTACAGACTAAAGAAGACCTGTCTTCCGACCTTCTGGTGTTCAAGGCTAAGGATTATGCTCCAACCATCGTCGGCGAGAACAAAGACAAGATTGTAGAGGTGAAGTTTGATCATGCCTTCAGCCTGCTGATGGTAACCTTCAACTTCGATTCCGCCTTTTCTAATGATGAGGTAGATCTGTCAAAGATAGAAGACGTAAGGGTAGAGGGCACCGTTTTGTCTGGCGTATGCGACTTTTCTCATGACAAGCCGCAGATAACGGTTCAGGCTGATGCCGCAGCAGAGGCCATTACTCCAGAGAATGTTTCTTTCCAGGCAAAGGATGCAGAGCATGCCAGCATCTCTGCCCAATACTCCTCTCTGCTGGTTCCGCAGACCATCCAGGCAGCCAACCAGCCTCTGAAGGTTTCCTTCCGATTGGGTGAAACCACCTATTCATGGAAGTCGAATACCGACATCACCCTGGAGCAGGGCAAGTATTATACCCTTTCGCTCAACATCAGGAAGACCGGAGTTGTAGTAGAAGGAACGATTCAAGGCTGGATTCCGGCAGAAGGCAACAATGAATATGTAGCAAATTAATAACTATTAAAATACAACATTTATGAAGAAATTTAGATTCTTATACATCGCTGCCGCAGCATTGCTGTTTGCAGCTTGCGCTAACGAAGAAGACGGTATCGGCAACAATGGTCCTGTTGCTGCTACAGTAAAGGCGGATATTGTTAAAAACATCACACGTGCCACCACTGACGATACATGGTCTAAGAATGATGCCATTGGCGTATATGCCTCATCATCAGGCTATACAACAGGAGACAACAAAAAGTATGTAACAACAAATGGGGATGGTACTTTTGAAGCTGCTGACAATAACAACATCATCTATTTCAAGGACAACAAAGAGACAACATTTAGTGCATACTATCCTTATAGCGAATTCTTAACTGATGGTAAAATGAATTGGAATATAGCTGAGGTAGAAGCAAACCAACCTTGTAAGGCTGATGTACTTTTTGCCTCAGGAGCTACTGCAAGCAAAGCATCTCCAATTGTGAATTTTACAGATATCGAACATCGCTTTAAGCATTGTATGAGTTTGGTTGAATTCAAAATTAAACCAGGGCAGGGTGTCAAATATAACAATTATAAATTCAATCGCTTAGAGTTGAAAGGAATATTTACAAGCGGTAAATTTGACACAAGAACCGGTACGGTTGAAACTGCTGGTGACAGAGGGTATATTAGCCGTAATTTTGATGATGTACCTTTTGAAAGCGAAGAAAGTTTTGCTTATATCATGTTGCCGCAAAGCCTTGAAAGCAATAAGATGGATATAGAGATTTACTTGTTGTTGAATGATAGCGAAGTAAAATACACAACCTCTATAACACCATCCACCAATGGACAATTCGAAGGTGGTAAAAAATATACATACAACATAACTGTTAAAAATACGGGGATTACTATAGAAGATGCTAATATATTTCCTTGGGAAAATGGTGATTCAAGTGATTTAGACGCAGATATAGCTTCGTAATAATAAATAAGGTACTGAAAATAGGAAATACAGGGTTAGTGAGCTTGGCCGCTCACTAACTCACTAACAATAAAAAACTGAAGATTATGAAGACGATAAAACAAAGAATTTCCTATGCGGTAATGGGCCTTATGGCTATGGGCTTTACTGCTTGTACGCAAAATGAAGATATGGCTCCTACGCTGAAAGGGCAGGAAATCAATGCCACTTTCTCTGTTGGAGGTATGCAGACTCGTGTCAATACATTGGGACACGGTAACAATTGGGAGAATGAGGATAAACTGAAAGTAAGTATATTTACAGATTATGATCCTGGTAGTACGACTGTTCTTTCTTTTAATAGTGCAACAAACGAATGGTCTCGTACAGGAAGTTTTCGTTGGTTAAATGAATACGAACGACATACTATTTTGGCTGTATATCCATCTGACATGGATTTTGGGAAAGAAAATCTACAGTATGATTTACAGACAGACCAAAGCAGCGAAGGTAATTTGAAAAACGCTGATCTCATAACTGGATATTGGCACGATATTCCTAGGTCCTATTATGTAGATATTCCTATGAAGCATCGCATGTCGCTGGTCACGATAGTATATCATGTTGGTACTGCAGATTATCCTGATATGGATATTAGTGAACCACAAGTGTATTCAAAAAACAACAGTGTTAGATTTTTTAGAGACCCAGACCAGGGAAAATTTGTAATGAATACACCTTCTGGCAATCCTGATTGGGTAAAAGCCTGTAAGCATGACGATGGTATGTTTTCTGCAATCGTTATCCCTGGTTCATACATTAAAGATGAAGTCTTCTTGAAATTCAAGATAGGCGACAATAATTTTAATGCTAAAATGAAGATGCCTACCGACTTTGAAGAGGGTAAACGCTACACCTACAAACTCGATGTAGGAAAAGACAAAGTGGAACTGACCCAAATCAGCGTAGATGATTTGAAAGGTTGGGACAGTAACAATGAAGAAGAACTCAAATAAACAATGGAGGATATAACTATGCGCAAGATATTTCAATACATCATGCTGGCAGTCGTTACTATAGTAATGGCGTCATGCACAAGTGATATAGAAGAAACAACCGCAACAACAGGCAAAAACAACGTACAGTTGGTTGTTGGTGAATTTCCGGCATTTGGAGATTCACAGACTCGTACTATTGGTACACCTGATGAAGGCAAGACTTCATGGGCTGAAGGAGATGAGTTGCTTCTGGTGATAGACAACACCTCTTATGGAAAACAATATGCAACTTTTAAATATAATGGCAGTAGCTGGGAATTGACAAGTGGTGAATTGGTTTATCGGGAAGGAGACCCTGCATACATACCTAATGTATATTATGCCCCTAATTACAAATGGGAAGCCGGCAAATTAGTTTTGAAAGAAGGCAAGGTTGCTGGAACCGATGAATATATCGAGGGAAATGCAAGAATCTCTGGTAATGGTGAGACTATAACCGTTTCTTTTGCCGGAGCAACACGCAACTATTCCCGCCTCCGCATTGCAACTATGCCAAATAAGCCAATAACAGTAGCCATCAGTAAATACACTCCTGCGGGCAGCAGCGATATGAAATGCGATCAAAATTATGCCCTTACATCCGATGAAAAGGGCAATGCCTATTTATATGGTACTTTTGAAAATAATTCCGAAGTTACAGTGAAATATAGAGGAGCAACTTTGAAAACTCATCAATTCTCGAAAGAAACAGAAAAAGCTAAGAGTTATGCTCTGGATGCTACTGTCATTTCGGTAAATAGTGCAGAAGAAATAAAGTCAGCTATTGAGCAAAAAGTAGCAGATGGCAAGACTACTATAAGACTCAACCTCGCTCCCAATGCTGGCGATAATGAGTTTAATGCTATCCGTGAAGCTTTTGAGAATGTGCAAAGAGGCACTATAGACCTCACTCTAATAGGATGCAAGGAAATTCCTGCAGATGGTTTGAACAACCAATCAGGAGGACTAGAGGCATTAAAGTCTATTACTTTGCCTGATGTGACAAAAATTGGAAAGAATGCCTTACTCTTCTGTGTGGATTTGGAAGAAATAAATACTCCAAATGTAACTTCAATACACGAGAATGCTTTTGGGGGATGTACAAACTTACAAAAAATTACTTTTGGAGAGCTAACTGAAGTGAAAGGGCTATCTCATGACTATGACGGAATCCTTGACCCTGGGGTAGACACTGAACGTATAAATTTAGTTTTGTCAGAGAACCAAAAAGTTATGACAAAAAACAGGCAAGGAAATGAATATTTTTGGACTCCGACAAAAGAATATTATAAAGGGAGCGTTGAGTATGGCATCCCATCGTTTCTCGAATATAAATTCAATTCCGTGAGCTTTAAAAAATAAGTTCGTAGTTTTTAGTACTAGTCCACATTCTATTATGTAGAATTTGGTTGCTTTTATTAGAAATTACCTATACTGGTTTGCATTGTGTGCTCTTTTCTTAATCGGGAAACGACAAGGGTCTATATGCCACGATGAAAAGGTGGTGTATAGACCCTTGATTATATGGTGATATTCGTAATCTACCTGGCATCAAACCAAAGTAGTCATTTTCAGAAAATCTCGCAGATGAATGTGCTTAATGCCATCAATATTGGTTTGACTGTAAAGCCTATCCATAGAAATCACGTATTTGGGATGACTGTCTTTTATCAATTTCAAATTGCCGAATTCACGCTCTACCGTTTCCTCAGAAGCCAGCAGATAGGTAACTTGCACATACGCCACACTATCCGCTTTTTCGGCAACAAAATCAATCTCAGCCTTATACATCTGACCAACATATACTTTATACCCCATCCTGCACAAATGGATATATACAGCGTTTTCCATCACCTTTTCGATATCAAAACGCCTGTTGCCACCTATAATATGATTCCTGATTCCCAGGTCTTCGAAATAGAACTTGTCGCCTAACTCGAAAAGTCGCTTGCCATGAATGTCGTATCTGTTAACTCTATCGATAATAAAAGCATTGCTTAAATACTCCAAATACGTGAGAATCATCTTGGCAGACGTTTCGGTGTTCTGGCTTTTCAGAAATTTTACAATACTCGTTGCTGAGAATTGTTTACCGATATTATCGCTCACAAACTTCAGCAGCGTTCGCAACAATGGTATGTTTCTGATGTTTTCTCGCTCTATGATATCACGAAGTACTATCGTATTATACACATTGTCAAGATAATCTTCTACCAAATCCGTATTTTCCAATCCTAAACTGCGCAACTGAGGGAGCCCGCCATACTGCAGATACAGGTTCAAGGAAGCATCATCATCCTTCAGTTCATGGAACGTCAGAAACTCTTCATAGCAGAGTCCTCTAATGCGATAAGCAATATATCTGCCTCTCAGGCGAGTTGCCAGTTCGCCCGAAAGCATCTTGGCGTTGCTGCCGGTAATCATAATCTGGCAGGTATCATCCGATTGGATACTGAGGAGTGCTTTCTCGAAATCAGAAATCTCCTGCACCTCATCAATAAACAGATAGTTTTCCTTACCCTCAACGATGTTGGCTGCTACATAAGCCTCCAGATCCTGATAGTTGGCTATCATATCAAATGAGGTTTTCTCCTTATCTATATAGATAACGTGATTTTCTTCATTCTCAGCGATGTGATTATAAATTCGCCGCATCACACAACTCTTGCCGACACGCCTCTGGCCCGTCAATGCAATCATCATTCCACGTCCAAACATGCGTTCGATACGATTGGAATACCCTAGTCTTTCTAATATTTTTTGTTTCATACGAGTAAAACTTTTCGCAAATATACTCTTTTTGTTTCACATAAGTAACAAAAATGATAGATTTTTTGTTTTTATTACTTATAATTAACAGGTTTGGTACACATTGCGCCTCACGGGAAACGACAAGGGTCTATATGCCACGATGAAAAGGTGGCGTATAGACCCTTGATTATATGGTGACATTCGTAATCTACATCTCCGCTTTCAGCAGCTTTATCTCCTCTGCCGTCAGCCCCGTCATATCCATGATAGACGC
>OGMB01000094.1_pt1 | contig 51542 bp, 35 predicted proteins | sample 1573001 | NCBI WGS metagenome assembly OGMB01 (sample SAMEA2581921, study PRJEB24529) | metagenome | biome: Human gut stool | place: China | collected 2011
GAAGGCATTCTTTAGAAATGCAGTGGCCGCTGTTGTGGCCATTGCCATGCTCATGAGGACTGAGGAGAAATTCAAGATAAAGAAGAGCAGCTGGCCGGGAATCGCGGCGAGAAGCATATGTGGAACGACAGGACTTATCTGCAATTTTTATGCAATCGACAAGCTCAACATAGCGGATGCCAATATCCTCAACAAGCTTTCCCCGTTCTTTGCTATCATCGCATCATACTTTGTGTTGAAGGAACGGGCAAACCGGGTAGAGTGGGCATCTGTTGTGCTGGCTTTCGCTGGTGCATTGTTCGTTGTGAAGCCTTCGTTTCATATGGATTTTCTGTATGCCATGGTTGGTGTGGCAGGCGGCCTTGGGGCAGGAATAGCCTACACCTATGTGAGAAAGCTTGGAAAACAGGGGGAGCGCGGACCGGTCATAGTCATGTGTTTCTCTGTATTCTCATGTCTGGTGACGCTTCCATTTATCATATTGGACCACGCACCTATGACATGGCAGCAGATTGTGTGCCTGCTCTGTGCCGGACTTGCGGCGGCTGGTGGACAGTTCAGTATAACCGCAGCATACCAGAAGGCTCCAGCCAGGGAGATATCGGTATTTGACTACAGTCAGGTCATATTTGCGGCTATATTGGGATTTGTATTCCTGGATCAGATCCCTGACATGCTGAGCATTATAGGATATGTGATAATCATAGGAAGTGCAGTTTTCAAATGGTGGTACACCATGAGACAGGATCGCACTTAGCATGATCGGCAGGGCTGAGAGTGGCAGTGCCTTGTACAAATACTTGTAGAATAATTGATATATACAAAAAGACGGATGTCAGAAATGGAAAATGGGTAAAAGTTTCATTGTCTGATATCCGTCTTTTTTATAAAGTTATAAAGGAAGGTTTTAGGTGTTGTGACCGGACTTGTGAGGTATCCGGCCTCCCATCTATCTAAATTGGATTGTTGTTAGTTTGAGTGACGGCAGATACGCTGGTGCTGCCTGGGCATGTCGCACATCTGCTGTCCTCATCAATCTGTATATATAATAAGATGGTACTGTGTACATTCTGTGTATCGGATGTTAAAGAAATATGTTCATAAAAGAAATAATATATAAAGCGTAAATAAATGTTCTATAAATGGTAAAGCTTCTGAATATAGTGAGTATAAGGTTGTGGGTATAGTTGCTGACATGTTAAAATGAAACACACATATGATCATAATTGGTGGATATATCAGATGACAATATTGGATAGAGCAGCTTTATTATGGAATAGTAAGGGGGATTAATATATGGATAAAGAAAAGGTTATACAGGAGCTTCAGGAGAGAACAGAGGAGATAAAGGAAAAGGCCGGGGAGCTTCATAAGGCGATAGAGGAGACTATATCGCAGAAGAAGCAGATGCATTACACGGAACTGGGCGGTCAGGACGGGCAGCCGGATGTGCCGGTTAAGGAAGGATACGGTCTGGTGCTCGGTGGCGGTGGTGGCCGTGGCTCCTATGAGATCGGAGTGTGGAAGGCTCTTGAGGAGTACAGAGATGTGATCGATATAAAGGCGGTGTCAGGAAGCTCGGTCGGTGCGCTGAACGCGGCACTGTATGCGTGTGGTGATCTGGATAAGGCAACACAGATGTGGTACGACATAACCAACGACAGGATACTGTCCAACAAGGATATAGACGAGGACAACAGGAACAAATGGTTTGAGTCCATCAAGGAGAAGCTCACGACCATAGACAATCCAGTCATACAGAGTGCAATAGAGTGCATAGGACTGGATGCTGTGGCAAAAGGCATGAGGATAAAGGATGGCTTCTTCTCCAGAGAAGGACTTATGGACATACTGGAGAATTCACCAGTACTTGATGGTGTGTCGAACAGTGACATGAGCTGTTATGCTACATGTCTCAATGTGGAGGGCAAGCCTACTCCTGAGAGATTCCAGCTGTCAGGCATGGAACCGGAGGAGATAGAACGTATACTTCTTGCTTCTTCAGCCATACCGGTCATATTCCCTATGGAGACGATAGACAAGACAAAGTATTATGATGGAGGCTTCTTCCTTGGGGGAGATAATGTGCCAATACAGCCTCTCTATGATGAGGGCTACAGAAAATTTGTCGTGGTGCATCTCGATGAGAGGAAGACCGACAGATACGATGATGCAGAGATGATACATATATATCCGTCCATTCCTCTTGGTGGTGCCATAGATGGCATGCTTGACTTTTCGCCTGAAGGTGTTGAGAAGAGGATAACACAGGGATATGACGATGCAAAGGCGGTGCTTGTTGAGAAGTTTGGCCCAAGACTGTTCTTCACCCGCCATGGGCAGACCGTGTGGAATGTGGAAAACAAGATATGTGGAGCCACGGATATTGAACTCACAGAGCTTGGACATCAGCAGGCGGAGCAGCTTGGTGAGATGATAAAGAATGGAGATTATCACATAGATGAGATTCTGTATTCGCCTCTGGTCAGGGCTTCGGAGACGGCAAGACATATATCCGAGATAACAGGAATTCCTATGAGAGCCGAGGAGAGACTCCGTGAGCAGTGTTTTGGCAAATACGAGGGAACAGCCAGAAACGGCGCTATATTCGCCAAGGCGAAGACGCATTTTCTGGATCACTATGAGGGCGGAGAGACCATGGTTCATCTGTGTCAGAGGGTGTACAATTTGTTAGATGAGCTTAAGGCTGAGTCGGAAGATTCCGGGAAGACATATCTTCTGGTTGCCCACAATGGAATATCAAGAATAGTACAGTCGTATTTCAATGATATGACAAATGAGGAATTCGCAGCATTTGGCATAAAGAACTGTGAGATAAGAGAATATAGATTCTGATCGCCACATGTGTGGTATCAGATGTAAAAAAGAGAAAACAGCAGGCAGATCAATATGATGTGAATGTGGTTTTCTCTTTTTTTCTGGGATATCCCCAAATGCTCCTGTAAATGTGTATAAAAGAATACTTGATATTATTTATCACTAATATAGTTGACACAGAGCCTACATATGTGCTAATAAATATATGAACATATAATCATGCGTTTAAATATCAACGTACGGCATGAGAGCTATGCGATGCGTTTATGGAGAATATAAAATGTGGAAAAGGAGAGAATCATGGGAGACAACAGTTTTTTGAGGATCAGTGGGATAAAGAAAAGCTTCGGTTCAGGGGAGAACCGAACTGAGGTACTTAGAGGAATTGATTTTGAGGTCGCAAAGGGCGAGTTCTGTGTGCTGCTTGGCCCATCGGGGTCTGGCAAGTCAACTCTGCTCAATATCATAGGTGGGATCGACAGCCCGGATTCCGGTTATATCTCCATAGATGGAGAGAAGACAGGTGATATGGACGAGAAGACACTGACCAGATATAGGAGAAAGCATCTCGGTTATGTATTCCAGATGTATAATCTCATACCTAATCTCAATGTAAAGGAGAATGTGGAGGTTGGAGCATACCTTAGTGATAATCCTTTTGATGTTGATGATCTGTTAAAGACTCTGGGGCTTTATGAGCACAGACATAAGCTCCCAAATCAGCTGTCGGGTGGACAGCAGCAGAGGACCTCAATTGGAAGGGCAATCGTGAAGAATCCTGATATACTTCTCTGCGATGAACCGACAGGTGCCCTTGACTACAACACTTCCAAGGAGATACTTAAGCTCATAGAGGATGTGAACCAGAAGTATGGCAACACAATAATCATGGTCACCCACAATGATGCCATCAAGAATATGGCGGACCGGACTGTGAAGCTCAGGGACGGCATGATAAGACGCAACATTGTAAATGAGAACAAGATATCCGCTGTAGAGCTTGACTGGTAATTGGGCAGACAGGGTAGACGTTCAATAGGAAAGGGGATCTGTTATGAGAAATCCATTGTGGAGAAGAATTCCAAAGGAACTGAAGGGAGAGCTTGGAAAATATATGGTCATATTCCTGTTCATGGTCATAACGACGGGAATGGTGTCGGGCTTCATGGTTGCAGGTGAGAGCATGAAGAAAACCTACGACAATACATTTGACAAATACAACGTGGAGGATGGACATTTTGATCTGTCGGATGAGGCGTCTGACAATATGAAGGACAATATAGAGGATGAGGGCGTGAAGCTCTATGATATGTCGTATTATGAACTGCCTATGAGTAAGATCGGATCAGACTCTGATGGCAATAGTGGTAATGTGGAAGGCAATGCAGAGACAAAAGATGATACGGTGAATTTTGTAAATGATGCTGCAGATGATGGGGGAAGGACACTGAGGATATTCGCACCAAGACACGATGTAAATAAAATGTGCCTGATGGATGGTGAATTTCCTGTAGGAACTGATGAGATCGCCATTGACAGAATGTATGCGGTGAACAACGATATAGAGATCGGGGATGATATAAAAGCGGGTGACAAGGTATACAGCGTGTGCGGATTTGTGGCACTCTCCGACTACAGTACCATGTTCCAGAACAACAATGACACCATGTTTGATGCCACGATATTCGGAATTGCGGTTGTGACAAATGAGGAATTTGATGATCTTCCGGAGAAAAATAAGACCTGGTCGTATTCATGGATGTACGATGAAGGAATGCCGGATGAGGAGAACGATGAGAAAAAGCTGGCGGATGACCTTCTTGAGATTGTGTATACACAGGCGGTCATGAACGGCATTATGGTGGAAAACTACATTCCAAGGTATCAGAACCAGGCGATCAACTTTGCAGGGGATGATATTGGCAGTGATACAAATATGATGAAATGGTTTGAATACATCGTCATAGTTATACTTGCATTTATATTTGCGGTAACCATCGGCAACACGCTGACAAAGGAGGCGTCGGTCATCGGAACCCTGAGAGCCTCGGGATACACAAAGGGAGAGCTTCTTATTCATTACATATCACTTCCTGTCATAGTTACTTTTGTGGCATCGGTGGTGGGAAACGTGCTTGGCTATTCGGTGTTCAAGGATATGGGGGCACAGCTTTACTATGCAAGCTATTCCCTCACTAAGTATGTGACGTATTGGAATGCCGATGCATTTGTGCTTACAACAGTCATACCTCTTATAATCATGATCGCTGTGAACCTGTTAGTGGTAAATAGCAAATTGAAGCTCTCACCACTGAGGTTCCTGAGGCATGACCTCAGCAGGTCAAAGAGAAAGAAGGCGGTGAAGCTGCCTCACTGGAAGTTCATGACAAGGTTCAAGACCCGTGTCATACTTCAGAACATTCCGGGATATGTGGTCATGCTTGTTGGAATTTACTTCGCACAGGTTCTGCTGATGTTCGGACTTATGTTGAATCCTATGCTGAAGCACTATCAGAATGACATATTGGATAATATGATAGCTGACCACCAGTATGTTCTGGATTCACAGGTGGAGACGGCAAATAATAATGCGGAAACCTACTGTATGAAGACGCTAAGGACGACTGGAGATATAGATGATGAGATCATGGTGTATGGAATACACTCTGACAGTAAATATTTCCCGGTTAAGCTGGACGACGGAGATGTGCTGGTATCTGACAGCTACGCAGACAAATATGAGATAGTTGATGGCGACAAACTTGAGCTCAAGGAGAGCTATACTGATGACACATATGATCTCAAGGTGACGGGGTCTGTGGTGTATCCGGCAGCCCCTGCGGTGTTCGTGACAGAGGGTGATTTCAGAGAAATATTTGACAAGGACGAGGATTACTTCACCGGCTATTTCTCGAATGACAAGCTGACCGATATAGAGGATCATGTAGTGTCAGAGATCACAAAGGATGACATGATAAAGGTGTCCAGACAGCTCACCAAGTCCATGGGAGGTATGTTCTACATAGTGGTTGTATTTTCACTTGTTATGTTCATGCTTCTCGTATATCTGCTCACAAAACTAATAGTGGAGAAGAACACGGTGTCCATATCCATGGTTAAGATACTGGGATATGACACAAAGGAGATCAGTAAGCTGTATCTGTCATCCACAACTGTCATGGTTGCGGTGGTGACGCTGCTCGATATACTGCTCAGTTACCTGTCGATCAAGGTGATATACAGGGCAATGCTGATAGATATGCTAAGCGGCTGGATGCCGATATACATGGCACCATGGATATTCCCACTCATGTTCGTGCTCAGCTTTACCTGCTATCTGGTGATCTCATTGTTGCAGATGAAGAGGATAAAGAAGATTCCTATGGACGAGGCGCTCAAGAATGTGGAGTGATGTGTCAAGCTGTGTTCAGGTATTATATTGAAAAAAAGAGAAAATTTTGTGCTGTAAATCCCCCGAATCCCTGAAAAGGATACATGGATTAGAGGTCGTGTATCTTTTCAGGGGGAATCCGGGAGTTTGAGCACAAAATTTTCTTTTTTTGCTATTTTGTGGGAAATGTTCCCAAAGCTGTCAGGTTGTCGACCCGGACAGGCTCATGCCAGCTAGATGGTTCCTGTGACAGTCACGGTTGCCGTTCCCGGAGTTGTGGTGATGACTCCCGTGGCTGTATTCTGTGTGAATGTTGCCGCTGGAACAGTGATCTGTCCGGCAACTGTTGCGAACTCGCCTGTTGCTTCATTGTAGGTGTAGTTGTCCGGTGCTGTCCATGCCTTTCCATTGTAGGTCACAGTGATTCCGTTGAGAATCGGATTGAAGGTATCTGTGATGATGACGTTGTCACCTGCGGATGCCTCGGTGTTGCCGTAGTTCTCTATAAGGAAGGTGTAAGTGATCTGACCATTCTCTGCAACTATGCTAGGACTCACAGACTTTGTGATGGCGAGATCGGGAGCTGCAACAGGGGAAACCGACTCAGTTGCAGTGACTGCGTTGGTAAGTCCTGCGCCGGTTACTGTAACAGTGTTGGTCACGGAATCCTCATTGCCTCTAGGTGTAAATTCATTTGTTGTTGTCTCATATATAATAGTAGCATTTCCGCCCGCTGGAACGGAGATTCCAGTGAGTGTCAGCGGAGCTGCAGCACCGACAGCCGGAGCGGCTACCAGAGTTCCATTGGTGTAGTATCTGATGGAATCCGGAATATATGTGAGAGGATATACTGTTGTATTTCCCACTGCATATGCTCCCAGATTATCTGTGAGAGACAGACCTGTGAGTGTGGTAGTTCCGGAATTGATGAGACTTATCACATACGTGATCTTATCCGGTGTTCGGTAGGTGTCCACCACAGCCGTCTTGGAGACTGTGAGGACTTCAATTATTTCTCCAGTTATGATATTGGAATTGGTGGATCCTCCGTTGTAGGACAGAGTTGCCTGATTAGTGAATGTTGCCATTACTTTACCTCCGTATTGTGTTGTCAGAGGTTTATATACCTCTGATATAAAATATGTGCTGTGGAGGCTTTGGGTTACAGATATTACTCACCATCTGCGGCACATTTATGTTATACTAAAAGATAACTATGTGGTTTAAAGAGCTGTTTTTATATACAGGAGGAATATAGGTGAGAAGGAAAAGGTGGTCGTACCTGATTGCCTGTGTGGTGCTGGCAGGTGGGCTGGCAGCGCCTGGCACATATACCAAGGTGTACGCGCAGGATTATGAAAATGTAGAATACGTAACCAGTGTGTCAGAGCTTAGAGATTCCATGGACGAAGCTGATGTGGTAAACTCGGCCGATGTGATGGATAGGGGAGCGGATGTCGACGCCACGGCAATGTACAGCAGTGAGTCAGCCGACATATACAGTCTTCGCAGGATCATATTGTATACAGATGAAGTGCCGGAGACCTATGGCGCGACAACAGTCATCTGTTATGACAAATACGATTACTATGTGCTTGGCTACGATACCGAGGAAGCGACGAAACAGGCATACGAAAAGCTTCAGGAAGAGTACGAGCCTGACAAATGTATGCTTGATCAGGTCATATATTCAGAAGATGTGCTGGCGGATTCAGATTTGGATTCAAATTCGTATGCTGCACAGCGGAACGTTGATGCCATGCTTGCCGCATCGGAGACATATAAGGCTGTAAGCTGGGGCACAAGGTACATGGGAATGGACAGGCTCAAGGCGGAGGTGTCAGAGTACAAGCTGGATGCTAAGGTAAATGTGGCGGTCATAGATACCGGAGTTAATTACTCGGATACTCTGTTTGAAGGCAGGATAAATGAGGAAGGAAGTATGAACTGCTGCGAGGGCGAAGACCGGAGCGACTACGGAGACAACATGGGACATGGAAGTCATGTGGCGGGTATAATAGCGGATGCGACACCGGACAATGTCCGGCTCACGATCATCAAATGTTTCACAAGCCGGGGAGCAACAACAGTGTCAACGGTACAGCAGGGAATCATGGCTGCGCTTGACAGCGGTGCGGACGTGATCAATATGAGCTTCTGCTTCTATGGTAAAAATGCAAGTGACAACACCAGGTCGAAGCTTGACGAATTGTTAAAAAGTGCAAAAGAAGATGGCGTCATCATGTGTGTGGCAGCAGGCAATACGAACAGCACTGTGAACAACTGGGAGATCAGCGACGTGGAAGGTGTGTCATATCCTGCGGACAGCAGTGATGTGATAACAGTGTCGGGGCTTATGCAGAAGGCTGGAACGGAGGAGACAGCAGACAGGATTGCTGCAGATACGGTAGAGTTTGACGATGCATATTCCTACTATGGTGATGCGGTGGATTTTTCTGCTCCGGGAACTTATATAACATCGGCGTGGCAGACCGGAACGGATCACGGACATGTCAGTACAGGAACATCCATGGCGGCTCCGCATATATCAGCGGCGGCGGCCTACGTGAAGCTGGCGGAGCCAGAGCTTGACAGTGACCAGTTGAAGAATAGACTTATCTCATATTCCGTGGATCTGGGAACAGCGGGAAAGGATAAATACTACGGTTACGGTTGTCCATACATGGCGGATTATTTTGCTAATACATTTGGCGGAAAACATCCGGAGACAAAGGTCGGAACCTGTGCGGTGGAAAGTCTTGGAAATGCGAAGGATGGACTGAGACTGTCGTGGACTTCGGCGGATAATGCAAGTGGGTATAAGATATACAGGAAAACTGCGACAAGCGCATACAAATGTATAGCTGAGATAAAAGGTTCAGGAGTCAGAACATACACTGACAAGACTGCGGCGGCTGGAATCAGATACAGATATGCGGTGAGGGGCGTGAACGGCACGGCCGAGGGACAGCCGGCGGCTACAAAGGCACTGGTCAGACTTACCCAGCCGAAGTACAACGTGAAGAATGCATATTCCGGCGTGAAGGTATCCTGGAACAAAGTAAAGGGCGCGAGTGGATACAAAATATACCGCAAGGCACCGGGGCAGAACGGATGGAAGCAGTACAAGGTGCTGTCAGCGGGAACGCTCACATTTGTCGATAAGAATATGACTAATTACAGAAACTATACATACACGGTCAAGGCGTTCAAGGGTACTTCTGCAAGCTCGTATGATACTGCGGGGGTCAGGTTGTACAGGATGCCGGGATGCAAGGCGAAAACGGTCAGATCAAATTCCAGAAAGACGATGGATGTAACATGGAACAAGGTCAGGTATGTCAGCGGGTATCAGATCCAGTACAGTACATCGTCGAAATTTGACAGATATAAGGTGGCAACGATAAATAAGTCCACAAAACTCAGACGCAGGATAAGCTCTCTGTTCTCAGGAAAATATTATTATGTGAGGATGAGAACCTACAGAAGAGTTGGCGGCAAGACCATTCATGGCGGCTGGAGCAGTGTACAGCGCATAAAGGTAAAATAGTGAAAGGCAGATAAGATGGCAGAAAATAAGGATTTGGAAGGATACAAGATCTCCACGATGGAGGATGAAGAGGATTATTTTGACAATGTGGAGATGGAGCTCGACTACAGCATCAGTATAACTGAGGGTTCCATGGAGCTTGGAAAGGACAATATAAAGGAACAGAAGAAGTACATGCGTGACAGCCATGGAGACATGGACGACGAGGAGTTCCTGCAGAACATGCAGTCGGTGAACAATGATGAGGCGTTCCTCAGAAGAGCTGCGAAGCGCCTGGAGGTGTATGAGCACCAGAAGAAGGTGCCGTACTTTGGCAAATTTGTATTCAAATATAAAGATGACGAAGAGTATCTCACGGTATATGTGGGTATGAGCGGTTATCAGTCAGATATGAATGGGCAGCAGCTTGTGTACGACTGGAGAGCACCTGTATCCTCTATGTATTATGCTTATGAAAAGGGACCGGCATCCTACAATGTCCATGTGGATGACATGGAAGATGACGAGTTTTCTGGAGACATAGTGGAGAAGAAACAGTTTCTGGTGTCAAATGGCAGACTTAAAGACGCGGTGGATACTGACTCCAACATCAACGACGCCATATTGCTGGAGGCCCTTGGCGGCAACAGTGGTGTGAAGATGAAAAATGTGGTGGCTACCATACAGAAGGAGCAGGATGCGATCATAAGAAACCGCACGGCGTATAACCTTATAGTGGACGGCCGCGCCGGAAGCGGTAAGACGGTCATAGCCATGCACAGACTGGCGTGGCTGTTGTACAACTACAAGACACTTGAGAGTGACAATGTCATGATACTGTCTCCAAACAGTATATTTGGCGATTATATATCAGAGGTTCTCCCGGAGCTCGAGGAGAACAGTGTGCCTGAGAAGGAATTTGACAGTCTGCTTGAGGAGCTTCTTTTCATAGAGGAGGAATATGAGAGCAAGCTGGATCAGTCGGAGTTCATTATAGACAGCGGCGATCAGGACAACCAGAGGATGAGAAATATCAAGGTCAAGTCGTCCATCTCTTTCTACGACAGTTTCAATGAGTATCTGGACAGGTATGTGTCAGGTATAAAGTTCAGAAATTTCCACTATCAGAAGGTGGAGTATACAGGCGAGGATATAGCTGCCATGTTCAATGGAAGATTTGCAAGAAAACCTGTGTATGAGAGATTCGAGAACATAGCATACTTCATAGTAGACAGGGTGGAGGATAATTCACCAAAGGAGTTCCCGGACGAGAAGAAGCGTAATCTGGCAAGGCAGATACAGAAGCAGATGGTAAATTTATTTGCAGAGAGGAATCTGGTTGAGTTGTATGTTGGATTCCTGGCGGAGATGGAGAAGAAATATCCGGGTATATCGGAGTACAGAAATGAATATGGAAAGATATGCTATGAGGATATCCTTCCTATACTTTACCTGCAGGTGTATTTCTACGGATGTCATTCCTACAACAATATCAAGCACCTCGTCATAGATGAGATGCAGGATTACAATATATTCCAGTATGCGGTGATAGACAGGGTGTTTGGCTGCAAGAAGACTATCCTCGGCGACAGGTATCAGGTACTCTTCTATGATCCTGAGGAGACTGTTGTGGATGTTCTGACGAAGATATTTGCAAAGAGGAACGGACAGGGCGGCTATGAGCTCAAGGAGCTGTTCGCGTCGTACAGATCCACGGCGGAGATCACCGAGTTCTGCAACGGTATACTTGGCGGAGAGGGCGTAGGCGGCAACACTGTGGAGAGACACGGCAGGGTGCCTGAGGAGATACAGTGTGAGTCACTGGATGAAGCTGTGGAGTTCATAAATGACAAGCTGAGCTACGGAGACATGGACGCCTACGACAACATAGCAATCCTGACAAATGACGAGGCAGACGCCTACGAAGTGTACAAACAGCTTTCCGAGTACACCGAGGTGACGCTCATCACCAATCAGTCGGTTGTCTATGCGGGCGGTGTGGTCGTACTTCCAAAGTTCCTTGCAAAGGGAATGGAGTTCGATGCAGTGTACGTCATGACGGACGGAACCTACGACGGAAGCATGGTCACAAGACATGCGCACTATATAGCCTGTACGAGAGCACTCCATGAGCTGTATGTGCTTGATGTGGAGCAGCCATAGGAGTGATACAAAGACAGAAATATTATATCTAGAAATATTTTTCGGGAAAATCGCGATTCCAACTGAACATATATGATGTACTATACGGCATTTCCGCTTTGGGAGATGCCGTATTTTTTATTGTTGCTATATGGCAGATGGTACGCCTGAGCAGAAATGTAATTGTGAGTGTCAGAACTCTGTAAATTATTCGCCAGCTAATAATTGAGATTTGTGTTGATTGTGCAAAAATTATACATAAAACGAGATAACGTATTTTTATTGTTGCAATATCTACAAAGAAATGTTATCATTAAGGAAACGAGAAAACTAAAAATAGTTTCTGAGTTTCCTGAGCGGGAAGCATGTACAGGAAGCTGACAGACACGGATGAACAGGAGGGAGTTATGGACGGAGAAGCACAGCAGCAGCTTAAATTGAGGATATATGAGGCGACCATAGAGGAGTTCCGGGAGAAAGGATTCAAATTCACCATGGACGATATGGCAAGACGACTTGGAGTGAGCAAGAAAACCATATATCAGGTCGTCAGGGACAAGGAATCATTGTTCTTTGACACGGCGACATATATATACGAGCAGATCAAGAGAAGTGAGCAGGCGGTCATGGATGACGACCACCTGACCACTGTGGAGAAGATAAAGGCGATACTCATAGCCATGCCGGACAGCTACAGCGAGCTGGACTGGAGGCAGATATACCAACTGGAGAATTCATATCCACGGATATTTGCCAGGGTGAGAGTAATGATGGAGCAGCAGTGGGATAATACCATAGAACTCCTGAAGCGCGGAATTGCCGAGGGTGTTATAAGGAATATTCCGATTCCGGTCATCAAGACGATGTTCGAGGCCACGCTTGAGAAATACATGGAGACTACAGTCCTGATAGACGCGGGACTTACATTTGACGAGGCGGTGCAGTATACACTTGATGTACTTATGGATGGCATATCCTGTAAGGAGTAGGAACCGCTATGAATGAAGTGATTATATGGAATTGATGCCCGCGGCCGGTTTCATTCACTGGGGCGAGATGGGCGGTATATATAAAAGACAGGAGGTTGTGTTATGGGTAAGAGATCTGAGGTTGTATTTGGCAACAGGATGAGCAGTCAGGTCGTCAAAAAGGCGGAGAACTCCAAAGAGAGATTTGTAAAAAGATTCGGTGATGACAGTGACGTGGATTATCCTCTTGCAGTTGTGAAGAATCCGTATATTGGAGATACTCTCGGTGTTTCCAATATTGTGATCGACGGCGGAGTCAGTGATGATATACCGGATGGCGGCCGGGAGGAATTTGACAGGGGCAAAGGAATCATAGTTGGCAATATCAGGATATCCATGGCGATAGCATCAGCGGCCAATCATCTGGGATACAAGCCGTACTGGATGGATCTCAATTCCTACAGTGAGACCACGGGAGGAAAGGTTATTGAGGCACAGAATAAGCTCTATTCCATGGGATCCAGGATCTCTGGAAAGAGCAAGGTTTTCAACAAAGCAGTGTGGGAGCCGATGAACTATGAGGGTTTCAGGAAGCTGTCATACAATGCCTCGGATCAGATGAATGCGGAGCTCATGACGCCCGTATTCGGGAATGTCCCGAAGGATATCCCGCTTGTGGCGACACATGTGTGGCCTGCCCAGGCGGCGGTTCATGCAGGGATGAAACATGTGGTGAATGCAATCCCTGACAACTGGCCTATGGCGCTCCACCTTGCGGAGGGAAGCCTTCACACGGTTCAGACCAGATCGGCATACCTTGGATACAGAACCCTGAACGGAATGCAGGGCGACGAGGTGCTTAAGCCTATGCCCGGTGATTCAATCAGATACGTTGGACACTATATAGACCATGAGCTGGTGGCAGCCATAGAGGAGGACTGCGACAGGAGAATAGAGAGAAGAAAGAAAAAGGCACCGATGCGTTTCCTTCTCACCATAGGAGGTGCCGGAGCACAGAAGGATATATTTGCAGCTATCATCAGGACGGCGCTTGCCAGCGTGAAGAAGGTAAACATGGTACTGTATGTAAATGTGGGCGACTACATGAACGTGTGGGAAGAGCTGGTGAGAGAGATACCCGCCATGGAGAGCCTTGTCACTACACATTTCGATGACTGGAGCGACACTACAGCATTTGCGGATAAGGCTCTTAAGGAAGAGGTGTACGGAATACACGCATTTTGCCATGAGAATATATATGAGGCTGTGTACTGCACCAACCTTCTCATGAGAAGCTGTGATGTACTCATAACGAAGCCGTCTGAGCTGGCCTTTTATCCAGTTCCAAAGCTGTTCATCAAGAGAGTTGGCGGGCATGAGCAGTGGGGGGCGATACACTCGGCGGAGATCGGAGATGGAACACTGGAGTGCCGTGATATACCGCACACTCTACAGATGATGAAGCTGTTCATGCAGGATGACAGCATACTCACAGATATGTGTGAGAACATAAAGCGGAACAAACTGGATGGAATATACGACGGAGCGTATGAGGTCGTAAAACTGGCGATGGATATGAAGAACTGAGAATGGAGGGTTACATTATGTATAAGGTAAAGAAGAAAGAGACATTTATACCATCATCAAATGGCAAGGACAGGCTGCACGTTATCGTGTGGGAGCCACAGGGGGAGATAAGAGCGATACTTCAGATATCCCATGGAATGATAGAGCTGATAGACAGATATGATGAATTTGCAAGGTATCTTGCAGCAAAGGGCTTTGTGGTGGCAGGAAATGATCATCTGGGACATGGACTCACGGCGGCAAATATGGATGAACTTGGATATATGAATGCATACGATGCGAGCAAGGCAATAGTCGCGGATCTTCATAGAGTCACTAGAAGTCTGAAGAAGGCATACAAAGGAGTACCGTTCTTCCTGATGGGACACTCTATGGGTTCATTTATGGCGAGACGATACATGAGTGACTACGGCTGGGATCCAAAATATCCGTCACCTTACACGGAGGGCTCAAGTGTGGACGGCTTTATCTGCATGGGAACTGGAAGCATGCCTGAGTATATGCTGCAGATCGGAAGACTTGTGTTGGAGCTTGAGAAGAGTCAGCACGGCGAGAGATACAGAAGTACCCTCATGGAAGTGTTGGCATTTGGAACATACAACAGGGGTATCCCGAAGACCACTATCGTGGACGGTGAGGTGAGAAAGAGGACGAATAAAGACTGGGTGAGCCGTGACCCGAAGCGCGTGGATGCATATGTGGATGATCCGCTGTGCCAGTTCTCATTTACCCTGAAGGGCTACGAGACGCTGTTCAATACACTCCACTATATACAGGAGGACAGGAACATAGCGAAAATACCGAAGAATGTGCCGGTTCTGTTTGTGTCCGGTGACAGGGATCCTGTTGGACATTACGGCAGGGATGTTCTGAAGCTCTACGAGTTATACCACAGGAGAGTTTCGCACAATGTGGCATGCTATCTGTATGAGGACTGCAGACACGAGATACTGAATGAGCTGTGCAGGGATAAGGTATTTGACGATATTGACAAGTGGCTTGAGACAAGGCTTGCAGATATAAAAGGTTAGGCCTTTAAGGAGGTTATATATGGGAGAAAATTCACAGGATAATACACAGAATGGCGCACCTGCGGGCGGCCTTCAGAAAAAGACAAAGATAGCCTACGGAGTAGGGGCCGTGGGAAAAGACATGGTGTATATGCTGGTAGCCAGCTATATACTGTACTACTACAATTCTGTGCTTGGTGTCAGCTCAGTGTTCATAGGAACAGTGCTGATGGTGGCGAGAGTGTTTGATGCATTTAACGATCCTATCATGGGTATCGTGGTGGCAAAGACCAGAAGCAGATGGGGAAGGTTCAGACCGTGGATATTCTCGGGAACCGTGCTGAACGCGGTTGTCCTCTATGCGATGTTCGCCGTGCCGGAAAGCATGGGAGCTGGTGGGATGAAGGTGTTTCTGACAGTGACATATTTCCTGTGGGGAATCACATACACGTTGATGGATATTCCGTACTGGTCCATGATCCCGGCCATCACTGAGCCGGGCAAGGAGAGGGAGAATCTGTCTGCACTTGCAAGATCCTGCGCGGGCGTGGGTTCTGCCATCCCTACTGTACTTACTATGATAGTAGTTCCAGCCATCAGCGGCGCAGCCCTGGCGGCGGACAAGCTGAAGATCACGGATTACCGCATCGGCTTCAAGTGGTGGGCTCTTCTGGTTGCAGTGGTGTTCGTCATCTCGGAGGCCATTTGCGTGGCAAATGTAAAGGAGAAGGGTGACACAGTAGTGGAGTCCCATGGCATAGGTGAGATGTTCCATTCGCTGGTGACCAATGATCAGGCACTGGCAGTAGTCATCACCATCGTGCTTGTAAATTCTGCACTCTATATAACAAGCAACCTGCTTATATATTTCTTCACATATGACATAGGCAGTGAGAGCGGATATGCGCTGTTCTCCGCATTTGGCGGTGGCGCGCAGATACTTGCCATGATGCTTTTCCCGCTCTTTAGAAAGAAGATGTCCAAGCGAAAGCTGTTCGTGCATTCAGTAGTATATGAGATTGTCGGATATGTGATGCTACTTGCCTGCAGCCTGGCTGGTGTTACCCGCATGACAGTGGGCGGAGTACCTTGCTGGTACATCCTGTTCATACCTGGACTTCTGGTATTTGCGGGAAGCGGACTTCTAAATGTGCTGATAACCGTGTGTCTTGCCGACAGCATAGACTACGGAGAGTACAAGAATGGGCAGAGAGATGAGAGCGTCATATGCTCCATGCAGACATTTGTAGTAAAGCTTGCATCGGGAGTTGCAGTGTTCTTTGCCGGACTTGCGATCAAATGGGTCGGACTTATCCAGCCGGCAGATGGAACATCGGAAGTCATAGAGCAGAGCACAGGAACTCTCATGGGACTTTCCATGATGATGACAGTCGTTCCGATAGTCCTTCTCATCATAGGACTTGTATTCTTCATCAGGAAATACAAGCTGACCGAGGAGAGGATGCAGGAGATCATGACGAAACTTAGATAGGAGGAACCGCTATGAACGAAGTTCATACTCGGAATCGGTTCCGACGACCTGCCCCGCTCGCATATGCGAGAGGGGCGATACATATTAGATAGGAGGAACCGCTATGATCAGATATATAGAAGAACATCAGGTATTCATACTGGAGACAAAGTCGACGCAGTATGCCATGTGCGTGCGCCCGGATGGACACCTTGAGCACCTGTACTACGGTGGCAGGAGTCTGGACTGCGGAGATCAGAATATTGTGGGACTTTGGGATGTGGCACATGACCGCAGCCTGTTCGAGACCGGCAATGCCATAGCGCTGGATGGTGGACTTACCTTAGAAAGTCTGCTGCAGGAACTGTCGTCAACCGGCAAGGGGGATGTCAGCGAACCATTTGTCTGTATGACCCATGCAAATGGCAGTACGACCTGCGACTTTGTGTACGAATCATACGAGATAAAAAACGGCAGGGATGAGCTTGAAGGACTTCCGTGTGCGGTGGAATATCATAGGGGAATAGATGGCAGATTCAACACAGTAAATGAGCAGCAAGGCACAGAAGTGGGAAGCGGTGTGGCTGGTGGATTGCAGAGCATACAAGCATATGAGCGACAGAATACAGCGGGCGAGGTAACACAGCTCACCATAACCCTCCGGGACAAATTCTACAGACAAAGGCTTGAGCTAATATATGTCACATGGGATGACTGCGACGTGATAACCAGAAGTGCCCGCCTGACAAATGAAAGCGATGACGTGGAGCGAGTGGACAGACTTATGTCCATGCAGTTTGATATGAGAATGTATCAGGAATATGACATGATACATTTCGGAGGAGCCTGGGCGAGGGAAATGCACAGATCGGTGCACCCTGTAAGGCAGGGAAGAGTGTCTGTCTCATCGTCGACCGGAACCTCGGGCAGCAGGGCCAATCCGTTCTTCATGGTGGTTGAGCACGGCAGTTCAGAGGAACATGGTGAGTGTTACGGTTTCAATCTCATATATTCAGGAGACCATATGGAGAGCTGTGAACAGAATTCATATGGACGTATGCGTATACTCAGCGGCATCAATCCGGAAGGATTTTCATTTGCGCTTGAGCCGGGACAGTCATTCCAGTCGCCGGAGGCGGTCATGACATATTCAGATTCAGGATTTGGCGGTGTCAGCAGTCATATGCATGCATTTGTCAGAAGACATATAGTCAGAGGCCACTGGGCGGACCGGGAGAGGCCTGTTCTGCTGAATAGCTGGGAGGCCGCATACTTTGATATAAATGAGAAGAAGCTGCTGAAGCTTGCAAAAGAGGCAAAGAAGTGCGGCATAGAGCTGTTCGTCATGGATGACGGCTGGTTCGGACACCGCAATGATGACAGTACCAGCCTGGGTGACTGGAAGGTCAATGAACAGAAGCTTCCGGGTGGCCTGAAGCCTCTGGTGGATCAGGTCAATGCTCTGGGAATGAAGTTTGGTATCTGGTTTGAGCCGGAGATGATCTCCCCGGATTCGGATCTGTACAGAGAGCATCCCGATTGGGCCATCGCCATTCCGGGACGGGCAGGCAGCTTATGCCGGAACCAGTATGTGCTGGATCTGTCCCGGAAGGAAGTCAGAGACCATGCCTTTGAAAGCGTGGCGGCGGTTCTGCACAGCGCCAATATCGAATATGTGAAATGGGATATGAACCGTCAACTGTCGGATCTGGGAAGCGTGGAACTGCCCGCAGACCGTCAGGGTGAACTGTATCACAGATATGTGCTGGGAGTCTATGAACTGCAGGAGAGACTGCTTGCGGAATTCCCTCATCTGCTTCTGGAGAACTGTTCCGGTGGCGGAGCGAGATTCGACCCAGGTATGTTGTATTACAGTCCGCAGATCTGGTGCTCCGATGATATGGATGCCATCGAGCGGTTGAAGATCCAGGAAGGAACAATGTTATTGTATCCGCTGTCCACCATGGGCGCCCATGTGTCGGACTGCCCCAACCACACGGTGGGAAGAGTCACACCCTTCGAGACCAGAGGGCATGTGGCGCTGGCAGGCACCTTTGGCTACGAACTGGATATCACGAAGATCCCGGAGGAGGACAGACAGCAGATTCCCGCACAGACCGCCATGTACCACAAATACAACGATCTGATCCGCAGAGGGGATTATTCCCGGATTGCATCATTTTTGGAAAACGGTAATTATGACTGCTATCAGGTGACATCCAAGGATCAGAAAGAAGCGTTGGTAACCTATGTACAGGTACTTTCCCGACCGAATTTCCACAGCAGGAGAGTACGTCTGAAAGGCCTGGCACTGGAGAAACAGTATCGCATCGAGGAGACCGGGGAAATCTTTGGCGGCGACGTGCTGATGCAGGCAGGACTGCTGGTGACACCTCTGTGGGGAGACTACCGCAGTAAGCTGATCCACTTGACCGAGGTGTAAAATTAAGGCAGTGACATGCCTTGACAAACGATTTTTAGAAATCTAATATGGAAGTATAATTGACGATTTATCGGTAAATGTGTAGAAAAATAGCGATAAGGAGTACAAGATTATGGCAAAAGCAGTAAAATTAGCAGATATCGCAGAGAGAGTTGGAGTCAGCACAGTAACAGTGTCCAAGGCACTGTCCGGACAAAAAGGCGTCAGCGAGGAAGTCCGGGAGAAAATCCGCAGCATTGCAGAGGAACTGGGGTATCAGCAGCCGTCAGCGGCAAGAAAAAGTCAGAACCAGAAGAGCTACAATATCGGTATTCTGATCTCTGAGAGATTCCTTGATAAATATGAATCGTTTTACTGGCAGATGTACCAGGCGGTAGCTACCAGAGCCACGGCAAAGGAATGCTTTACCATGCTGGAGGTCATCGGAATGTCAGAGGAAGAGAACGGCAGAATGCCGAAGCTGGTACAGGAACGCAAGGTGGATGGCATTATCGTTATCGGTAAGATGATGGATACTTACCTGCAGCATCTGAATACAGAAGCCGGGATCCCGGTGATCTATCTGGACTATTATAACGGAAGGGAAGCCAGCGATTCCGTTATTTCCAACAGTTATTACGGAACCTATGAACTGACCTACTATCTGTATCGGATGGGACATCACAAAATTGCTTATGTGGGAACCCTGCTTGCTACCGAGAGTATTACGGACCGGTATTTTGGTTATCAGAAGGCTCTTTTGGAGCTGGGACTGGAGCAGAAAAAGGAATGGGTCGTGGACGATCGGCACATTGAGACAGGTAAGATCGATACGGTGAATATGTTGCAGCTTCCCAAGGATATGCCTACCGCATTCGTATGCAACTGCGATCTGACTGCGAGCTTTCTGATCAAGAAACTGAGAGAGAACGGATATCGTGTGCCGGAGGACATCTCTGTGGTCGGCTTTGATAACTACCTGTATCCGGGGCTCAGTGACATCCATATCACGACGTATGAAGTAGATATGGGAGAGATGGCGAGAAGAGCCATTCATAATATGATCAAGAAGATCACCAGTGATAATTATAAGTCCGGAGTTACCGTGGTGGAAGGCCGACTGGTACTGAAGGACAGTGTGTCTCACGTATAGACTGCGGTGCATTCTGCCTGTAGACGAAGGGTGTGACACCGGTGTGCTTTTTGAACAGGTGGATGAAATGATTGGTATTGTCGATGCCTACCATAGCCCCCACCTCGTGAATCGGATTATCCGTAGATAGGAGCAGTGATTTTGCTGCTTCTATTTTTTTCCCTTGAAGATATTGCAGCGGGGAAGTATGGAATGTAGCGGAGAATTCCCGACACAGACGGTAGCGGCTGATGCCCAAAGTCTGCTCAAAGTATTCCAAAGAGTGATTTTCAGCATAGTTTTCCTCAAAATCCGCTTTCATGGACAGCAGATAAGCAGGAATGGGCTTCACATCCCGGGAGACGGACAGGGCGGACAGCATCAGTTCTACGAACATGTCGGTCAGTTCTCGGTGAAGCTGTATCTGCTCTGCAGGAGTCGGGGTGAATGAAAATTTGGTCAGCTGCTGCATCCGCTGTGAAACGCAGGAGCCGATGGGAATCGGGTAACAACAGGTAAAAGCAGCCTGAAATATGCTATAATAAGAAGAAAGCTCCGCTCCACTTAAGAAAAACATCTGAAAACGCCACTTTCCCTGCAACAGCCGGAGAGAGAACCCCTGGCTGCAATCTAAGAACAACAGATGCTCGTGATCCAGGACCACCTCGCTGCCCCGGGTAGTAAGGACGGCACTGCCCTCTAAGGTGTAAAGCAGCAGATATGAGGGAAAGGGGTTCCATTCATAATAGAAAGGATCCGAGAGCCGGAATTCTCCACCGGCCAGGGGCAGTAAAAAGCTCTTGTCTTCCAGGGATACTTTATAGATCTGCCCCAGCAGGATTTCCGGGGAACGCTGCCCCTCCACATCGGAGGAAGTGTGCCTCAATGCATTGAGAAAAGTGGTGGAAATGTTCATACAAAAACCTTGCCTTTCCGCAATCTTCAAACTTCGGCTGCTTTAGCAGCTTGTGCAGGAACAAAACTTCATGTGAAGAATTTATTTTTCACACTAGAAACATGCTTTTTTGAAAAAATTAATTAAGCTTAAATACATTATAAGCCATTATTTAAGCTGTTTCAATGACAAAGGATGCAAAGAAAACAAAATTAGTTAATTAAATCAGCTAATTTAATTCAAATTAATTACTTTAATTGTATAATATGTACAAAACATAGGCATAGAACTTGTGAAAATAGAAGATAATAACGAAAATAGCAAGAATAAGAGATTAAAAACAAGAATAGTTGATGATTAATTAATATGATTATGTATAATTAAATTAAGTTACAAAACAGTAAACGCTATCAAATGTAGCAAAAAACAAGGAGGCTAAATCCTCTCCTCGTCAGAGGACTCGGATTTTCCTTCGGAAAACTAGGAGGATTTCTTATGAAGATGAAAAAGTTTTTAGCTCTTTCCACAGCATCAGTCATGGCACTGTCTATGGCAGCATGTGGAAGCACAGACAACGGCGGCGCCGCTGAGAGTTCTGTAGCAAGCACCACTCCCGCAACTGCAGAAGCTTCCAGCGAGGCTGCAGCACCTGCAGAGGTTACCAGCCTGAATTACGCAGAGCTTACTTTGGGTGAGGATTACACCGACATTACCACGACCATTAAGGTCCTGACTAACCGTACCGACCTGTTAGAGGACGGCGCAGCAGTTCCTTTCCAGACTTACATTGATGCATTCAACGAGATGTATCCCAACATCACTGTTGATATTGAAGGTATCACCGACTATGCAAGTGATACGCTGCTTCGTCTGCAGGGTGGTGACTGGGGCGATGTTATGTTTATCCCCGCAGTTGACAAGGCTGACTTAAGCACATACTTCCTTCCTCTTGGAACTACTACCGAGATGGACGGACAGCTGAACTACTACAACCAGATGTACGAAGGCACTGTATACGGTGTTCCTTACACCGCAGGTGTTAGCGGTGGTATCGTATATAACAAGGCAGTATTCGAAGCAGCAGGAATCACTGAGATGCCTAAGACTCCCGAAGATTTCATCGCAGCATTAAAGCAGATCAAAGAGTATGACAGCTCCATCATTCCTCTGTACACCAACTACGCAGCTGGTTGGGCAATGGGCGGCCAGTGGGATCCCGCTATCAGCGGCAGTGCTACCGGAGACAGCACTTATATGAACCAGAAGTTACTGCACACAGCCAATCCTTTTGCTGATCCCGGCGACGGAACAGGCGCTTACAACGTATACAAAGTAATGTACGATGCAGTTGCTGAAGGCCTTACCGAGGAAGACTACTCCACCACGGACTGGGAAGGTTGTAAGGGTATGATCAACAATGGTCAGATCGCTTGCATGGTTCTTGGCTCCTGGGCAGTTCCTCAGATGAAGGAAGCCGGTGACAACGCTGACGACATCGCTTATATGCCTTTCCCTATTACCCTGACCAGCGGTAAGCAGGCAGCATCTGTAGGCCCTGACTACAGCTTTGGTATCAATGCAAACACCACCGAAGACAATCAGGCAGCAGCTCTGTGCTTCGTTAAGTTCATGACAGAAGAATCCGGATTCTCCTATGACTGCGGCGGACTTCCCGTTGCTATCAAGGATACCAGATTACCGGATTTCTACGCAGCATTCAAGGGTATCGACTTTGTAGTGGATGAGCCTGCGATCGAAGGCGAAGAGGATCTGTTAAACGAGCTGAACGCTGAAAGTGGTCTTAACATCAACAACAACGGTGAGACCAAGATGCAGGAGCTGGTAGAGTGTGCAGCAGATGGTTCCAAGACCTATGATGAGATCATCGACGAGTGGAACGAAGAGTGGACTTCCGCACAGGAGAGCTGTGGTGTAGAGATCCAGTAATTAATAGGTAACTAATTTAATCTTCTGAAGTGAGAGGGAACCATTTATACGGTTCCCTCTTATCTAAGAGAGAAGGGCATGGAGGTATTTCGATGGGTGCAGAGACAATGAAGAAAACAAAAAAACCCTTCAGCATGAAAAAATGGGTAAAGAGCAGGAACGGACAACAGACCATCGTCATACTGTCCTTCATGATCATTCCCCTGCTTTTGCTGTTCGTGTTCACCTATCTTCCTTTTGGAGAGATGGTAAAATTCAGTTTTTATAAAATGAAATATGCTACCCCGGTAGACAAAAGACAGTTTGTAGGATTTCGGAACTACATCGACGTATTTAAGAAAGATGAATGCTTCAGTGCTTTGAAGCTGAGCCTTTATTACATGGCAGGCGCAATGGTGCAGCTGGTACTTGCGTTGTACCTGGCAACGATCCTTAGCTTTAAGACCAAGTTTGGCAATATGTTCAAGGGATTCATGTTCTTCCCTTATCTGATCAGCGGAATTGCCATTGGATTTATCTTCAAATTCTTCTACACCAGAGGATTTGTATTCGATACGGTATTACAGTGGTGTGGATTTAACTTAGAAAGTCTTCCGTTCTGGCTGAAGGACAAGAGCGTTAACAATATCTCTCTGGTGGCTTCCTCGGTATGGCGTTATTACGGCAACAACATGGTACTCTTCATCGGTGCCATCATGTCCGTGGACTCCGAGATGTACGAGGCAGCAGAGCTGGACGGTGCCAATAAATTCCAACAGTTTATACATATTATCTTACCCAGCATTAAGACCATCGTTACGCTGAACGTGATCCTATCTATCACAGGTTCCCTGAGTGCTTTCGATCCTCCCTACGTTATCACCAAGGGTGGCGGCGGAACCGCAACCTACTTCGTATTGATGGACAAGATCGCACATACCAACCAGCAGGTAGGTCTTGCGTCTGCCATGGCTGTGGTACTGTTACTGATCATTTTTGCAGCAACAATTTTACAAAAGCTTTTCTTCAAACTGGTATTTAGAAGCTCCGATGTGGATAATGAAGAATATACCAGAAGAAAACGGCTCAGAAGAGAGAGAAGATGGAAGAAGGAGGCAGTGTAAAATGGCAAAGATGAAAACTAACCACAAACATTACAGCGCAGGCGCTGTCATCTGGATCATCATTAAATATTTCAGCCTGGTATTTTTCTCCTTCGTGGCACTTTTGCCTATTGTATCCTGTGTCATCACAGCATTCAAGACCGATGCAGAATATCAGAGCACCAATGTTATGACCCTGCCGGAAAGCTGGCTGAACTTCCAGAACTTTATTGATGCATTTAACCGTGCCAATATGGGCAGAGCCTATCTGAATTCAGCGATCATCCTGGTATTTGTACTGTTAGGCTCCATCCTGGTGGGAACGCAGCTTGCTTATGTACTGAACCGGTTCAAGTTTCCCGGCAACGGACTGATCCGCAGCCTGTTCCTGTTCGCAACCCTCCTTCCCGGAATTGCCATGCAGGTATCTGTGTACCAGATCATGAGTAACCTTGGATTTATCAATCATCTGTATGGTTATATCATTATGAGTATGGGTACGGATGTTATCTCCATCTACATCTTCATCCAGTTCATGGAAAACATTTCGGTATCGTTGGATGAATCCGCATTTATTGACGGAGCCTCCTATTTTACCATTTACTGGAAGATCATTCTTCCGCTTCTGAAGCCCGCTATCGTAACTTCGATGGTGCTTAAGGGAGTAGGCGTATATAACGAGTATTATTGCGCCAGTCTGTATCTGCAGGACAAGAGGACTCTCGGTGTGGTAGCAACCTCCCTGTATACCTTCACCGGACCTCTTGGCAGCAAATACAATCTGATCTGTGCAGGTGTACTGATGTCTCTGCTGCCTGCATTGATTGTATTCCTGCTCTGTCAGAAACAGATTTACAGTGGAATCACCTCCGGCGCTGTCAAGGGTTAATACAAAGGAGAGTGTGGAACATGAAAAATGCGGAAACAAAGAAAATGAGAGAAGAGATCAAAAAGCATCTGACCGAAGGAATCATTCCTTTCTGGAAAGGGATGCGGGATGACGAGTTCGGCGGTTATTACGGTTTTCTGGACTACGATCTGAATCTGGATAAAAAAGCAGAAAAAGGCTGTATCCTGAACAGCAGGATCACCTGGTTCTTCTCCAACGCATATACACTGTTGAAGGACGAGAGTCTGTTGGAGGAAGCAAAGCACGGCTACGATTTCCTGAAAGACCATTGTCTGGACAAAGAATATGGCGGTATCTACTGGTCCCTAAACTATGACGGAACCCCGAAGGATACCACAAAACATACCTACAATCAGGCATTCTGCATCTACGCGCTGTCCTCTTACTATGAGGCCAGCGGGGATGCAGAAGCCCTGGAGCTGGCGAAAAAGCTGTTTACTCTGATTGAGACTACGTGTATGGATGAGGTGGGATATCTGGAAGCATTCACCAGAGACTTTAAACCGGAATCCAATGAGAAATTGTCGGAGAACGGTGTTCTGGCAGACAAGACCATGAATACTCTGCTTCATGTTTTTGAAGCTTATACGGAGCTGTACCGGGTATCCGGGGATGAAAAAGTGCGCAGACGCCTTCTGTGGATCATGGATGTGTTCGCTGAGAAAGTTTATAATCCGAAGCTCCACAGACAGGAAGTATTTTTCGATAAGCATTATAATACCATTCTGAATCTGCATTCCTACGGCCACGACATCGAGACGGCATGGCTGATCGACAGAGGCTGCAAGGTTCTGGATGATCCGGAACTGACGCAGAAGATGTATGCCATCACCAGAGACCTTACCGCACAGATCTATAAGGTGGCATTCGACGGCCACTCTCTGGCCAATGAATGTGACAGAGGTGTCGTGAATGTACACAGAGTCTGGTGGGTACAGGCGGAGACCGTGATCGGTTTCTTAAACGGCTATAAGAAAGAGCCGGAGAAAACGGAATATCTGGAAGCCGCAGAGAAGGAATGGGCATTTATCAGAGATCATGTGATCGATAAGAGACCCGGTTCCGAATGGTTCTGGGAAGTGGATCCGGAAGGAAATCCCTATCCTGACCGCCCCATTGTGGAGCCTTGGAAATGCCCTTACCATAACGGCAGGATGTGCATGGAGGTCATGAAGCGTATTCCCGAATAAAACTGTAACGGGGGACCTCCAGGAGGTTATGAAGCGTATTCCAGAATAATTGATTTATTTTAAGAGAGGATACCTAATATGTTAGAGCGTTATTACATAGAAAAAGAGAAGCAGGAGAAGCTGCTTTCCCGGAAAAATGTAAAGTCTGATTTCTACAACGGTATTTATGACCGTTATGAATATCCGGTTCTGACCAGAGAACATATTCCCCTGACCTGGAGATATGATCTCAATCCCAAGACCAACCCTTATTTCATGGAGCGCCTGGGAATCAATGCGGTCATGAATTCCGGTGCGATTGAATTAAACGGTAAGTATTATCTGGTAGCCCGTATCGAAGGCAACGACAGAAAGTCTTTCTTTGGTGTGGCAGAGAGTGACAACGGTGTCGATGGTTTCCGTTTCTGGGACTATCCCATCCTGTTGGACGATACTTGTCCGGAAGAGACCAATGTGTACGACATGCGTCTCACCAAGCATGAAGATGGTTACATCTACGGTGTGTTCTGTTCCGAGAGCAAGGATACCTCCGTAAATGATCTGTCCGCAGCAGTAGCAGCTGCCGGTATTGTAAGAACCAAAGACTTAAAGCACTGGGAGAGACTGGAGAATTTAAAGACCCTTCGTTCTCCCCAGCAGAGAAATGTAGTGCTGCATCCGGAATTCGTGGATGGCAAATATGCTTTCTACACCAGACCGATGGATGACTTCATCGAGACCGGAAGCGGCGGAGGAATCGGTTTCGGACTGTGCGACGACATTACCCATGCAGTCGTCGACGAAGAGCGCATGACCAGCCTGCGGAAATATCACACCATCACCGAGGCCAAAAACGGTGCGGGAGCTACCCCCATCAAGACAGACAGAGGTTGGATCCATATCGCACATGGAGTTCGTAATACCGCAGCCGGTTTACGTTACGTCATTTATGCTTTTGCCACAGACTTAAAGGATCCGGCAAAAGTGATCGCAGAGCCTTCGGGTCTGCTGATCGGTCCCAGAGGGGATGAGAGAGTGGGAGATGTTTCAAACGTAGTATTTACCAACGGTGCTATCGCGAATGAGAAGGGGGAAGTCTTTATCTACTACGCATCCAGCGATACCCGCATGCATGTGGCAACGACTACCATAGATAAGCTTGTGGATTATGTATTCCACACCCCTTCCGATCCCGGAAGAAGCGTGGAGTGTGTGGCACAGAGATGTGAACTCATCCGCAGAAATGAAGAGTTCTTAAAACAGGAAGCAAGATAAATAACGCAGAAATGAGGTAACTCGAATGAGCAAAGTTAAGATGATCAGCCCTGCAGTACCTAATGTACCCTGGCAGGATAAACCGGAAGGACATACCGGTGCACCGGTATGGAGATACAGTGAGAACCCTATCATTGGCAGAAATCCTGTAGAAGGAGTAGCCAGAATCTTCAACAGTGCGGTAATGCCCTATGGGGATGAATTCATCGGCGTGTTCCGCGGTGAACAGGTCAACGGTATTCCCTATATTTATTTAGGACGCAGCAAGGATGCTATTCACTGGGATTTTGATCAGAATAAGATCCAGTTCGTAGATGAAGAAGGCAAGCCTTTCATGCCGATTTATGCATATGATCCCAGACTGGTAAAGGTAGAAGATACCTACTATATCATCTGGTGTCAGGATTTCTACGGCGCAGCCATCGGTATTGCGAAAACCACGGATTTCAAGACGTTTACCAGAATCGAGAATCCGTTCCTTCCTTTTAACCGTAACGCCGTACTGTTCCCCAGAAAAGTACACGGCAATTTCATGATGCTGTCCCGCCCTTCCGACAGCGGGCATACACCCTTCGGTGATATTTTCGTCAGTGAGAGCCCCGATATGGTATTCTGGGGCAAACACAGACATGTGATGGGCAAGTCTTCCGAATGGTGGGAGTCCTTAAAGATCGGTGGCGGTGCAGCTCCCATTGAGACTTCCGAAGGATGGCTATTGTTCTATCATGGTGTGAGCGGAACCTGTAACGGTTATGTCTATTCCATCGGTGGAGCGATCCTGGATATTGACAACCCGTCCATCGTAAAATATCGTTGTGAGAACTTCCTGCTGACACCGGAAGAGTGGTATGAGGAGAGAGGATTTGTACCGAATGTATGCTTCCCCTGCGCTACCATCCATGATTCCGAGAGCGGCAAGATCGCCATTTACTATGGCGCAGCAGACAGCTACGTAGGGCTGGCGTTTACGACCATCGATGAAGTGGTTGACTATATCAAAGAACACAGCGTGGTCACAACAAGCGATACGGAAGAAGGCAGAAGATAGAATCGAGGGACCCGCGAGGAGCGGGTCCTTTTTAAGTGATGGAGACAGCGTATGATGGAAAAAGAGGAATTATATGCCAGAATCGAAGAACTGGAAAGAAAACTGGCAGAAGAACGTATCAGGAGGAAGATTACCGAGGACAATTCCGACTGTGCGCTGTGGGAGTATGAATATGCAGGGAATGTCAGGGAGCGGGAAAAGGATACAGAAAAGCCGGAACCGGACATTGCCGGAATGGAGACAACGGAAAGCTTTTCGATAAAACTGGAACAGATCCTGCCCTGGCAGGACGGTCAGTATGCAGAGGTATTTCTGGGCATCCGGGATTACGATGAGATTTCCGCGAAGATGAGTGAGGAAGTGAAAAACAGCCTTCTGTACCATCTGGGGACGCACATTCAAAAGCACCTGAAGGGACAGGAAATGGTGTGCCATGTGAAAAAGGATGAGTTCCTATTGCTGTTGGACAATCATGTGGAAGCTGCTTCGGAGAAGATCAGTCATATTATGATCATGTTCGAAGCTATGATCGGAGATAAATACCCCGATGTATCGATCAACCTGTACAGCGGCATTTATTATCTGGAGTCCAGAGGATACCGCCCGGAGGAAATTTTCCGCATCGGCAAGACTCTGAAAAACAAGGCGAAACGTTATTGCACTCTGGAAAACAGCATCTATGAGAACCGCAAGAGTGCGGGGAACATCATTGATAAAGAAGCCGGAATCCTGAACCGGGGCAACCTGACCAGACTGAAAGGTTTTATGAACCGTGCAGCCAAAGGAGAGCGGCTTACGGTAGGATTTATCGGCGGTTCCATTACCCAGGGATTTTCCGCTACGGATCCGGACAAATGTTATGCGGCAAGGACATTTGGCTGGCTGAAAAAGGTATTTCCCAATACGGAATTTGATTATGTGAACGCCGGAATCGGAGCTACCGATTCCCAGTTCGGCGCGGCGAGAGTACAGGAAGACCTGCTTCAGCGGCTGCCGGATCTGGTATTTGTAGAATTTTCCGTGAACGATCACAGTACGCCGCATTTCTGTGAGACCTACGAAGGCCTGGTGAGGCAGATTTATGGCAGTGCGAGCGCACCGGCAATGGTGCTGATCCATAATGTCTATTATGATACCGGTAAAAGTGCGGCATATTATCATGCGCAGGTAGGACGACATTATGATCTGCCCTGTATCAGTATACAGAACAGCATCTATCCGGCAGTGGCAGCAGGAAGACTTCCGGCAGAGAAGATTACTGCGGATTTCCTGCACCCCAATGATCTGGGACATGAACTGGTGGCATCCGTGATCACGAACTTTCTGGAAAAGGTGATCCATGATAAAACGCAAGAGCCGCAGGAAATTTTCCCGGCTCCGCTGACAGAAAATGCCTATGAGCATTGCGTGAGACTGCAATATTCTAATTCCACACCGGGGAAGAGTGTTTTTGTAGAAGATATGACACCGCAGAGAGATATCACGGATATTTTCCGCAACGGATGGAGCGCTGGGGAAAAAGGAGCTTATCTGGAGTTCACTTTTCGGGGAACCGGTGCCGCCGTGCAATACCGCCGAGTGAAGGACGGACCTGCACCCATTGCCACGGCAGTGGTGGATGAGAACCCTGAGACGGCGTGCGTGTTGGACGGAACCTTTGATGAGACCTGGGGAGATAAGATGGAACTGGCAACGATTGCGGAGCATCTGCCCTATGGGGAACACCGGGTGAGAATCGAGCTCACGGAGACACACGAGAACGATAAGGCCGGATTTTATCTGGTGTCATTGATTGTATCCGGGGTAAGAACAGAAACAGAAGCGGAATAGGCATAGTACGGAAGTCAGGTAGACAGATCGGAAGAAATGTGTTACATATCAGATAGAATATTTTTCCAGAAACGGACGTTGCAAAGCTAAGTAGCGGAATAACGGGAAAGATGCAGTGCAATACATAGTAAGTATCATGGGAAAGGATAGATGATCATGAACAAAGATATTATTTTTTTAACACCGGTGTGTACCCACAATATCTGGGGCGGTACCCGGTTAAACAGAGAATTCGGGTACCCCATTGAGGGCGACGACATCGGTGAGTGCTGGGGTATCAGCGCCCATCCCAACGGAGACGGCACCGTGGCAAGCGGCGCTTATAAGGGAATGAAGCTGTCCGAGCTGTGGGAGAAGCACCCCGAGTTGTTCGGAGACACGGGAATGGATCGTTTCCCGCTGCTGATCAAGATCATTGATGCAAAGGACGACTTAAGCATCCAGGTGCATCCGGATGATGCTTATGCGAAGGTACATGAGAACGGATCCCTGGGCAAAACCGAGTGCTGGTTCATCTTAGACTGTAAGGAGAATGCTACGCTGGTGGTTGGACACAATGCGAAGACGAAGGAAGAACTGGAGCAGATGATCCATGAGGGCAGATGGAAGGAATTCATCCGTGAGATCCCCATTAAGCCCGGTGATTTCATCCAGATCGATCCCGGCACCGTACATGCCATCAAGGGCGGTACACTGCTCTTAGAGACGCAGCAGAGCAGTGACATTACTTACCGCGTGTATGATTACGACAGATTGAGCAACGGCAAGCCCAGACAGTTGCACATCGTACAGAGTATCGATGTGATCACGGTTCCCGCAAAATCCGCAGAGAACAGCGTGGTGCATACCGAGAAGAAGGACGATGCAATACAGCAGCTGATTCAGTGCCCTTACTACACTGTATACCGCATTGATGTGGAACACCGTGTGGAGACCTGGCAGGATAAGCCCTTTGTACTGATGAGTGTGGTAGAGGGAGAAGGCACCCTGAACGGTACTCATTTAAAAAAGGGCGATCATCTGATCCTGCCAGACGGCTACGGCAAAGTAGAATTACAGGGCAGGATGCAGATCATCGCGTCTACCATCTAGAAAATGAAAAGCGGCTCGCCGGAGCCGCTTAATTTTCATCAATCAGTTCGATTTTAAACACATTCAGCGTATCCACATCCGGGCAGGCAAAGATAGCGGTTCCCTTCGGATTTCCGGGAATTTCCCCACCGTACCGGAGAATATCTACATAAGGGAACGCCACATGCATTGCCATGGGGCACAAGTTACCGCGTTCTGTGTCAAAATCGTAAGAATCACCGATCTTGTGCCCTCTGTGGCAGCCTTTTGTCCCTTTCCGGTCAATTAATGTAATCTGAATCCTGGGTCTGCTCATTCGTCCAATACCTCCAGACAGGTCTCTAAGGGAATTCCCTTGAATTTATCTGCATTCTCAGCATTTTTCATAATCATTGTCCGCACGGCATCCATTGCCTTCTTCGTTGCGGTCTGCAGAGTCTTGCCACTCAATATTTTTGCCATAAAGATGGCAGAGAAGATATCGCCGGTACCCGGAAAACGAACCGGAATCTCATCAAAATCAATTCGAAAATACTTATTTTCTATATGGTCATACCCCATTACAGCTTTATTCACGGAATCTTTTACAATCGCACTGGTAATCACTACGGACTTTGCGCCCAATGCTCGCAGTGCATCAATCATTTTATGATAGTCTTCCTTGGTGATGCCGTCTGCTTCATAGGTGGTTCCCGTCAGATAACAGGCTTCCGTGTAATTGGGTACAATATAATCTGCCACGGAGATCAGCTTTCGCATCAGTTTCACCGTTTCTTCCGACATGCCGTTGTACAGCTTTCCATCATCGCCCATGATGGGATCTGTGAATACAGTGACGCCCTTAGCTGCATTCTCGATGCAGAACTCCGTGATCATCTGCGTCTGCTCTTTTGATACGATAAAACCGGTGGAAATGGCATTAAACTGAAAATCAAGGGCTTTCCATACACCCAAAGTGTTCTTCATATACTGTGTGGTATCCAGAATATCGAATTTTCCGTAATCCAAAGTATTGGATACGATTGCTGTGGGGAGATTGTAAGTTTCGTATTTCAGATAGGATAATACCGGCAGCATAGCGGATAATGCCACTTTGCCGTATCCCGCCAGATCATTGATCAATAACACTTTTTTTGCCATTTGTTTTCTCCTGTGTTCTATGTAGTTTGCCTGACTTGAGTTTTATTATATACACTTAACGATTCGTGCGCAATATAGTATAATGAGCGCAAGAGAGCCAGAAAGCTGCTGGCAGATTTCTGGCGAACGGCGAATTTGATCACGATAGCTGCAAAGCAGCGTAGAGCATCGAAGATGCGAATCGTGATATAATGAACTCACCGGACAATTTAAGGGGGATTGATGATGAATGATGCATGGTTAGATTTCGCAATTCGTATTCAAAGCATTGCGCAGGCAGGACTGCAATACGGAAAAGACAAATACGATATAGAACGTTATGAAGAGCTGCGCAGAATCTCGGCGGAAATGATTGCTGTAAGGACAGATATTCCCGTTGCCAAGGTTTATGATCTGTTTTGCAACGAAACAGGTTACCAGACCCCAAAAGTGGATACGAGAGCTGCTGTATTTGTGGATGGGAAAATTCTGCTTGTTCATGAAAACAACGGTACATGGTCGTTGCCCGGCGGCTGGTGCGACGTTGACCAGTCGGTAGCTTCGAATACGGTAAAGGAAGTAAAAGAGGAAACGGGCTTTACCGTGACGGCGGAAAAGTTGATCGCTGTGCAGGACTGGCGGAAGCATAATGTGACAAACTATGCATACGGAGTGGTGAAAATCTTCGTGCAGTGCAAATACGAAAGCGGTGAATTTGAAGACAATATCGAAACGACCGGCATTGCATTTTTTGATGAGGACACGCTCCCCGAAAATCTTGCGGTGGAAAAATGCACCAGGGAACAGATACTGATGTGCTTTGAGGCACTGCGGAATCCGAATGCGCCGACCGCGTTTGACTAAAGTGTATTAAGCTGTTTTGCTTATGTGATGAAATTGTCAAGATACAATGAAAAGAGGGATTGATTTCTCAACCCCTCATAGTGTATAATCTACTTAGAAAGGTGGTCGGAAGTGAAAATTCCGATTTGCCCTCAGTTAAATGTTAGAAAAGAAATAGCATTCACTTTGGTCGGTGGGATGCTATTTCTTTTTGTTATTATCGTCACCATGTCTGTCAATGTATGATAAAGCTGCAAAGACAACTAACAACAGAGTAAGTACTTCCATTGTATTCATGGGCATCCCCTCCTTTGTATTACTAGAGGGCATCTAACAATCGGAAAATCGCATCCGCTTTCGTTTCGATTACACAATAACATTATAACACGAATCGAACAGATGTTCAACCTCGAATATAGTGTCCTTTGGTGCATCCTATTGATCATTCACTATGAAGTGATTGATACCTCCTTGCCTATGGTATATACTATGGATATACCGTAGGCAAGGAGGTGTTTTTTATGCAGGCTCAAGTAAAAGAAAGTGGAAATCATCATAAAACTTTGGAAGAGAGGGCTTCTGAGTTTGAAGGGAAACTAATGCTTGACGGAGAGTATGACTGGGAAGAGCCTGTCGGAAGAGAGGAATGGTAATGGGCTGGCGGCTCTTATTTACGAGTAAAAATTATGATAATCTATGATTAATCATAGATTATCATAAAAAAATAGACAATAAAAGAGTGAGTTATATCATGGACACAATCAGAGGAAAATTTTTTAAACAACATTTATTATCAGATCAATTCTTAGATCTGATCGAGAAGAATAAGCGCCCCATGGACGAGCTGATGTCCTATTATCAGTGTGCCATCATGGAGGTGGAGACGAAATTCAAGGTATTGAATCAGGAGTATTCCCTGGAATACGACCGCAATCCCATCGAAGGGATTAAGACCAGGGTCAAGTCTTATGACAGTATTCTGCGTAAGATCCGTCGGAAAAATATTCCCATGACGTTGGAAGGCATCGAAGAGAATATCCGGGATATCGCCGGGATCCGGGTCATCTGTTCCTTCCCGGATGATATCTACGAACTGGCGGAAAGCTTCTTACGGCAGGATGACATTACTCTGATCGAGCGCAAGGATTATATAAAGAATCCCAAGGAGAGCGGATACCGGAGCCTGCATCTGATCGTGCAGGTACCGATCTTTTTACAGAATACGAAGAAACTGGTCTATGTGGAAGTCCAGTTCCGTACCATCGCCATGGATTTCTGGGCCAGTCTGGAACACAAGCTGCAATACAAGAAAAATATTCCGGAGAGTCAGGCAAAGTTCCTGAAGGACGAGCTGTATGACTGTGCGCAGCAGAGTGCGGCACTGGATAAGCGGATGCAGAATATCCGGAACATTATTGCGAAAAGCGAAAGCGAAGAAGAAAAAGTGGATTTTTTGCCTCCGTTTTTGCGCGATGAGAAAAATTGAGAATGGCTTGGAGAAACAGACAACATTTATCGTTTGAGCCGGATACAATAAAAGAGTAAGCCAAAGAGACATAAAGAATAAAAATAAAGGATAAGAAAAGAGTACAAGAATGAAGATCAGAGATATTTTGAATAAAGATACAGCAACGATCTCTTTCGAGGTATTTCCTCCGAAGAAGAGCACGGATTTCGGAAATGTGGAGGCAGCAGCACTGGGGATCGCGGCATTGCAGCCTGCTTATATGAGCGTGACTTATGGTGCCGGTGGCAGTACCAAGGGACATACCATTGCTTTGGCAGGAGAGATTCAGAAGCAGCACAATGTGCCTACGGTAGCGCATCTGACCTGTGTCTGTGCTGACAGGAGCAGTATCGGCGCAGCTCTTACAGAAATGCAGGCGGCGGGAATCGAGAATATTCTGGCTCTGAGAGGAGATATTCCCAAGGATTTTGACGGAGAAGTATTTACGGATTTTACGCACGCCTCCGATCTGGTGCGTTTTATCAAAGAAAACGGAGATTTCTGCGTTGGCGGTGCCTGCTATCCGGAGGTGCATCCTGATTCTGCAAATAAGAATGCGGATATTCAGGGGCTGAAGGCGAAGGTGGATGCCGGATGCGAGTACCTGACGACCCAGATGTTCTTCGACAACAATATCTTCTTCAACTTTATGTACCGTGTGCGGGAAGCTGGGATTACCGTGCCCATCGTTCCCGGCATCATGCCCATTACCCGCGGCGTACAGGTGAGAAATGCCGTAAAACTGTCCGGCTGTAATGTTCCCGAACGCTTCAAAAATATTGTAGACCGCTTCGGAGACAACCCGGAAGCCATGAAACAGGCGGGCATTGTCTATGCCACCGATCAGATCATCGACCTGTTGGCGAACGGCGTAAAACATATCCATGTCTATTCCATGAATAAACCGGATGTAGCAGCCGGGATCCAGAGGAATCTGTCGGAGATTCTGAAGGCCTGAGATAATGAACGCAAGTGAGCCAATACATTGACAGATAAAAAAGATGTACTATTATCTAAATCAGAGGATAGTACATCTTTTTATGTAGTGCTGCGGAAAGAGGCAGAATTTATGGATGATGCAAGAAGGGCAGGATTTGTCAATGTGGCAAAATGTGTGGAAGAAGGAGCCAGAGAGGATGAAACAGATATCTGAGGCAGCGAAAAAGGATCAGATCCTGCATTATTTCAAAACCCAGTGGCCGGTGCTGCTGGCAGTCACGTTCTCCGGACTGATCTATAACCTCGGACTGCTGGCAGGACCGTGGTTTGAGGGGCGGATGACGGGATGCCTGGTGGACATTCTGGGCGGGAAGGCCGGATACCGGGATATGCTGGTGCTGGTGACCGCGTATGTGATGTCTATTGCCATCGTGCAGATCTCCCGTTATATTAAACGTTTTTATGTCAGACGATTTGCTAATAATGTGAATCGTGACATGAAAGAGACCCTTTACCACAGCCTGGTGCACAGAAGCCGTGCCGAACTGGAAGAAGAGGGTGATGGAAATGTCATGACCAAGGCAATCCTGGATGTGGATGACTGCGCGGAGGGGATGAGGAAATTTACCACAGAGATCTTCGATACCGGTGTGGCACTGGCGGCATATGTGGGAATGTTGTTATTCTATGACTGGCGGCTGGCAATCTTAGGTATGTTGTTTTTACCGGCGTCATATGTGCTGGCGGAGAAGATGAAGCGTAACGTGCAACGCACCGGAGCAGCTTATAAGGAGCAGTCCGGAGATTTAAGCGACGCAACACTGGACAGAGCAACTAACGCTGTTACTTACCGTGTCTATGGCAGAGAGAAAGAGCGGGAGCAGGCCTATGAAGAGAATCTTGCCGCTTATGAAAAATCTGCTGTGAAGGCCAATATCTGGAGTACCGCATTTCCGCCGCTGTACCGGATCATCTCCATGATCGGCGTACTGTTTATCCTGTATTTCGGCAGTAGAAATGTGCTGGGCACCGGCTGGAAATCATGGGATGTGGCAGCGTTTACCACGTTTTTATCCTGCTTTTTGAAGTTAGCCGTGAAATCTTCTCATGCAGCGAAGCTATTCAATGCGGTACATAAAGCCCAGGTCTCCTGGAAGCGTATCAAACCACTGATGAAGGAAGACACTTATGAGGACGACAGCTTGGTACAGAAGCCGGGAATGCTGGAAGTATCTCATGTAAGCTTTGTTTATCCCGGCAGAGAGAAGATCTATGAGGACTTCAATCTGTCCGCTTTCCCGGGACAGATCATCGGTGTCACCGGAGCAGTGGCGTGTGGTAAGTCCACATTGGGTAAGACCTTCCTCTGTGAATACCCTTACGAAGGAAGGATACGTTTCCACGGCAAAGAATTATCCGAAATGACCAAAGCGGAGCGCACCGGCATGATAGGATACTTGGGACATGATCCGGAGCTGTTCAATGACAGTGTCCGTAACAATATACTGCTGGGCGATGATGACGATCCGGAGAAGTATCTGAAGGCAGTCTGCTTCGACGGTGAGGTAGCAGAGATGGAAGAGGGTATGGACACCATAGTAGGAAATGGTGGCGTCCGGCTCTCCGGTGGTCAGGCACAGCGGCTGGCATTGGCGAGAACTCTGTGCCATAAGCGTCCGGTCCTGATTCTGGACGATCCGTTTTCTGCGCTGGACCGCAAGACGGAGGAAGAGGTTTTTGCCAATCTGCGGAAGTTTACAGCAGACAGTATCGTGATCCTGCTGTCCCACAGACTCTATCTGTTCCCCGAAATGGATCAGGTGCTGTGGATGGAGGATGGAAAAGTGACCGCGGGAACCCACGAACAGATCCTTGAAAAGTTCCCGGAGTATGCGAGACTGTATGAAGCACAGGCGGATGGCGCTGATGCACACAGTACGCAGGAGGGAGGTCCGGATCATGCAGAAAAATAAGAGACAGAATGTGAAAAATGTCCGCAGCGTGATCCGGCAGACTGTGACAGACTATGCAGGGTTGTCACTGGGAATCGTGCTAGCAGTCGCAGGTGCCATCGTAACCGCGCTTCTGCCGCCCTGGATCCTCGGAAGTATTGTGGATACGATCACCGCAGGAAACACAGTTCCGGTTGCATTGGTGATACTATATTTTGCTTTTACGGTGCTCACCGGTCTGACCGAAAGCCTTCGGGAAGGTCTGCTGACGGTCTTCGGTCAGAAGATCACTCATGCACTGCGGAGCAGCATGATGGAGAAATACACGAACCTGACGGCAGGGGAACTGACGAAACAGGAGCCCGGTACGATCGTATCCCGGTTCGTGGGAGATGTGGATACGGTGGAGAACCTGTTCACCTCCGGAATCATCAGTATGTTCGCCGATGCCTGTAAGATTATAAGTATCCTGGTGGTGATCTGGTTAAAAAACAGAGGACTGGCGATCGTACTTTTGGTTCTGCTTCCATTTCTGTATTGGTTCACCCGGACGGTGCAGAAAAATATGCTGAAAGCCCAGATCGAGAACCGTTGCGCCGTGGGCAGAGCATCCGGACATGTGCCGGAGACGCTGCACAATATCCGTACCATTCATACGCTGGGAAAAGAGCGCTACATGGAGCAGCACTATGATGAATATATTGCGGAGAGCTACCGCGCGGTAGATCGCACGAATTTTTATGATGCCATTTATTCCCCGGTGATCCTGATCCTGAATGCTATCGTGGTGGCGGTTGTGATGCTGTTTTCTGCCTCCGGTAATGCAAAGGTGCTGACATTGTTCGGTATGTCTGCAGGTACAGCGGTAGCGGTAATTAACTATATCTCACAGATTTTTACCCCTGTGGAGAGTCTGGGAATGGAGATCCAGACCATACAGTCCGCCATTGCGGGCGTACACCGGATCAATGAATTCTATGTGCTGGAGGAATTGCCGGAGAGAGTACGGAATTTGGAGACTCCAGTGGACACAGCGGAAGAGACACCTTTTGTAGAACTGCAAAACGTGACCTTTGCTTATGAGGATGACAGCCGTAAAATCCTGCATCACTTAAGCTTCAAAGTATATCCCGGAGAACAGGTGACACTGTCCGGAAGAACCGGAGCAGGGAAGAGTACGGTCTTCAAACTGTTGTTGGGACTCTATCAGCCGGGAGAGGGTAAAGTGCTGATTCAGGGAAGAGATGCTTTTCAGATTCCGGAACATGAAAAGCGCAGCCTGTACGGCTATGTGGAGCAGACTTTTCATAGAGTACCCGGTACCGTGAAGGATCAGATCACGCTGTTTGACGATTCTTTTACCATGGAAGAGGTACGGGGGGCTGCAAGAATTGCGGGACTGGATGCGACGATAGAACAATTGGAAAAAGGCTATGACACTCCCTGTACCCAGGAGATCTTCTCCCAGGGACAGTGGCAGCTGTTATCTATTGCCAGAGCTGCGGTGGCGAAGCCGAAGCTCCTTCTGTTGGATGAGATTACGGCAAATCTGGATGCCCAGACCGAGGAAGAGGTGCTGCAGGCACTGAAGCGTGCCTCGGAAGGAAGAACGGTAATCTCAATTTCACATAGAGTAAATGCGGAAACGGGACGGATCATTAACATATAGTAAGATGTAAGATGCCTGACGGATTGCTCCGTGCTGCGCACTCTCACAATCCTGCCCGGTATTCGCATATCGTGAAGCTGACGCTTCCCTTTTATGCGAATATCGGAGCGGGTCATGAAACAAGAACCCCACGTTTGTGCGAGCACAGCGTGGGGTTCTTGTTTATGACCCTGGCATCTTACATAGAAATAAGTCCAAATGCATTTGCCACAGAGCTTAATAAAATAATCGCAGCAAATACCGGGCAGAGATACTTGATCATGAAATTGAATATCTTTTTGCGGCGGAAAGCGGCTTCTCCGTGCATGACTTCTTCTTCCACAGCCTTTACTCCGATGATGCGGGACACCAGTAGACAGATGGTGATGGCAGCAATAGGCATCATCACGGAGTTGGTCAGGAAATCGAAGAAATCAAGGAACTGCATGCCGATGATCTTCACAGCACCAAGCGGTCCGTAACCCAGTGAGGATAACGTTCCCAGTGCCAGCATGATCACACCCATGATCAGGGTAGATTTTTTACGACCCCAGCCAAGCTCGTCCTCGAAAGTAGACACAGCACTTTCGGTAAGTGCAATGGAGCTGGTCATGGCTGCGAACAGTACCAGTACGAAGAACATAATACCTACGAAGGTGCCCATTCCCATGCTATCGAAGACCTTGGGAAGTGTGATGAACATCAGGGAAGGACCAGCCTGTAAGGTATCGGGATCTCCGCCGGAAAATGCGAACACGGCGGGAATGATCATGAGACCTGCCATGATCGCGATGGCAGTATCAAAGATCTCCACACTTTTCGTGGAGCCTTCGATGGAAACATCTTTTTTCATATAAGAGCCGAAGGTGATGAGAATACCCATGGCAATGGACAGAGAGTAGAACATCTGCCCCATGGCAGCTACGACGGTCATCCAGGAAAAATTCGCAGGATTCGGGATCAGGAAATACTTCACGCCGCTCAGTGCTCCCGGTCTGGTAACAGAATAGACTGTGATGACCACGGAGAGCACTACCAGGATCGGCATCATAATGCGGGATACGCGCTCGATACCGTTGCGGACACCGGCGTAGATGATTCCCAGAGTACACAGAGTGAATACGATAAAGCACAGCTCTGTAGAGACACCATTGGAAATAAACGTGGAAAAATAACCGTCCGCCGCCAGATCATGTCCGTGACCCTTGGCATATTCCACCAGATACTTGATCACCCATCCGCCGATGACGGAATAATAAGGAACGATCAGAATAGGAATAATAGCGTTGATCCATCCGCCGAAGGACAGCCATTTGGACTTCCCGAAGGTATGAAAGGCACCCACAGGGCTTTTACCTGTCATGCGTCCCAGTGAAGTCTCCGCCACGATCATGGTATAACCGAAGGTCAGCGCCAGGATAATATAGATCAACAGGAAGATACCGCCGCCGTATTTGGCTGCCAGATACGGGAAACGCCAGATATTGCCCAGACCTACCGAGGCACCGGCTGCCGACAGGACGAAACCGATCTTGCCGGAAAATGAGCTTCTGTTATTCTTTTTGTGATTCATAGTTTAAACTCTCCCATAAAAAATTGTCGTAAACAGAATAAGTGTAACATAGAAATAAGGAAAATACAGTACGAAACAGTCTGATTGAGAATGGAAAAATTCGATCATGCAAGAGTAAAAATTGAATGGATGCATTTTAATTTTAATATAAAACAATCATTCTGAGGGAAAATACAGAACTGCTATAAATATAAGCCAGCAATGGCGCTGCTGAATGACGGTGTATCTGGCAATTTAAAGTATATTTTTTCCTGCATTTCGCATACTAACTGCAACGTTAATGATTAGTAATGCGAGATGATGATTTATCTTACGCAATATATCATGGAGGAAAAAATGATGAAAGCAACCGGAATTGTAAGAAGAATAGATGACCTGGGACGCATCGTGATCCCGAAGGAGATCCGCCGCACGTTACACATCAGAGAGAGTGATCCGCTGGAGATATTCACCGACAGAGAGGGGCAGGTCATCCTGAAAAAATATTCCCCCATCGGAGAGATGACCACATTTGCCAAACAGTATGCGGAAAGCCTGGCACAGGTGTCGGGACATGCCACACTGATCGCGGACAGAGACCAGTTCATCGCCGTCTCAGGAGGCTGTAAGCAGCTGTTAAATAAATCCGTGAGCCGTCAACTGGAAGAGAAGGTCAATAACAGAGAGACTGTGATTGCCGCAAAAGGAGACCGCAACTATGTCAACATTGCGGAAGACATTGCCGTGGACTATGCCTGGCAGCTGATCACGCCGATCATCTGCGAAGGGGACATCATCGGAAGTGTGATCCTGTTGGAAAATGACGGGAAGAGCAAAATGGGAGAAGTGGAGCAGAAACTGGCTCTGTCTGCGGCGGGCTTCCTGGGCAGACAGATGGAACAATAAATAATTACTTTGTTTATTTGCAATTTGGAATAGAAAAGTGCAACCAGTTGCAAAAATCTTTTCCAAAAATGAAGCAAGTATATTGATTTTCAGTTAAATTATCCATATAATAGAATAGAAAAGTGCAACTAGTTGCAAAAATCTATTCCAGGGAGAAAATATATGGATATTCGCAGAGATTTCTATTTGGAAAAGTTAATAAAAAGAAAGAGCAATGGATTAATCAAGGTGATTACCGGTATTCGAAGATGTGGTAAGTCTTATCTGCTGAATAACATTTTCTATCATCATTTGTTAGATTCCGGTGTGGAAGCAGACTATATCATACGGTTTGCCTTTGATTCTGCGGATGATCTTTACCTGATCGGTGAAAGTCTTATTCAGATCGAAAAGGAAAAGCGGGGTGTGGATCCGGAGAAATTTATGGCATATATTCGGTCGAAAACTACAGGAGAGGGAATATATTATCTGCTGTTGGATGAAATTCAGATGCTGGATTGTTTTGAGGCTGTTTTGAATGGATACCTTCGCAAAGAGAATATTGATGTGTTTGTGACGGGAAGTAACGCAAAACTGTTGTCAAAGGATATTGCTACGGAATTTGCAGGCAGGGGTGATGAAATCCATATGTACCCTCTCAGCTTTGCTGAATTTATGTCTGTTTATAACGGAGATAAATGTACCGGGTTATCTGAATATATGCTTTACGGTGGAATTCCATTAGTGGTTCTGCGGGATGGTGCCGGGGATAAAGCAACAGCGCTGCAGAATTTATTTAACGAAATTTATATCCAAGATATTACGAAACGGAATCGTATAAAGAATATTGGGGAACTGGAAGATCTGCTAAATATTCTTTCCGCTGCGATCGGTTCGTTGACCAATCCGGAAAAACTAAAGAACACTTTTAAAACCGTGAAGAAATCTAAAATTACTTCTGCAACCATAAAGAAATATTTGGATTACTTTGAAGATTCTTTTTTGATAGAGTCAGCACAGCGTTATGATATTAAGGGAAAGTCATATATAGAGACTCCTAAGAAATATTATTTTTCTGATTTGGGGCTTCGGAATGCCAGAATTCATTTCCGGCAGTTGGAGCAGACACATTCCATGGAAAATGTAATCTATAACGAACTCCGGATGCGGGGATATAGTGTGGATGTAGGTGTTGTCCCTATCGCAGAAAAAGATTTGGAAGGAAAGGTAAACCGCAGGCAGCTGGAAGTGGATTTTGTCTGCAATCTTGGTTCTGCCAGATATTACATTCAATCGGCATATTCTCTTCCGGATGAAGCAAAGCGGACGCAGGAAATCCGACCGTTCCGGAAGATTGATGACTCTTTTAAGAAAATTGTCATTACAAAAGATATTGTGCAGCCATATTATGATGAATATGGTATTCTGACAATCAATATTTATGATTTCCTGTTGAATCCGGAATGCCTGCAAGGTTAAAGATAACAAGATCAGAAACAAATAACAAACGGTCGTAACCGGGTTAAGATACCACCTGGTTACGACCGTTTGTTTTACCGATATATAATTTCTCATCAGCTTCTTTTAATAATGCATGAATATCTTTGTCGGGGTCACAGATCAGACCGAAGGTCATATTTACTTTTACGTGCTGCCCTTCGTAGAGTGTATCCAGTTCGTGGATTTTGTCCATGAGAAGCTCCAGCTGCTTCCGGGCTTCTGTAAGATCTACATTTTCAAATACCAGTAGAAATTCCTCACCACCCCAACGCGCGGCAAAGCCACGGCGCCACATATGCTGTTTCAGCAGGGCAGAAACATTTTTCAGTACGGTATCCCCGCATTCATGACCGTAGGTATCGTTAACCTTTTTGAAAAAGTCAATATCTCCGATGGCGAGCGCAAAAGAATGGCGGGAGGATCTGGCTTCCTCGAAGATCTGCCGCAGCTTTTTGTCTCCGCTGCGGCGGTTGTACAGCTCGGTCAGGGCATCCTGCTCGATCATGGTACGAAGAGAACGCTGCATGGACAGGGCACAGCGACCGATATCACCTAACTCATCACTGCGCTTTGTTACGGAATGATCCAGTGTGGCGTTCAGATTCCCGGAGGCTACTTCCGACAGGAAACTATGGATATGGAGTAATACAGCCACGAATCTTCTGGTGTAAAAATAGATGCAGACAGATACGAGAGCCACAAAACCGATGATCAGCCACGTCAGCGGATAGACGTAATTCTGAATGGATAGGGAGACTGTTTCACTGGGTCTGCCCACAAAAAGCATTCCGACGACGCTGCCGTCCTGATTGCGCAGAGGTATATAGTAGGAAAAATAAGCTTTGCCGTTAATGAGGGTATGAGTGTAGAAATGGTTTTCGCCGGTGTTCAAAACATCCCGGATCACAATATCGGGAGCACCGGAACCGACGATGCGTTCACCCTGGGCATTATACAGGGTCGTCAGAATGCGGGTATCCTGATAGAACAGGGTGATGTCCAGTCCGGTATCCTCTTTGAACTGATCCAGAAGAGAATAGTCCCTGGTGATATCCGTCTCTCCTTTATACAGAAGATAAGCAACATCTCCCTCCAGGTGGTAATCGCCGGGATAGGCAGCGTTCAGAAGTGTAGTGGCACTTTTCGTGGCATCATACAATTCACGTTCCACTTCCTGATACATAGTTTTTGTGAACCATTGGGAAGTGAAAAACAACATCGCAATTCCTAGCGCCAGTAAAGGAAGCAGTCCGATGATCTGCAGAGTATATGATATTTTACCGCCGCTTCTTTTCGGCGCATTTTGCGTATTTTCCATAGAATCGCTGCCCCTTCCGGTAAGATCGGTACACATTAAAGTATAAAAATATTATATGAAATAAATGTCGGAAAAGCAAGAAAGAAAAGCTTTATAAGCAAATCTCAACATCCGGCTTGACAACGCAAAAAAATGAGATATATAATAGCGGTATATCAAAAATGCATTGACGAAGAGAGTAACTTTTCCGCAGAAAGGCAAAGCGAGCCGGTGATGGTGAGAGACCGGTGCGAGTAGGGAAAAAGTGAAAATCACTTCTGAGCTGTCAGAACAAAAGCCCAGGTCAGTAGTTCTGAACGGAATCCCGCCGTTACCGGGAAGCATATCACTCCTGTGAGATTACACATGTGGAATCGTATGGGAAGTATGTTGTAAGAGGTGGTTAACGAATGCATGAGCTTCGTCCTGTTACGGGACGGAGCTATTTTTGATACTATTCAGAGCCATGAAATATTGACAGAGGATCGTTGAATGCTTGCATTCATAAGAACCTCTGAAAATATTTCTTTGGCGAGCTAGCCTCAATGAACAAAAGGAAAGCATCGAAGATGCGATTTTGTGAATGAGGCGCTGAATAGTATGATGCTGTAATAAGAAAAGAAAGGAAGCGCACTATGTACAAGCAGGTACCCACAAGCCTGAATTTCGTAGACCGTGAGAAAGCTGTCGAGAAATTCTGGGAAGACAACAACATTTTCAAAAAAAGTATGGAGCATCGTAAGGAAGGTGAGACTTATACCTTCTACGACGGACCGCCTACCGCCAACGGTAAGCCCCACATCGGTCATGTAGAGACCCGTACCATCAAGGATATGATCCCAAGATACCGTACCATGAAGGGATATATGGTTCCCCGTAAGGCAGGCTGGGATACCCACGGACTTCCCGTAGAGCTGGAAGTTGAGAAGCTGCTTGGTCTGGATGGCAAGGAGCAGATCGAGGAATACGGTCTGGCACCTTTCATCGACAAATGTAAAGAGAGCGTCTGGAAATACAAGGGAATGTGGGAAGATTTCTCCCGTACTGTTGGTTTCTGGGCGGACATGGATAACCCTTATGTTACCTACGATGACAATTTCATCGAGTCCGAATGGTGGGCACTGAAGACCATCTGGGATAAGGGACTTCTGTACAAGGGCTTCAAGATCGTTCCTTACTGCCCTCGCTGCGGAACCCCGCTGTCCAGCCACGAAGTGGCACAGGGCTATAAGGCAGTCAAAGAGCGTTCCGCTATCGTACGTTTCAAGGTAAAGTGCGAGGATGCATATTTCCTGGCATGGACCACCACCCCCTGGACTCTTCCTTCCAACGTGGCACTGTGCGTGAACCCGGAGGAGACCTACCTGAAGGTGAAGGCCGCCGACGGTTATACCTATTATATTGCAGAGGCACTGGCAGACAAGGTTCTGGGACGTCTTGCAGAAGAAGGCAAGGATGCTTACGAAGTACTGGAGACTTATGTCGGTAAGGATCTGGAGTACAAGGAGTATGAGCCTCTGTACAAGTGTGCGGGAGATGCCGCTGAGAAGCAGAAGAAAAAGGCACATTTCGTAACCTGCGACGGTTATGTAACCATGACCGACGGTACCGGTATCGTTCATATCGCACCGGCTTTCGGTGAAGACGATAGCCGTATCGGACGTAATTATGAACTGCCCTTCGTACAATTCGTAGACGGCAAGGGTGATCTGACCGCAGAGACCCCTTATGCCGGAAAATTCGTAAAAGATGCAGATCCTCTGGTACTTAAGGATCTGGATGCAGAGGGCAAGCTGTTCGATGCACCGAAGTTCGAGCATGATTATCCCTTCTGCTGGAGATGTGATACTCCGCTGATCTATTATGCAAGAGAGTCCTGGTTCATCAAGATGACCGCTGTGAAGGATGATCTGGTACGTAATAATAAGACCATCAACTGGATCCCCGCTTCCATCGGTGAGGGACGTTTCGGTAACTGGCTGGAGAATATTCAGGACTGGGGTGTATCCCGTAACCGTTACTGGGGTACTCCGTTAAATATCTGGGAGTGCGAATGCGGACACCAGCATTCCATCGGCAGCCGTGAAGAGCTGTACAAGATGAGCGGCAATGAGAAGGCGAAGACCGTAGAATTCCATCGTCCTTACATCGACGAGATCACCATCACTTGCCCCGAGTGCGGCAAGCAGATGAAGCGTGTTCCCGAGGTGATCGACTGCTGGTTCGACTCCGGAGCAATGCCTTTTGCACAGCATCATTATCCGTTTGAAAACAAGGATCTGTTCGAGCAGCAGTTCCCCGCTGACTTTATCTCCGAGGCAGTGGACCAGACCCGTGGATGGTTCTACTCTCTGCTGGCAGAATCTACTCTGCTCTTCAATAAGGCTCCTTACAAGAACGTTATCGTTATGGGCCATGTACAGGATGAAAACGGTCAGAAGATGAGTAAGAGTAAGGGCAATGCGGTAGATCCCTTCAACGCACTGGAGACCTACGGTGCAGATGCCATCCGCTGGTATTTCTACACCAGTTCCGCACCCTGGCTGCCGAAGAGATTCTCCGGCAAGGCCGTACAGGAAGGACAGCGTAAATTCATGGGTACCCTGTGGAACACCTACGCATTTTTCGTACTGTATGCAAATATTGATAATTTTGATGCTTCCAAATATACACTGGAATACGACAAACTGCCCGTAATGGATAAGTGGCTGCTGTCCAAGCTGAACTCTACCGTTGCAGAAGTAGACAGCAATCTGGACCAGTACCGTATCCCCGAGGCTGCCAAGGCTCTGCAGGACTTCGTCGATGAGATGAGTAACTGGTATGTAAGACGCAGCCGTGAGCGTTTCTGGGCAAAGGGTATGGAGCAGGATAAGATCAATGCCTACATGACGCTGTACACCGCACTGGTGACCATCTGTAAGGCAGCCGCACCCATGATCCCCTTCATGACAGAGGATATTTACCAGAACCTGGTAAGAAGCAACGATGCAAATGCACCCGAGAGTATCCATCTGTGTGACTTCCCGGTAGTGAACAAGGATCACATCGACAAGAAGCTGGAAGAGGATATGGAAGATGTACTGGATGCTGTAGTTATGGGGCGTGCATGCCGTAACGAGGCTGCCATCAAGAATCGTCAGCCTATCAGCAGAATGTATATCAAGTCAGACTTCACCTTAAGTGAGTTCTACCAGGAGATCATCGAGGATGAGTTGAACGTCAAGGAAGTCGTATTTACCGATGACGTACGTGACTTTACCTCTTACACCTTCAAACCCCAGCTGCGTACCGTAGGACCCAAGTATGGCAAACAGTTGGGCGGCATCCAGAAGCACCTTGCAGCACTGGATGGCAATGCAGCCATGGATGAACTGAATGCAGACGGCGCATTAAAGTTCGATGTAGACGGTGTGGCTGTGGAACTGACCAAGGACGATCTGCTGATCGATATGGCACAGAAGGAAGGCTATGTGTCTCAGGAAGACAACCGGATGACCGTTGTTCTCGATACCAACCTGACACCGGAACTGGTAGAGGAAGGTTTCGTGTACGAGATCATCAGCAAGATCCAGACCATGCGTAAGGAGAGCGGCTTCGAAGTGACCGATCACATCCGCGTATCCGTCAACGGCAACGATAAGCTGTCCGAGATCGCACAGAAGAACAAAGAAGCCATCAGCGGCAAGGTTCTGGCAGACGAACTGACAAGCGGTGCGGAATATGCCGTATCCAAGGAATGGAACATCAATGGCGAGAACGCAGTGATCGCTGTGGAGAGAGTATAAAAGTTCTGCAATAAAATGCCGGAATAAAGAGATTCTGTGGTTTTCCCAACGGGGAGGACCGCAGAATCTTTTCTGTTTCGGGAAAACATTTACGAAACTTACGAAAACCGGCGAAAACAGTTGGAATACGCATGGAAGTTTGTTATAATATTACCTGTATTTGGTTAAGAATATGGATGAAATCATAACGCTATCCGGCGCGGAATATCTTGAGAAGAGTACAGTACCGGAGAGGTAATGGAGAGGAGAACATAGGTGAAAAAATCAGTAGCAGCCAGCGAGAAGCCGGTAAAGGCAAAAGAGTTCGACAAGGAGCTCTTCAAGAGAAGTGTGGAATATAATGTGCGCACCCTGTATCGTAAGAATCTGGAAGAGGCAGATGCACAGCAGATCTTCCAGGCAGTATCTTATGCGATCAAGGACCGTATCGTAGAGAACTGGATGGAGACCCAGAAGGCATATGAGAAGGAAGATCCCAAGATGGTCTACTACATGTCCATGGAATTTTTGATGGGAAGAGCATTGGGCAATAACCTCATCAACTTAAAGGCATATAAGCCCGTAGCAGAAGCTTTGGAAGAACTGGGACTGGATCTGAACCTGATCGAAGACCAGGAGCCGGATGCAGCACTGGGTAACGGTGGACTGGGACGTCTGGCAGCATGTTTCCTGGATTCCCTGGCAACGCTGGGATATCCTGCATATGGCTGCGGTATCCGTTATCGTTATGGTATGTTCAAGCAGGAGATCCGCGACGGTTATCAGGTAGAGGTTCCCGATAACTGGCTGATGAACGGCAATCCTTTTGAACTGCGCAGACCTGAGTATGCGAAAATGGTTAAATTCGGCGGCTATGTAAGCGTTCATACCGATGAGAACGGCAGAAGCGTATTTACCCAGGAGGGCTATCAGTCCGTTAAGGCGGTTCCGTTTGATTTCCCCATCGTCGGTTATGGCAATGGCATTGTAAACACCCTGCGTATCTGGGATGCGGAGCCTGTAGAGTGCTTCCAGCTGGATTCCTTTGATAAGGGCGATTACCAAAAGGCGGTAGAACAGGAGAACCTGGCACGTAACATCGTAGAGGTTCTGTACCCCAACGACAATCACTATGCAGGTAAGGAGCTGCGTCTGAAGCAGCAGTATTTCTTCATCTCCGCATCCGTACAGGAAGCTGTAGAGAAGTACATGAGAAAGCATGACGATATCCATAAATTCTATGAGAAGGTTACGTTCCAGCTGAACGATACCCATCCTACTGTAGCCATTGCAGAACTGATGCGTGTGCTGATGGATGACTATTATCTGACCTGGGAGGAAGCGTGGGAGATCACGACCAAGACCTGTGCTTATACCAACCATACCATCATGGCAGAAGCATTGGAGAAATGGCCTATCGAACTGTTCTCCAGACTGCTTCCCAGAATCTACCAGATCGTAGAGGAGATCAACCGCAGATTCGTTCTGGATATCCAGCAGAAGTACAGCAATGTACCCGGCGTGGATGTACAGGAGAAGATCCGCAAGATGGCCATCATCTATGATGGACAGGTGAAGATGGCAAATATGGCTATCGTTTCCGGTTACTCAGTCAACGGCGTGGCAAGACTGCATACCGAGATTCTGGAGAAGCAGGAACTGAAGGACTTCTACGAGATGTTCCCGGAGCGCTTTAACAATAAGACCAACGGTATTACCCAGAGACGTTTTCTGCTGCATGCGAACCCTCTGCTGGCTGACTGGGTAACGGCTCATGTAGGTGACGACTGGATCACCGATCTGCCGCAGATCTCCCGCCTGAAGGTATATGCGGATGACAAAAAGGCACAGCAGGAATTCATGAACATTAAGTACCAGAATAAAGTACGTCTGGCAAAATACATTTTAGAGCACAATGGTATCGAAGTAGATCCCAGATCCATCTTCGATGTACAGGTAAAGCGTCTGCATGAGTACAAGAGACAGCTGCTCAATATTCTGCATGTAATGCACCTGTATAACGAACTGAAGGAGCATCCGGAACTGGATTTCTACCCCAGAACCTTTATCTTCGGCGCGAAGGCAGCAGCCGGTTACCGTAACGCAAAGCTGACCATCAAGCTGATCAACTCCGTAGCGGATGTGGTGAACAACGATCCTGCCATCAATGGCAAGATCAAGGTTGTATTTATCGAGAACTATAACGTATCCAACGCAGAGATCATTTTTGCGGCAGCGGATGTCTCTGAGCAGATCTCTACGGCAAGTAAGGAAGCGTCCGGTACCGGTAACATGAAGTTCATGCTGAACGGCGCCCTGACTCTGGGAACCATGGACGGTGCCAATGTGGAGATTGTAGAAGAAGTGGGCGAGGAGAATGCATTCATTTTCGGTCTGTCCGCACAGGAAGTTATCAACTATGAGAACCATGGCGGATATGATCCCATGGAGATATTCAACAACGATCAGGATGTCCGCAAGGTACTGATGCAGCTGATCAACGGAACCTTCGCACCGGGAGATCCCGAGCTGTTCCGTCCGCTGTACAACTCTCTGCTGAATACCCAGTGCACCGCCAAGGCAGACACCTACTTCATCCTCAAGGACTTCAAGTCCTACGCAGAGGCACAGAAGAGAGTAGAAGCCGCTTACCGCGACGAAGACAACTGGGCTAAGAGCGCGATCCTGAACGTGGCTTACTCTGGCAAGTTTACCTCCGACAGAACCATCCAGCAGTATGTGGATGAGATCTGGCATCTGGATAAAGTGGTACTGAAGTAGCATAGCTACGAGCCATACAAAAATAGAACGGAATA
>OGMB01000095.1_pt1 | contig 51202 bp, 43 predicted proteins | sample 1573001 | NCBI WGS metagenome assembly OGMB01 (sample SAMEA2581921, study PRJEB24529) | metagenome | biome: Human gut stool | place: China | collected 2011
CTGCGCAGATTTTCATGCGCTTCTCGTACAGAGAAACTATCTGCTCATCAATTTCATCCAGACTCTTTCGTAATTCCGCTAACTCCAAAGTGGCACCTCTTTTTCCCTGATTTTACACTTTATCTTATACCAAAACCCCCTTGATAGCAAGTAAAATTAAGTCTATAATGAAGGTAAAATCTGTGAGAAAAGGATACTTTTATGAACGCAAAAGCAAAAAAATTTTTAATCGGCAGCCTCTTAGTTCTGCTCCTCGGACTCCTCATCTTTTTATACATTTTAAGCAACCGCGTTGCCCCCGTTCCCGAAGGCACCGTGGGCAACAGTGCCGGCAATCTTTACAACGGCGGCATGTTCTGTGAATACAACGGAAAGGTCTATTTTGCCAACCCCTACGATGGCAATGCCATGTATGTGATGGACACGGACGGCAGCCATATGAAGAAGCTGATTGCCACCAGTGTTTCCAGCATCTGTGCCGGCGGCAAATATCTTTTTTACTTCCAGAATACTTCTTCCGGCACCGCAGGTCTGGGCTACCTTTTTTCCTCCCATTCCTTATGCCGCGCGCAGTTAAACGGCAGGCACATTACCAGCCTTTCCAAAGAGGTCATTTACAACATGCAGCTTATTGACAACTATTTGTATTACCAGTGCGCAGGCACGGACGGTCCCCGGTTTTACCGTCAGAAAATCAGTGCCAGGGAGCCGGAACTTTTAGAACGCATCAGCGCCGATTTCTCCTGCGCCCTTCCGGACGGCACCGTTTATTATGCGGGCAACAACACCAACCATTACCTGTACCGTTACGACACCCATTCCGGCAGTACTTCCACCGCCTGGCAGGGAGACCTCTGGTACCCGGTTTACGACAACGGCTATATCTACTATCTGGATGTGGCAAACAACTACCGCCTCTGCCGTTATTCTCTTTCCGCTGATGAAATTGAGGTCCTTACAAACGACCGTGTGGACTGCTTCAACCTCACCGGCAATTATGTTTACTACCAGAAAAACTCTGTGGAAAATCCCGCTCTTATCCGTATGCAGAAGGACGGAAGCAATCCCGTTATTTTAATGGACGGCAATTATACCCACATAAGTGTTGCCGGTGATTATGTTTATTTTGCCGCCTTTGAAAACGGCTATCCCCTTTACCGGGTTGCCGACGGCTACGATTACCCGGAAGTTTTCCAGGCAGCCTCCGATGCCGCCTTTGAGGCGCAGAAATAAGCAACCCTGCATGGTCTTTTGTCAGAAACCTTACATAACAAAAAAGAACCGGAGTTCCGGCAACAGGTCCAACATTCTGGATATCTGCTACCGGCTCCGGTTCTTTTTATTGCTTTTCTGTTGTTTGTTTATCTGTTGTTTTCTGTTACCTCTTTGCTGCCGTTTCCGTTCCGGTTTACTGCTTCTTATACAGAATTCTGATAGAGTTCAGGATACAAAGCATTGCCACACCGGTATCGGCGAATACTGCCAGCCACATGGAGGCAATGCCTGCCAGACCGAGTATCATAATCAGTGCCTTTACCGCCAGGGCAAAGATAACATTTTCCTTGGAAATACGGCCTGTGAACCTGGCAATCCTGATAGCGGCAGGAATGCTGTCCATATCGGAATTTAAGAATACCACATCCGCAGCTTCCATAGCGGCGTCCGCACCGCTTCCCATTGCAGCACCCACATCGGCGCCTGCTAGTACGGGAGCATCGTTGATACCGTCGCCGACAAACATAACGGCGCCCTTTTCTTCACGGATTTCATTCAACTTGCTTAACTTATTTTCAGGAAGCAGCTTGCCGTAGTACATGTCGATGCCAACCATTTCGGAAACCTTCCTGGCATTTTCTTCGGTATCGCCTGTCAGCATGGCGGTTGCAATTCCCTGTTTCTTGATTGCCGCAATTGCGGATACGGCTTCTTCCTTAATCGTATCGGAAATCTTTAAGAAACCGATGAGTACATTGTCCTTTGCCAGCAATACTTCGGTGCCGTAGGAGTCTTTCTGTGTTGCTTTGTCATAAGCTGCGGTATCCACACCGTTTTCCGCAAGCAGCTTCTTGCTGCCGCACAGATATTTATGGGAGCCTGCCTCCAGTAAGATACCGTGTCCGGAAATTTCGGAAATGCTGCCCTTGTAAAGGTCGGTAATTTTCTCTTCCTCTGCTTTCTGCTTAATGCTGTAAGCAATGGGGTGAGTGGAAGCGGCTTCACAGGAAGCAGCCACCTTTAAGATTTCTCTTTCCTCTAAAGAAGCATCGGCAGAAACAATATCCTGCACAATGAAGTTACCTTTGGTAATCGTACCGGTCTTGTCGCAGACAACGGCTTTTACATCTTTCAGGGCTTCCAGTGCTACGCCGCCCTTAAACAGGATCCCCTTCTTGGAACCTGCTCCGATACCGGAGAAGAAAGCAAGAGGTACGCTGAGCACCAGTGCGCAGGGACAACTGATAACCAGGAATGTCAGTGCGGTGTATACCCATTTGTTCCAATCGCCTGTTACCAGGGAAGGAATGATGGCGGTACATACTGCAAGTGCTACTACAAACGGAGTGTAAACTCTGGAGAATTTCGTAATAAATCTGTCAATCCTGGGCTTGCTGGCTGCTGCATTTTCCACAGAGTCCAGAATTCTGGTTACCATGGACTCTTCCAGTGGCTTATCCACTCGCAATTTCAGCACGCCGTTTAAGTTCATGCAGCCGGAAAGAATGGAAGCGCCTTCCTTTACGGAAACAGGCACCGGCTCACCGGTAATGGCAGAGGTATCAATCTGACTTTCGCCTTCAATAATCGTACCGTCCAGAGGAATTCTGTCGCCGGGACGAACCATTACGATATCACCGATTTTGGCTTCACCGGCGGGAATGGTGGTTACGTTGCCATCCTCTGCAAGCTGTACGGTTTCGGGACGTAAATCCAGCGCATCCATAATCTGGCTGCGGCTTCTTTCTACCGCCTTATCTTCAAACCACTCGCCAATCCGGTAGAACAGCATAACGCCTACTGCTTCCGGATATTCTCTTGTGGCAAATGCGCCTATGGTTGCAATACTCATTAAGAAGTTTTCATCCAGCATATTTCCTTTGAAAATATTCTTAACAGCCGTAATGACGATTTCCAGACCTAAAATCAGGTATGCTAAAATATAAAGCACCAGTGACGGTATGGAAAAGTATTTTTCCATAATCTTTGCGGCTATCAACAGTACTGCGCCGGATATGATGCAGATAACATTCTTTCTGCTTTCGTCTTTTTCTTCCCTATCGTCTTTTTTCTTGGTTTCCTCTCGGGGAATAATCTTTGCGTCCGGTTCAATGGAGCTGCAGGCTGCTACCATCTTGGGGAACAGTTCATCCTGATTTTTTGCCGCAACACGAAGCTGCTTGGTGGCAAAGGTAAGGGATGCATATTCTACACCGGGCAGGGACTGGATTTTCCTCTCAATCTTTGCCGCACAGTTTGCGCAGTCCAGATTTTCCACAATGTAGATGCGCATGGGCGCCTTGGAGGTGCAGGGCGGAGCTTCCTTCTTTTCCTCGTGATGATGCTCATGGCCTTCATGGTCATGGTCGTGGTCATGGCCGCAGCAGCAATCGCCGTCATCGTCGTGATGATGGTGCTCATGCTCCTCTTCCTCATGATGGTGATGGTCGTAGCTGCAGCAGCAATCGCCGTCGTCATCATCGTGGTGGTGATGATGGTGCTTATGCTCCTCTTCCTCATGATGGTGATGGTCGTGACCTTCGTGGTCATGCTCGCAGCATTCATCATGATGATGTTCGTGTTCTTCATGCTCTTTTTCAAATTCTTTTAATTCATCTGACATATGAGTTACCTCTATTCATTGTTTAATATTTATAATTTATGTTTGAACATATGAATGATTGTTCATATATAAATATAAACATAAGTGTTCTGAAATGTCAATAGAAAATGAAACTATTTTATAGTGTTTTCCTTATTTTATAAAAGCACACTCCTTGAATGCTGATTTTTAAAGCATTTTTCACAAAACTTTTCTTTTGCTGCTCGCCATTCCCGTATCCTTAAAGCATTTTGAAAATTTACCTTGTTTTGCTGCTTGCGTAACTATCTATTTTAAAGCACTTCCCTCCTTTTTTCTGTTTTGCTGCTCTTTTATACCTTTGAATTAGAAGCATTTTATGGTTTTGTTCCGATTTGCTTTCCTTTTCTCTTTTTCCCTGAAAGCATTTTTTCACATTTTCAAAATTTGCTGTTCTTTTTTACATATCCGTAAAGCATTTTCATTATATTGCCATTTTTGCTTCTTTTTCTTTCCTATAATAAATGATAACGCATTTTCCCTATAATAATCAACGCAAAAAAGACCTCAAGTTCTCACATGAGGTCTTTACTGCGGAAGATGGGACTTGAATGACTTTGCGACTAAAAAGCCGCGATAGAACGGGGCTTTCAGCATGTCATTTTCAGATGTAACAAATACACCAAAACCTTTACAAACTGGAAGTTATATGGCATTCCAAATAAAACAAAAGGCAAATACGCACCCCCATGCGTTGCCAGTTTTCTTCTTTACCATTAACATTCCGTAAATTGCAATAACTGTGGTAATTATTTCTACAATCCCCCAAAAAGAAGTGCTTAATGGGTGGAAAAGTATACACACGATTGCACAAGTAATAGCTCCATAATCTAACCATTCGTTTGTAGTAGGGTATCTTCTATTGATTTTGTCACAAATAACAACATAATTAAATCCTTCAAAAAAGCCCCACACAAGAACGATAAGAGCCATTCCTAATATTGAAAATGGAATACCACTTGCAATTACATCATCTGTGATTAAAATACTGAAAGGTTGGTAGCCATTGAATTGACCTGATAAAAAAATATAACAAATGGACGGGACAAAGCATATAATCGTCCCGATGATTGCTTTGAAAATATTTTTTCGTATCAATCCAAAATGCGTGAAACTTTCTTTTCGCAAAATGCAAACGATTGTAATTCCCAATCCAGCTACGCCAAATTGTACTCCTGCATTAAGTAATAATCTTGGAATAACTGAAATATTGCTGTTCGCAACAAAACTCATTAGTTGTTTACCTGTTGCAGCGTAAAATAGGAAAACTCCCAATGTTACCAAAGCTATAATCCAAAGATCTGTTTCTAATCTTTTTTGTTCCGCTGAAAGTTGTTGTTTCTTCATATATGCTCCTTAAATACCGAATACTCTCTGTCTATCATACTTTGTAAGTACAAAGCCGTTTCTCCTGAAAAAATAATCTTCGGATTACGAATTTGAAGAATGTATAATTCATCTGCCCATGTATCCTGTGAAATATAAATACCTTTGGCTACATTTTCCAAGTGATTTTCTTGAACGAATTTTGCCAGGTATGTTCTTGATATACCGGCTTTTTCAACTTGTTCTGTAAATAAATATACATTATTTTCCTGTAATAATTCACTCATATATTCATATTTCTTCATCCCATCACCTTTTTTGTGCAATAGTGTATATATTGTATCATTTGTTTACACCATTGTAAACTTTCATTTTTTAAACCAGATATACAGCAGCGATTGATTAGCAATGCTGTCTTTATCCATTCTCCAAAACAGATTTTACTATTAGCTTTGCGGGTTGGAGAAGTTGTAACATTAAAGGTTTCAGATTTTTGAGAGAATACAGTACATCTCCAAAGATTAGAAGTAAAATTATAGGAGAAGTTACCAAACGGAAAATCAGAAGAAATCGCTATCGGTAGTAAGATATGCAACATGTTCACTAACATTCAATCATTGTAACAAAAAAGGAAACCTCTGATAAAAGGTTTCCTTTACTGCGGAAGATGGGACTTGAACCCACACGCCATTGCTGGCACAAGATCCTTAGTCTTGCCTGTCTGCCAATTCCAGCACTTCCGCATTTGCTTGGTTTGCACCGCGCAAGAATGATATTAACATTCTCCATGGAAATTGTCAAGAAAAAAGAAACAATTTTTTTATTTTTTTACAAAAGTTCCTCATCGTATACCGCCCTGCTGCCGCCTACGAACTTTGCCCGGGTTCTGGCGCATACCACATGGGCGCTGCCGATACGGTTAATGGCAATGCGCACCGGCACTGCTACCGCCTGCAGATGCATGCCAATCAAAGTATCCCCGATGTCCATGCCTGCCTGTGCCGAAATGTGTTCCACCGCTACCGGATCCTTAAAACGCTTGTAGGCTGTTGTGCCAAAAGAACCGCCTGCCTTCGGCTGCGGAACCACATTTACTCTTGTCAGTCTGTCCCGTTTCATCAGTTCTTTTTCCACAATCAGGGCTCTGTTCAAATGTTCACAGCATTGTGCCGCCAGATAAATGCCCTTTTGCTTTGTAACTTCATAAATACCGTCAAAAACTGCTTCCGCCGTTTCCACACTGGAAAAAGTGCCGATGCGTTCTCCCACCACTTCGCTGGAGGAACAACCGACCACCAGAATATCTCCTTCTTCCAATTTTGCCTGTGTCAGTAATTCTATCACGGCATCTGCCGCTTCTTTTTTCACTTCTTCCAGAAAAGAAGTATCCATTTTATGATCTGCCATACCTGCTGCCATTTTCGTTGCCCCTTTCTGTCATACCCACAATATAGCACACATTATAATCCGACGCAAATTTTACAAAAAAAATTAAAATACATCATTTACAAATGCCTTATTCTATTTCTATATTATTTCATTTCCTCAAACTCTCTCCGTACTTTGCGGAATACCTCCATCAGTTTCGGGGAAAACATGCCGCATTCGCCGTTGATAATCATACGGTATGCCTCGTCCGGAGAATAGGCGTCCTTGTAGCATCTTTCGTTTACCAGCGCATCATACACATCCGCCACGGAAACAAGCTGGGCGGAAATGGGAATTTCCTCCCCTTTAAGACCGTCCGGGTATCCCTTTCCGTCATAGCGCTCATGATGGTGACGGCAGATTTCATAACTGACTTTTTTATAATCCGGCTCCCATTCCTGGTCAATTTCATCCAAAAGCTCACAGCCGCGGATAGTATGGGACTTCATATACTCATATTCATCCTCGGTCAGCCTGCCGGGCTTTAAGAGAATACCGTCGGGAATCGTTATTTTACCGATGTCATGCAGAGAACTTGCTGCCACAATGGTATTGATCTTTTCTTCGGTAAGCCCGTATTCCGGGTACTCCTTCATGGCGCATTCCGCCAGAATTCCTGTATATCCTTTCACACGCTTGATATGCTCTCCGCTTTCTAAGTTACGGTATTCTACGACGGTACCGAGCATGTCGATAATCTGCTGGTTGTTTTCCCGGAGCTTTTCTGCCTGGATTTTCAACGCCTGATAGGCCTTACGGAGAACACTGGTCTGCTCCTCCACTCTTTCTTCCAGCTGCATTTTGTATTTATACAAGCCTGCGGCATTCTTGACACGTTTCTGCACGATCACATTGTTGAATGGCTTGGTAATATAATCCATGATGCCGAGCTCAAAGCATTTTTTTTCTGCTTCGTAGGAAGTATCGCCGCTGATGATCAGTACCGGAATGCTGTCCATAAGTTTTCTTTCGTTTAAGACTTCCAACACATGCATGCCGTCCATTTCCGGCATAATCAGATCTAAAAGAATAGCGGTAAGTTCATCCGCCTGTCTGTCTATGATTTCCAGTGCCTGTGTACCATTTTCCGCTTCCACTATGGTATAATCCTGTTCTAAAATGGAACTCAGCAGCCCTCTGTTTATATCCGAATCATCTACAATGAGGATTGTATTTCTCATATTTACCTTCCCTTCATCTTTTGCACCGGATTTATTTATCCGGAACCAACTGCTCCACTCTCACGTACCCGTTTCCTTCCCTGAGCACCACATTCCGCAATTCCTGTGAATGCCAGTTAAGTCCGTTGATATCCACATCAACCCCGGAATACATGGTCCCCATTGCCACAATGCGGTGATTCAGGGTTTTCTTTTTACGCTTCTCCAATTCCTTCTTCTTATCCGCTATCATTTTCTGTTCCAGTTCCTTCGTATAAATAGCGTTCTCCAGCTTCAGATAAACCGGATTCACATTCCGGGCCTCTTCGGGATGTTTCCTGCGGAAATCCTGATATGCATTCTGCAGGAGCACCAGTTCATTTCTGTTTTTTTCTTCTTCCTGCCGAAGAACGGCTTCATCCTTTAACACATCGTCCCGCGTGCGCAGGCACAGCTTCGTGGCAAGTCCCGTTTCGTTGCCAATCCGATAGGCCAGGATTTCGGTACCGGCGCTTATTTCGCCGCCTACCAGGATGCCTTTCCGCCCGGAAATCTCCACCTTGCCGCCCGCCTGCAGCTCGCTGCTCATACAGTAGTTGGCATAGATGTCGCTCTCCGAGATCAGCCTGGCCGATTCAAAAAAGACACCTCTGATATCACCTTTCGCCTTCACGTACCCTTTTCCGTCGGCATTATTTCCCTTGCGCAGAATGATGTCCCCTCCCGCTTCTAAGATGGCACCTTCCGTAAATCCGCCCACATAGATATCTCCGGTGGCAAAAATCCGGCTTCCACTTCCTACAGTACCCTGCACATACACGTTACCGTCAAAGTTGACGTACCCGTTGGCAATATTTACATTGTTTAAGACAAGCAGACCGGTAATTTCCAGTCTGTCTCCTTTTAATTCAATCTTACCGTCAATAGCTGCCAGATAGGTACGCCTGTCCGGCATAAGCCGGAATCCCTCTCCGGTAAGGTACCGCTGCTCGCGGCCGCGTCTTGCAGGAATCTCTTCTCCGTTTATTTTATAACCGGGTCTACCCGGCTCCGCCACATGGTAATACGCCACCTTCTGTCCCGCCTTTACCATCTCAAACCATTTGGCATTCTGATAGTCTACAGATCCGTCTTCCAGAAGAATCGGATTCTTTTTTAAGTCCGTTTCAAAAAAGAATTCATACCAGCCGTCTTCTCCTGCCGTCGATTCTTTTCCTCTGGCTATAACTACAATATCCCGGTCCGATTTTCCTTCACAGATCTGATCCATGGTCTGAAAATCGATTCCCTTTCTGACATTGTTCTGCTGCAGGGCTTCAATCAGTTCCTCCCTGTTTACTTTCTTTTCCCTGTCATGCAGAAATACCGATGCCTCCATCAGGTTTTCCGCAATAAATAATTCAAATGCACTGTAGGGTTTCTTCAGCTGATCCGGATTATTTCCTGCTTTTTTCTGCTTTTCCAGAAGCTCCAGACGTTTTTCATGCATGGTCTTTGCGGTATACATAAAGCTTGTGTACTGCTTAACCGGAAGGTTTTTCTCCAGTCCAAGCCGGATTTCCTGCATCTGCTGCCAGTTATACAGCTGATTGCGGTAAGGTGTGACATCCAGTCCTTCCCTCAGTCCGATTCTTAACTCCCTCATCTGCTGCCAGTTGTAATTCCGATTGGCATAAATACCGACATCTATCTTTTCTTCCAGACCCATCCTTATCTGTCTTATGGATGCCCCGCGCAGAATCGGGGAAATATAATCCATAATTTCCGGCAGACCGTTCTCCAGCGCAATACGGATCTGGGTAAGCTGTTCTTCCTCGTATCCTTCCTTAATATACGGAAGAATATCTACTTTTGCCTTCATGGCCTTCCGAATCTGTCTTAAAATACCGGCCGGCAGCTTTTTTAAGCCGGAAAGATCAACTCCGACCTGCAGGCCCTTACGGATCTGACGCATAACATCAAAAGGAATGGAAGCATCCGCATATCTGGTTACGTCGACTTTTCTTTCCAGACCTTTTCTGATTTCTTCCATCTGGAACCAGTCGAAGTCCGGATGGGCATAAATATCTACCGGCAGGTTCTCAAGCAGTCCCAGCCTTATTTCATGCATCTGAATTGCCAGATATCCGGGGTTTTCATATACAGAAACATCAATCCCTGCTTTGCGTCCTTCTTCAATTTCCTTCAACTGATCCGTTGTAAATTCTGTTGTTGTCATTGGCTGATACCCTTTTTTGTAAAAAGCTGTTTATGCTTCCGCCTGTAATGTTTCTAAGGCTGCAATGGTTCTTTCGTACTGTTCGGTCACCGCTTTATAAAGCTCCTCACAATCCCTGATTTCTTCTTTTCCTCTTAATTGTTCGGTAAGCGCCGAGCTTGCCTGAAACAGGCTTGTGAATCCTAAATTGGCACAGACCCCTTTTAAGGTATGTGCCGCACGGAATGCCTTCTCGGCATCCTTCTGTTCCATCCCCTCCTGCAGCTGCGCATAACTTTTATCCTGCAGGAATTTAAGGGCGAAACGCCCAATCAGCGCTTCACTTCCCAGACGTTCCATTGCATCCCGGTAATCGGCTCCTGCCTGTTCGTAACATTCCTGTACTGTCATTTTTGTCCTGCTTTCGTTTTAATCACACTTTTTTTATAAAAAACCATAAAAAAGGACTGCATTACCATCAAAAATAATAATGCAACCCCTTTTCTACAATGTAGTTTATTATAACACAAATGTTTTATTTGTAAATAAATCTTATAAAAAAAAGTTAAAAACATGTCATATTTAGGTAAAATCATGCCTATGTTTTTTAAGCACTCCTGCCACCGTCCGGGCAATCAGCTTATAACCCTCCTGATTAGGATGCAGATTGTCCTCCTGATACAGCTTAAGCTGCTCCTCTTTCGGTAACGCCGCAAAATCTCCTTCTATATCAAGAAGAGGCACGCCTTCCGCTGCAGCCGCTTCCTTTATGCATGCCCGGATTTCTTTTAAGTAGCTTTCCTGATGCTTGCGCCAGATGCACTTCTGCACCGGTATGGGAAGCCCCGCATAGATAACGGCATCCGGAGAAGCCGCTTTCACTGCCTTAAGAATCTGCCGGTAACAGGGTACAAAGTCCGCCTTCCGGCTTATCATGTCATTCTGCCCGTACTTAAAATCCTGTGTATCGTCCATGCCGTCCTGGGCATCGTTGGTACCGAGCATCACCACATAAATATCGCCCTTTTCCTCCAGCGCCTCCCTGTAGCGCGCCTCCCGCATATAGGGCATGCCCATGACACCCTTTTCGTTTTCCACGTTTAGGGCGGTGGTGCAGCACACACCTTTGTTTACTACCCGGTATTCTTCCCCTAAAAGATTTTGTAAAACAGACGGATAGCTTTCGGAGGGTTCCACGCCGAACCCCTCCGTGATGCTGTCACCCATACAGACTACTTTAATCATATGCATCCCTTACCTTTCCTATCCCCTGAATTTTTCATGTTTTACCACCGGTAGCTTTCCCCGGATTTTAGGGATATTTCCCGTATCTCGTCGCGGTAACGCACTTTTGTCTGCAAATCTTTTTTTGCTGTGATGCAGGCTTCCGTGAGCGCACTGTCCTTCCATGAAAGACTCACCTCTGCGCCGCCCTTTATGCAAAGTCCCTTTACGCTGCCTTCCTTCCATTCCTTCGGAAGCGCCGGCAGTAAAACCACACGCTCCGAGGTGCTTTGTAAAAGCATTTCCGCAATGGCTGCCGTACCGCCGAAATTACCGTCTATCTGGAAAGGCGGATGGTTGTCAAAAAGATTCGGCAGGGTGGATTTGCCCATAAGCTGCTTAAAGTTTTCGTAAGCGGCCTCTCCGTCCCAGAGCTTCGCATAGTGATTGATAATCCATGCACGGCTCCAGCCCGTGTGGCCGCCGCCGAAGCTTAATCTTCTCTCCAGTGTCTTTCTGGCTGCCGTCGCAAGCTCCGGTGTCTTGTCCATCAGAATCTGTTCCGAAGGATGCAGGCCGTAAAGGTGGGAAATGTGCCGGTGGCCCGGCTCCGCTTCCTCGTACTCCTCCTGCCACTCCATGATGGTGCCGTTGCTTCCGATTTTCGTCGGAATGAGCTTTTCCCTTGCCGCCTTTATCTGTTCGTTCAGCTCATCCTCCACATGCAAAACCTCTGCCGCCTTGATGCACTGGGTAAACAAATCCCGCAAAATCTGGTTGTCCATGGTAACACCCGCCGTATTGGAGCCCTTCTCCCCATTGGGAAGTATAAAGGTATTTTCCGGGGACACGGAAGGACAGGTCTTTAAGTAACCGCCGTCCTCGATTAAGAAGTCTAAGAAGAACAATGCCGCCTCCCGCATAATGGGGAATGCCCGACGCAAAAATTCTTCGTCCTTCGTAAATTCGTAATGGGTCCACTGGTGGGTGCAGAGCCATGCCGCTCCCATCACCCAGAAGGAACCGGGAATCCAGTGATCCTGGGTCACGCAGTCCCCCCAGATGTCCGTATTGTGGTGGCACATAAAGCCTCTGCAGCCATACATTTCTTTCGCCGTCTTTTCTCCGTTCGGCAACATGGTTTCCAAAAGGGCAAACAGCGGCATATGGCATTCGGAAAGATTGCAGTTTTCTGCCAGCCAGTAGTTCATTTCCGTGTTGATGTTGATGGTGTATTTACAGTCCCAGGGCGGGGTCATGTCCTTGTTCCAGATACCCTGCAGTGTTGCCGGAAGAGTGCCTTCCCGGCTGCAGGCAATGAGAAGATACCGACCGAAATCAAAGTATAACTTGGCAAGTCCGATATCCTCCTGTCCTTTTTTTGCCGCCTCTATCCGTTCGTCCGTGGGCACGGCATCATAGCTGGACAAATCTCCCAGGGAAAAATCCACCCTGCCGTAAAGGGAACGGTAGTCGGCTTCATGCTCGGAAAGAAGGTCTGCAAAATCCCGTTTCGCTGCTTTTCCGATAATCGCTTCCGTTTCTTTTTGGGTGTCCTGCATCCGGTAGGTAGTGCCTGCCGTAAAGTATAAAAGTACCTCGTCCGCATCCTCCACATACAGATGCTCGCCGATTACTTCCACGCATCCGCCCTTCGCATAGGCCTTTAACGCCATGCCGAAGTCCAGACCGCCTTTTCCCAAATTGCCATATAAATAAATGCCGTTCTCTCCCATTTTCCTTATGCCGTCAAAGAATTTCCAACGGCGCAGCAGAGCGCTGAAGGTCAGGCTTCCCGGCCGGTCCGCCGTAAACTTTATGACAAGCGCATCCGCAGGCTTTGAGAAAAACATTTCCCTGCCGTAGGTAATGCCGCCTGCCGTGAAGTGGCTTTCGTAAAGCGCATTCTCCAAATCGAGGCTTCTTTCGTAGTCCGTCACTTCCCCGATGTTTTCAAAGGAAATATGGACATCTCCCAGCGTCTGGGACGGATGGGCGCTGTCCGGGCAGCCGGACATTGCCATTTTGATTAACTTTTCTCCTTCTTTTATCCTGCCAGCCAAAAGAAGCTCCCGGATTTTCGGCAGGTATTTTAAGGTATCCGGGTTGTTCCGGTCCACGGGGCCTCCGTACCAGATGCTGTCCTCGTTTACCTGTATATGCTCTTCCAAAACCGTGCCGTATACCATGGCGCCCATTCTGCCGTTTCCTAAAGGCAGGGCTTCCTCCCATTCTGCGGCAGGTTTTTGATACCACAATCTGCTCATAACGCTCTTTCCTTTCTTAGCCGTTCTGTTTTTATTGTAAAAAAAAACCTTTTCTTTGCCTACTGTTCTTTTTTTAGATATTTCACTTATTTTTATTGACAATTCCTTTTTCGTTTCCGCATAAACTAATCAGAAAGATAGCTTTGAAGAAAGGTTATGGCATTGGAACATTCCGCTTTTTCTAAAAAAAACCTGATTGCAATAGTGGGCCGCAAGGAAGACACCGTGCGCTATGAAAATACCTTAAATCGCCTGTCCGTCCCTTATGTCACCACCCTTTCCTTTTCCCATATGCAGTCCTGCGACGGTCTGCTGCTGCCGGGCGGTGGGGACATTACCCCTGCTTTTTTCGGACAGAAAAATGCCGGCTCCTTAAATATCGACACGGAGCTTGACATCATACAGATTCAGGCTCTGGAACAGGCCGTGCGATATAAGAAGCCGGTGCTCGGCATCTGCAAGGGCATGCAGATTATCAATGTATTTTTCGGTGGAACCATCGTTCAGCACATGAAGGAGGCGGACATCCACCGCTATGAAAACGGCGATAAATTTCACGAAACCGTCATCCTGCCGGACACGTATCTGCACCGCATTTACGGAAGCCGCCTTATGGTAAACAGCGCCCATCACCAGAAAATCGATAAGCTGGGAAATGATTTGTCCGCCGTACAGTTTACGCCGGATTTTGCCGTCATGGAAGGACTCTGTCACAAAGAGCTTCCCATTTTCGGCGTGCAGTGGCATCCGGAGCGGCTGCCCGTGGACGGGGATGCCCTATTTTTCTTCTGGCTTTCCCTTTTTCGGTCGTCTGGGTGCGGGCGGTGCCATCCGCTCTAACATAATTTCAAATAGGAGCTTTATGATTTTTTTAAGTGTCTGTTTCGTATCCGCGTCAATTTCCTTCATAGCGCCGACGACACCGTTCATGCTCTTTTTCCAGTCCGCCGTAAAGTCAATCAGATTCTCCGCATGGGAGGCGGAAATTACCTGATACAGGGTATCCACAAAAATCTTCCGGTCCTTTACCGGCAGAGCGCAGACCCAGTCATTCAGCGCCTCGTCCCGCTTTTTCTGCAGGGAGGAAAGATTTTTCACATAAATAAATTCTCCCTTGTCAAGAAGCCAGGTAAACGGGTCATGCTGCAAAAGTCCGAAGGTTTTGCTTTCCACCACCTTGTAGTGATCGGAGGTTTCAAACAGCATGCCCACCAAAGAAGAATGGGGCAGAATTTTCACAATCCTGTCTTCTATTTCTTTGTATTCCTTTTCCTTCAGCACTTCCTTCGGAAATCCCGGACCGTCCATGCTGTAGATTTTTAAAATCCGCTCTTTTACCGGCTCCGTGCATTTCATGGCTGCGTAAACCGCCACGTTGCCGCCCTTGGAATGTCCTCCCACATAAAAGCGGTTGTGGAGCTTTCCCGTTACCATGTTTAAGTACTTGGCGGCGTATTCCTGGCTGGGCACCGGGTACCGGAAAGCCATATTGAAATCCTCTTTCCAGCCTATGATGGTTTCATCCGTACCCCTGAACGCAATGTACATGGTACCGTCATCCAGAAAAAACGTAATGGCGGAAAACTGGGTTTCCCACTCCGGCTCCACAATGTTGATGTAACAGTTCATTTTCAGGGTGCGGAACCGCCTGCTTTCATACATAGCTTCAAACAACGCCCTGTTGTTCTTTTCAAAGCGCTCATCCGCATACAGTTTTTCATAGTCCGCATGCTCCCGCAGCTGCTTCATGTTGACAAAACGGCGGTTCTCGGTCACAAGCGGCACCATGCCGTCAAATTTTAAATAACAGAACTGGCAGAACACCAGACTGTCCACATCCGTCATGGGACGCTCCGCAAAAGTATATTCGCCGTAGGTTTTAATATAGTCCAATATGGTATCTGCCATATTTACCACCATACCCTTCCATATGACATCACTTTAAGTTTCTTCCTCCTGTGCAGAAAGACTTCCGGTAAAATTTTTCAGTGCGTACTGCTTATGCTCCGCAGGCACCGGCCGGTTTAAGTACCGCTCCCTAAAGGCTTCTTTCACCCGGTTTACTTCGTCCTCAAACTCCCTTGCCGAAAGCAGATTGCAGCCCTGTCCGGTGATGATAATCTGTTCCAGACCATCGGAGGTAGCCACCGTCACTTTTTCTTTTCTGCCGTTTTCATGGGCAAATTTTTCAATGTACTGATCGGCGTTCTCCGCTTCCTTCGTAAACACCACATGAATGTTGTGGTAGTCCGAAACCTCTGTCCGGTGTCCCTTTACCCGGTAGGCATCAAACACCACAATAAGGTTGCAGTGCACCATGCCCTGATAGTCGCACAGAATATCCATGAGCCTGCCCCTTGCGCCGTCAATGTTTACAGCGGCAATTTCTTTCAGTTCTTCCCATGCAAAAATAATATTATACCCATCCACTAAAAGATATTCTTCTTTTTTCGGAGCAGCTTTATACACCACCGTCTCTGCGGGAGCCGGCTTTATATTGGTCTTCCGGTAAAAACCCTTGCCCGGATTTTTCTCTTTTTTATTGGCATGGGCGGTCTTTTCAATGATGCTGTCAATTTCTTCCGTACCGAGGGCAAGATCCAGTTCCCCGCTGTTTCTCTTGTAATGCTTCTCTTCTTCCTCGGTAACCATGCGTTTGCCGTATAGCCTGGCAATTTCCTCCGGGCGGCCTTCCCTGCCGTCCACATGGCGGTATTCCATAACCTCATACCAGGGCACCTGATAACCGCTGCCGTGGGCGCAGAACACGGATGCCGAAGGGTTTTTCATATCCTCCAGGGCGTCATACCCTTTCTTTTCCACTACTTCTTCCGTGTTGTGGCAGGGATAATATCCTTTCAGCACGCACTGGATGCTGCCAAGCCCTCTGGTATAGGCGTGCAGCTCCTTCTGGTAACCGCCGATGGTGGATACCGGCGCCTGTCCGGTAAGGATTGCCCTGCCCTTCTCAATTTCCTTTACCGAGCAGGTGCCGAACCGCCGTTCCACATCCATCATAGCCCTGCCGATGTATTCCTCCGGCAGCTCCATCAAAAAGGCATAATACGGCTCTAACAGAATGCTGTCCGCCGCCATAAGTCCCTGTCTTACGGCACGGTAAGTTGCCTGTCTGAAGTCGCCGCCCTCCGTATGCTTCACATGGGCACGACCCGCAATGAGGGTAAACTTCACATCCGTAATGGCGCTTCCCGTGAGCACGCCGCGGTGCTCCCTTTCCTGCAGATGGGTCAGGATAAGATGCTGCCAGTTCTTCGCCAGCACTTCCTCTTTGCAGTCGCAGGCATAGCTTAGGCCGCTGCCCGGCTCCTGCGGTTCCATGAGAAGGTGTACTTCCGCATAGTGGCGCAGGGGTTCAAAATGACCGATGCCGATAACGGGCTCCGCAATGGTTTCCTTGTAGACCACGCTGCCCTCCGCAAATTCCGCAACCACACCAAACCGTTTTTTTATCAGGCGCTGCAGCACGGAAATCTGTACCTCTCCCATAATGCGCACCTGGATTTCCTTGTGTTCTTCGTTCCATAAAAGATGAAGCTGGGGATCTTCCTCTTCAAGCTGCTTCAGCCCCGCAAGTAACGTGACCGGCTCCGTGCCATCCGGCAGCACCAGTTTATAGGTAAGCACCGGCTCCAGCACCGGTATCTGTTCCTCCGCTTCCGTACCCAGTCCCTGTCCGGGAAAGGTAGCCGACAGTCCGGTTACCGCACAGACACAGCCCGCCACAGCTTCCCCCGCCTGTTCAAAATTTTCTCCCGAATAAAAACGTATCTGGTTTACTTTTTCTTCGCCGACCGTATCCTTTACTTTTAAAGAGCCGCCGGTCATTTTGAGATACGTGAGCCTGTTTCCCTGGGCATCCCTGGCGATTTTGTAAACCCTTGCACCGAAGGCTTCCGGATACTTCTTTTCTTCCGTAAAACGGTAAATGCCCGCCAAAAGTTCCTTTATTCCCTGCATTTTTAAGGCAGAACCAAAGAAAACCGGAAAGATTTTCCGGCATACAATGAGCTTTCGTATATGATTTTCTTCTATTTGTCCCGTGGTTAAAAATTCTTCCATGATTTCCTCATCGCACATGGAAACCGTATCGAAGAATTCTTCCCCTTCCTGCTTCTTAAAGCTGACGCAGCCGTTATCTAAATTATCCTGCAGATTACCGACAAGCTCCTCTTCCTCCTTATCCGTCTGGTCCATTTTATTGACAAACAGAAACGTGGGAATTTCGTAGCGCTTAAGCAGCCGCCACAGTGTCCTTGTATGTGCCTGCACGCCGTCCGCCGCACTGATAATCAGAATGGCGTAATCCAGCACCTGCAGGGTACGTTCCATTTCCGCCGAGAAGTCCACATGCCCCGGCGTATCCATCAGGGTTATCTGCATCTCCTCAAAGGAAATGGCTGCCTGCTTGGAAAATATGGTAATGCCCCTCTCCCGCTCCATTTCGTCGGTATCTAAAAAGGCATCCTTGTTGTCCACCCTGCCGATTTTCTTTAGCTTGCCGCTTTCGTAAAGCAGCGCTTCCGATAATGTCGTTTTTCCCGCATCCACATGGGCTAACAGTCCCACAATCAGATTTTTCATGCATCCTCCTGTCCGTAATAGGCACCGGCTCCGTGTTTACGGTAATAATGCTTGTCCTGTAATTCCTGCGGTGCCGGCTCTACCCTACTGTTGATGCTCTCCGTCCGGTACGCCATTTTCGCCACTTCTTCTAAGACAACGGCATTGTGTACAGCGTCCTTCGCATCCTTCCCCCAGGTAAAGGGACCGTGGTTTTTGCACAGTACCGCCGGTACTGCCATAATCTCTTTCTTACTCCGCTTAAATTCCGAAACAATCAGTTTGCCGGTGTTTGTTTCGTAAGCTTCGTCTATTTCTTCCTTTGTCAGGCATCTGACGCAGGGAACTTCTCCGTAAATGTAATCCGCATGGGTGGTTCCGTAGCAGGGAATGCTTCTTCCCGCCTGTGCCCAGCTTGTGGCATAGGAGGAATGGGTGTGCACAATGCCTCCGATTTCCGGGAAGGCTTTATAAAGCTCCAGATGGGTCGGCGTGTCGGAGGACGGACGTAATTTTCCTTCCACACGGTTGCCGTTTAAGTCCATGACCACCATGTCCTCCGGCTTCATGCTTTCATATTCCACCCCGCTGGGTTTTATGACAAACAGACCGCTCTCCCTGTCAATGGCACTCACATTGCCCCAGGTAAAAGTAACCAGTCCGTATTTCGGAAGCAGCATATTTGCTTCATAAACCTGTCTTTTTAACTCCTGTAACATAATAATCCCTCCGTTGCCCGCGCTCAGCGGCGTCTTTTTAAGTTCTCTGTCTGCTTATTCTGTCATCGCCCGTATGGCGGCTCTTTCTGCCTCAAATCCCCTGCGGTAACGCTTCATGAACTGCTCGAAGCCCTCCACATCCTTCTCGTCCGGCTTTCTTTCGCTGCCTTCTTTTCCGGCAAAAATGCGCTTATTTAAGAATTCGCCCAAACTGCCGTTTTCCTTTTCCGTAAGGTAAGCTGCTAACAGGGCAATTCCCCAGGCACCGCCCTCTCCGGCTGTTTCCATAACCGATACCGGCGCGTTCATGGCTGCTGCCGCAATGCGCTGTCCCGCTTCCTTTGTCTTAAAGAAACCGCCGTGGCCGTACAGCTTATCCACCGTCACATGTTCTTCTTTTAGTAATAAATCCATGCCCACCTTCAGAGCTGCCAGTGCCGAATACAGGTGCATGCGCATGGTATTTGCCAATGTAAATTTACTCTCCGCACTTCTTACAAACAGAGGAGCTCCGCTTTCAAAACCGGTAACCGGCTCTCCTGAAAAATAGTTGTAGGAAAGCATGCCTCCGCAGTCCGGGTCGCCCGAAAGCGCTACGCTGTAAAGCTTTGTAAAGAGTTCGTCCGGCTTGATTTTCATGCCGAACAGCTCTCCGAACTGTGCAAACAGATTTGCCCAGGCATTGATTTCGGATGTACAGTTGTTGCAATGCACCATACCCACGAGGGCGCCGTCGGGAGTCGTCACCAGATCGATTTCCGGATATACTTTTGCCAACGGCTTTTCCAGAACCACCATGGCAAACACGGAGGTTCCGGCGGAAATATTACCGGTGCGCACCGCTACACTGTTTGTTGCCACCATACCCGTACCGGCGTCGCCTTCCGGCGGGCAGAACGGACAGCCGGCTTCCAGTTCCCCGGTGGGGTCCAAGAGCGCCGCGCCTTCCTTAGTGAGCACGCCCGCTTTTTCTCCCGCAGGCAGTACCTTCGGTAAAATATCCCGAAGACACCATGAATAATGTTTATCCGCAATCAGCTTTTCAAAAGCCGCAAGCATTTTTTCATCGTAATCCCCGGTTGCGGTATCAATGGGGAACATGCCGGATGCATCCCCCACGCCGAGTACCTTTTCCCCGGTCAGTTTCTGGTGCACATAGCCCGCCAGCGTGGTAAGATAAGCAATCTCCTTCACATGCTCCTCACCGTTTAAGACCGCCTGATACAGGTGGGCAATACTCCATCTCTGGGGAATATTATAGGAAAAAACACCGGTTAATTTTTCCGCCGCTTCCTCCGTCATGGTGTTTCGCCAGGTACGGAACGGTACTAAAAGCCTTCCGTCTTTGTCAAAGGGAAGATAACCGTGCATCATGGCAGAAACGCCCATGGCGGCAATTTTCTTTAAGGGAATACCGTACTGTGCCTTCACATCCTCCGCAATGCTCCGGTAACAATCCTTCAGCCCTGTGAAAATATCCTCTTCGGAATACGTCCAGACTCCATTTTCCAGTCTGTTTTCCCAGCCGTGTCCGCCTGTCGCCAATACTTTACCGTCCTTATCCGTAAGCACGGCTTTAATCCTAGTAGAACCGAACTCAATGCCGAGATATGCCTGTCCGGCTTCAATCACCTTTGCTGCCTCTAATCCTTTTTCCATACCCTACCCCATCTTTGATTTTGTTTGTGCCCGGTGCTCTGTCTGTTTATGCCCCGGTTCCTTGTCCGTTTTCACCCAAAGCTTCTTTTAAGGTTCTCCATCCCAGTACGGCACATTTTACACGCGCCGGCATATGGGAGATATCCTGCAAGGCTCCTGCTTCTTCCAGACTTTCGATTTCTTCCTCCGTAGCAGTCCCTTTTATCATTTTAGAGAAAATTTCTCCAAGATGCAAGGCTTCTTCTTTGGTTTTTCCGATAATCATGCCCAGCATAATGTCGGCGGACGCCTGGGAAATGGCACAGCCGTCTCCCACGAAGGCTCCGTCCGTGATAACGCCGTTTTCCACCTTCAGTTTTAAGAAAATGTCGTCCCCGCAGCTGGGGTTTATGCCCTCAAGCACAATGTCCGCATCCGGCAGGTCATGCTTGAACTCCGGGTGGATGTTGTGTTCTGTCAGAATTTCATTATAAAAACGATTACCTTCCATATCCCATTCTCTCCCTTATGGTGGACACGCTCTCAATCAGGCGGTCCGCCTCTTCCAAGGTATTATAAAACATAAAGCTGGCTCTTGTGGCGGAACTGATACCGAGATGCTTTAATAACGGCTGGGCACAATGATGTCCCGCTCTTACGCAGATGCCGTCATTGCTTAAGATTTCGCTCACATCATGGGGATGCACATCCTCTATGGTAAAGGTAACGATGCCGGTATGGTTTTCGGCATTTTTATCTCCCACAATGTGCACATGGGGCATGTGCTCCATCTCCTCCAGTACATGGGCGGTGAGCAGATGCTCCTGCTTCTGCATGTCGGCAAAGCCGATTTTTTTGATATATTCCATGGCTGCCGCCAGTCCGACCGCACCTGCCGCATTGACGGTGCCCGCTTCAAATTTATGCGGCACCTCTGCGTAAACCGCACTCTCCCTGGTCACGGACTCTATCATTTCTCCGCCGGAAAGAAAAGGCGGCATTTCCTCCAACAGCTCCTGTCTGCCGTACAGCACGCCGATGCCCATGGGGCCTAACAGCTTGTGTCCGGAAAAGGCAAGGAAATCACAGGAAAGATCCTGCACATCCACTGCCATATGAGGCGTACTCTGGGCGCCATCCACTAAAATCACGGCTCCTTTTCTGTGCACCATCTCCGCAATCTCCTTTACAGGATTGACCCTGCCCAGTACGTTGGACACCTGGGTGATGGCTACAATTTTAGTCTTCTCCGTTATCTTTGCTTCCACTTCCGCAAGGTCAAGGCTGCCGTCCGGTTTGCATTCCATGAATTTTAAGGTGGCGCCGGTATTTCTCGCCACCATCTGCCAGGGAAGAAGGTTGCTGTGGTGCTCCATAACAGAAACCAGAATTTCGTCCCCCGCTTTTACGTGGCTTAAGCCGTAGCTGTATGCCACCAGGTTGATACTTTCCGTGGTATTTCTTGTAAAAATAATTTCACCGGGGAGCTTGGCGTGGATAAAGTCTGCCGCCACTTCTCTTGCCTTTTCGTAGGCGTCGGTCGCTTCCACCGCCAGAGAATAAAAACCGCGCAGCGGATTGGCATTATGACGCTCGTAAAATTCTGTTTCCGCATCCAGTACACACCGGGGTCTCTGGGATGTTGCCGCATTGTCCAGATATATATTGCCGGTCTTTACGAGCAGTGGGAAATCTTTCCTATATTGTATCACATCCATCTTAAGAAAGCACCTCCTTTAATCCGTTCTGTATCCATTCCTGAGCCTTTTCTTCGGAAAGGAGTCTGCCGATGCGGTCAATGGCTGCCCTTGCCATAATGTCCTCCGCTTCTTTTTTGCCGATGCCCCTGCTTTCAAAATAAAACAGGGTGTCCTCGTCCAGTTCGCCGATGGTGGCGCCATGGCTTCCGGCAACGGTTTCCTCGCTACAGAGAATCACCGGAATGGTCTGGTTCTGCACATCATCGCCCAGCATAAGCACGGTTTCGGTTTCTTCGCCTTCCGCACCTACGGAGCCTTTTTTGAAATCAATGGTACCGCGGAACACTTTCTTTGCCTTGTCCTTCAGTGCGCCGTCCGCCTTAATCCGGGACCTGGTTTCTTCTCCGAAATGGTTGACAACCATGTTGATGTCAAGCAGCTCTTCATCCTGTACCAGATACCCTAAATCGGCATCAAAGGAGGCTTCCTTCCCCACTAAGTCGGTCAAGGTTTCCCCGTAAATATTGCCCTGTCCCAGCATAACCTGATACAGCTCCAGGCTTCCCTTTTCTTCCACTTTCGTTTCAATCCGGTTAATTAAAGAGGTTTCCTTTCCCGTCTTCATGACCTGTACGAGCTTTACCCGGCTGCCTTTTCCCACATGGATTTTCGTCAGGGCTTCCAGATGGGAAAAATCCGCATACTGCATATAAACTTCCACTTCTTCTTTTTCCTTTGTGGAAATCTCTATCTGCTTTTTCTCATAGTTTCCGCCGGATACCTGCAAAAATACCGGTGCATTTTTACTTCCTACCTGTATGGTTTCGCTTCCGCCTTCCTCTTCCCAGGGCAGTACGGCATCGTTCATTTTGAGCCAGTACCAGGTCTTGGACGGCAGTGCGTTTACTGTTCTTTTCATTTCACTCATCTTTTTCACTCCTTGCCTGTTATCCGATGCTTCCCTTCATTTCCAGACGGATCAGATTGTTCATTTCCACTGCATATTCCATCGGTAATTCCTTGGATACGTTGTCCGCAAAGCCGCTGACAATCAGGGCTCTTGCCTCTTCCTCCGTTAAGCCTCTGGACATCAGGTAAAAGACCACATCGTCGCTGATGCTTCCGATTTTGGCTTCATGTCCGATGGATGCTTCCTTGGTGCGCACATCTATGGCGGGAATGGTATCGGAGCGGGACTCGGAGTCCAGCATCAAAGACTGGCAGGACACTGCCGATTTGGTGCCCGTTGCATTCTTCTGTACCACCACGCTGCTCCGGAAGGTGCTGATGCCGCCGCCCTTGCTGATGGAACGGGTATTCATATAGGAGCTGGTATCCGGCGCCGCATGCACAACCTTGGCTCCGGTATCTAAATTCTGTCCGGCTGCCGCAAAGGTTACGCCTGTAAATTCCATTTTTGCCCCTCTCCCCTTTAAGATACTCATGGGATAAAGGTAGCTTACATGGGAACCGAAGGAACCGGATACCCATTCGATGGTGCCGCCTTCCTCCACAAGCGCTCTCTTGGAGTTTAAGTTATACATGTTCTTGGACCAGTTTTCAATGGTGGAATAACGCAGCTTGGCGTTCTTTTTCACAAACAGTTCCACACAGCCCGCATGCAGGTTTGCCACATTGTACTTGGGAGCGGAACAGCCTTCGATGAAATGAAGATTGGCTCCTTCATCCACAATAATCAGAGTATGTTCAAACTGTCCGGCACCCTTGGCATTCAGTCGGAAATACGACTGTAAGGGAATGGACACGTCCACGCCCTTCGGCACATAGACAAAGGAACCGCCGGACCATACCGCACCGTGAAGCGCCGCAAATTTGTGGTCCCTCGGGGTAATCAGCTTCATGAAGTATTCATGTACCATGTCGGCGTATTCACCCTGCAGGGCGCTTTCCATATCCAGATATACGACACCCTGCGCCGCCACCTCGTCCTTTACATTGTGGTAAACCAGCTCGGAGTCGTACTGGGCGCCCACGCCGGCAAGGGACTTTCTTTCCGCCTGCGGAATACCCAGACGTTCAAAGGTTTCCTTGATGTCCTTGGGCACGTTTTTCCAGTTGTTCTTCATATCGCTGTGCGGACGCACGTAGGTGACAATGTGGTCCATATCCAGTCCCTCGATGGAAGGACCCCAGTCCGGCACCTTTAATTCCTGATATATTTTCAAAGACTGCTGCCGGAACTCCCGCATCCATTCCGGGTCATGTTTTTCCTTTGAAATCTGGTCTACGATTTCCGGGGTCAGACCTTCTTCGATACGGAAGGCATCGTGTTCTTCGTCTTTTATGTCATAGACACTGCGGTCAATGTCATCCACATATGTTTTTTCTTCCATATTTGTGATTTCCTCTCTTTTTCCTGACTTTCTTGCTTTCCTGCCACTTTTCTTTTCTGATGTCTCGTTTTCCTGCCGCATCAGTTTGCCCTTTGCTGTCTCAGCTTTTCTGCGCTTCAGTTTGCCTTTTGCTGTCTCAGCTTTTCTGCGCTTCGGCGGCTTTTATTTCTCGTCACGTAGCTCGGTGAAGCCGTTTTCATTGATGACATCAACTAAGGAAGCATCGCCCTCTTTTACCACAATTCCGTTTTCCATGACATGGGTTACATCCACATGCAGGGACTCTAAGATTTTCGTGCTGTGTGTGATAATGAGCAGGCTTCCCTTGCATCTTTCCTGATAAATCTGGATGCCCCTGGAAACGGTTCTTACCGCATCCACATCAAGACCTGAGTCTGTTTCATCCAGAATGGTAAGGGACGGCTCCAGCATTAGAAGCTGCAGGATTTCGGCTTTCTTTTTTTCACCGCCGGAAAATCCGACGTTCAGATCTCTCTCTGCATAGGACTCGTCCATGTTTAAGAGCTCCATCATTTCCAGCAATTTCTTTTTATAGGTAAAAAGACGAATTCTTTCTCCGGTTTTATATTCCAGTGCGCTCCGGATAAAAGCGGAAAGTGTTACGCCCGGTACTTCCAGCGGGTTCTGGAAGGAAAGAAAAATTCCTTTCTTTGCTCTTTCGTTGACCGGCATATAAGTAATATCTTCTCCGTTAAACAGAATGCTTCCTTCTGTGACTTCGTAACGGGGATTTCCCGCAATCGCATATCCGAGGGTGGATTTACCGGTACCGTTGGGACCCATCAGTACGTGGGTTTCTCCTTTTCCTACCTGCAGGTTAATCCCGTGCAGAATTTCTTTTTCTCCCACATTAACGTGCAAATCCTTAACTGTTAATAACTTGTGGCTCATGGCTTTTCTCCTTTTCTGTTTCTGTTTCTGCGTGTTTCTGGAATTCGGTACAACAGGTACAGTGCTCTCTGTGCCCTTCTTCCAAAAGGGTCTTTAAGGTGTGGCTGTCCAAATAATTGTCAATAACCCGGCTCAGTCCCATCCAGAACGGCATGGTGTAGCATTTGTCCGCCCTCGTACATTTGGTCTCGGACTCTCCCATGCAGGCAACGGGTATCATATCGTTTTCCACCGTCCGCAAGATGTCCCCCACCGGGTATTCCTCCGCCGGCTTTACCAGCCGGTATCCTCCGGTCTTGCCCGAAGAACTGTCCACCAGATGTGCTTTGGACAATACCGTCATAATTCCCTCCAGATATTTTCTGGAAATTTCCTGCCTGTCCGCTATTTCTTTTAAGGAAATGTATTCCCCGTTATTGTGCTCCGCCAAATCCAGCATCACACGCAGGGCATACCTTCCTCTGGTTGAAATCATCATATGTTGTATCCTTTCTTCCCGGTCATTTCCGGGATGACTGTATGCATCTTCCTGTATCCGGTATTCTTCTTTTCCATACTTTCCCATGTAAAAATATTCTATCCGTTATTCGGGAAAAATGCGCCTGTTACTTCTTAGGCAAAAATGTTTTTTCTCCTATCTTTACAGTAGGAATTATAAAAATTAATTCCCATTGTGTCAATAGGAATTAGTGTACAAATTTGGGAACAAGGAATGTCCGGATAATATGGGGAACCCATTTCCATTCTTGGAATACACATGGCATTGGGAATAAGGTTACGCGGATATACGCAAAAGATCGGAAATACACGTAATTTTCAAATCCGTTTTACGCGGATTTCTACGAAAGTTCCGATATACACGTAATTTTCAAATCCGGTTTACGCGGATTTCTACAAAAATGCTTGTCCGCACGTAAAAAGAAAAAGACGTATGAATTTTTTCATACGCCCTTTCTTATCTATCCGAACCCCTCTTACACGACAAAGTTATGGCACGTGTACAGACGAAAAAGCTGTTGTACTTGACATGTCTGCCCTTCGTGACTACAATAAGTATACCCCGTACATCAATGTACGATGCAAGTGCTTTTTGACATTTTTTATAAAATTTTTAATGAGTAAAACGAAAGGGGAAATTTTTATGAGTGACTCTTCCAGGAAATACATGTCCATCGGCGAGGTAGCCAAATCTCTCGGTCTGACACGAAGAATTATCTTAAACTATGAAGATAAAGGGCTCATCCAGGCGGACCACCGTGACAGTGCCACCGGCAACCGTTATTATTCCACTGATGTTTTGTCCGGTATCCGCGCCATCCGTGTCATGCAGAATTTCGGTCTTTCTCTGGATGATATTTACGCCTACTATCACGGAACCACCGATCTGATGCCGCTGATTGCCCGGTTGGAAAAGCTGCGTGATGAGTTGAATTTAAATATTGAAAAACTAAAAGAACGTGTAAAAAGTGAAAATGACTTTGAAATCCAGACCGTGACCATTCCGGCGCAGACTGTTTTCTGCAAAACAATGCGTGCCGATACCGTGGAAGGCAGGAAGGAAGACCTCCGCAGCATTATTCCCGCTGCCCTACGGCAGTATGGTTCCGACACCACCAAGCGGATGTTTTTTATTTCCTATTCCCTGGACGACCCGAACCTCATTTCCTACTGTGTTGCCGTTCCCTCCGGCAGCCAAGGCGAAGATGTGAAAATCTTGCCGGAAGAAAAGGCTCTCTGCATCTTTTATCACGGCAGCTATGAGTCCATTCCCTGCATCCGCGACCACATCGTTTCCTATGCCAAGGAAAAAGGACTTTCCTTAAAGGGCACCTGCCAGCACATTTATCTGGAGGGACCGCCCCACCATACGGACCCTGAAAAATTTATCACGCAGGTAGTACTGCCGCTGGCGTAATTTTAAAAATCAGCGTAAGTAATTTATCGTTACATTGTTATTTTACAGCCCCGATAATGTTCTCATTACCAGGTCCACATCCTTATTTTCAAGTTCCTGAATAATATGCAGATATGTTTTTTGTGTTGTTGTCATGCTGGCATGCCCCAATCTTCTTGCCACGCTGGCGATTGACACACCGGCAAACAAAAGCAGCGACGCATGTGTATGCCGCAATCCATGAATAGAAATCACAGAAATTCCACAGTCTTTACAATGCCTTGCCAGGACATCGTTGACTGTGGAATTATATATTTTTTCTTCACCCACAAAAATAGGTTCATCTTCCGGCAAATTTTTCACCAGTTCCGAAAATTTTACTACAATCTGCCAGTCTATCTGAATTTTTCTTACTGAGGATTTATTTTTGGTTGGCAAAAATCCACCTTTTCCCTTGTAATCCCATGTTTTGCTCACTGATAATGTCTGCCGTGCGAAATCAAAATCTGCCGGTGTAATAGCCAGGGCCTCTGAAAATCTCATGCCCGTTTTTGCTACTAAAAGAATAAACCAATCCCAGTTGGGTTCCTCTTTTATATCAAGGTGTGCAATCAAGGTATGTAATTCAAACTGGTTCAGATATTTTATCTTTTTCGCCCGTGGTGTCTTTCCCTTAATAATAGCTTTTCGTGTGGGGTCTCTTTCTATCATCCCCTCATCCACGGCATCCAAAACAGCACCTTTTAACTGATGATGAAAATCAAGTGTGGTCTGCCTTTCATGTTCCTTGGCATAATCATTTAAGAGCTGTTGATATGCTGTTCTGGTCAGTTCCGACACTTTCAACTGAGGCGCAAGCTTTTCCACCCATTTATGTGTCATCTGATATTTTGCCAAAGTTGCTTCTCTTATGGCACCTTTTTTGTAAACATCAATCCATTGTCCGTAATAATTGCAGAATAGTTCTGCACCGTTTCTATCGCTAAGCATATACTTCCTCCGTTTCCTATCGTACTTACGCTGATAGAAACAGTTAAAAGTATTTTTGTGGTTAATGCAATCCGTTAATTATCCAATAATGGTTTTATTTCTTCATCCAGGGTCTTTTTCAGGTCCTCAATCAGCAAATTATAATATTTGAATTTGGGAATTGCTTTTTCGTACGCGTCCTTATATTTGGGGAAATCTGCCGTAACCTTTATTGCCTGTTCATTGGGAATCTTTCCATTTCGATAATGCATGGCTGCGTACATTACATCCTCTTTTGACGCATACCAGGTAATACTAAAGTTAGTAACTACTTTTTCAATGCATTCCTGCTTCATATTCTCCACAATATTAAGAATGGACTGACCCTTATATTTGTTTTCATCTGCTTCAATTTCAAGCACAAGGTTGGACATAATATCCGCCACTTTCGGATTGTCCTTCCTCAAATCCTCAATATACTGCTTAACCTCTTCTATTTGTTTCTGCCTCTGTTCCGGTGAAACTTCCGTATCGTCATCCGGTGAAACGATATTTTGAATCAAATTAATAATGTACTCATAGTCAATTTTGGTGTGACTGTAAGCCATCAATTCATAATCTCCGTCAATCACAGGATCGTCCGTTTCATCCGGGTTATCCTCTGAGTCCTCTTCCAGTTGTGCTTTGGCATTCAGATATTGTCCCACATAGTCTACATATTCCTCTTCTGTAATACCATATCCCTCAAGCATACTCTCATCATACTGTGAAAAGGATTTGAGTTGCGCAAACAACCTGTCAAAATTCTGGAACATCTTAACAAACACAATCTTTTCCTTTTTTGACATTGTTGGAACTTCTGCCGGTGTTTCCGCCGATACCCTCAATGCTTTCAGGGATTTCCGAAACGCAGCTTCAATCTCCTCCCAATCTGCCAGCATAGATACTTCTGTACTTCCTGCAGAATAGAGTCTGACCGCATTGTCTACACTGTCCTTAAACAACTTCGGCGCCTGGAACGTCACAATTTGACCATATGTCTTATTCTTATCAAAAATACGATTTGTGCGCGAAAACGCCTGTATCAAATCATGAGGTCCCATGGGCAGTCTGTCAATAAATATGGTAGACATGCAGGGGGCATCAAATCCTGTCAGCAGCCTGTCCACCACAATGACAATATCCAACTGTTCATTTCTGCTCTTAAATTTAGGTTCCTTTCTTGCAAGACGTTTATTTAAATTTGCATTATATCCCTGTATCTGGGAAAGTTCATATTTTGTTCCAAACATTTCATTATAATCATCCAAAGATGATTGCATCTTTTGTTGATTTACATGAGAACTTTCTTCATTTTCCGTAACCGAATAGGTAATGGCAAACTTAGGAAAATCCGGTAAAACCTGCTTAATTTTCTCATCAATCTGCAATTCGGTTTCCCCGTTTTTTACCCGTTTTAATAAATCATAATATTTTTGTGCGGACTGAATGGAGCTTGTGGTCAGCAAACCTTCATAAGTCTGACCTTTTCCGTTCTGAAATCCTAACTTATAAAATGATTTATTCAAGATAATGTCCAAAACCCGAAGCATATGTGTTTCATTGTCATAGATGCTGCTGTCCGTTTCATCTGTTATGTTTTTGGGGCCATTATGTTCTACCTGAAATCCCAGTACAGCATTATCATGAATAGCATTCTGAATCGTGTACTTATGCAGACGTTCCCCATACAGTTCATCCGTAGTACGCGGTAAATCTCCCATTTGCGGATAAGGGTTTTCTGCAAATCGAGGTGTTCCGGTGAAACCATACCAAAGAGAATTTCCAAAAAATCTTTCCAGTTCCCTCTTTGTTCCCGGTGTAACTGCTCTATGGCATTCGTCTACCACAAAGGCAATCTTCAGATTTTTTATCTTTTCATAATCCGATGTCCCTTCTTCCAATTTTTTAGTGATAAGTCTCTGTAATTTCTGAATTGTTGTTACAATCACCTGACGGTCCACGGATTTTAACTTTTTCTTCAGGTCAAAAACATTGTCTGTTTCATACACATCTATAAGGTCATTGTTGGCGTAGGCCTGAAATGCCATCGTTGTCTGCGTATCCAGGTCTTTTCTGTCAATCAAGAAAATGGCTTTATCAATAGAAGGAATATCCATCAAAAGATTTCTGGTTGCCTTATAGGAAGTCAGTGTCTTTCCGGAACCCGTTGTATGCCACACATAACCGGATTTTCCTGTCTTGGATGCCTCACGAATAGCTTCAATCGCATGTATCTGATATGGTCTTAATAAGATTAGCTGTTTTTTCTCCTCATCCAGCACCGTATATCTTGCTATCATCTCATGCGCTTCCGGAATCCGAAGTACACTCTTGGCAAAATCCAGATAATTAGGCACTGGATTATTTTCCCTATCCAGCCATCCACTAATAAACTTGGGATTTAACTCCATATCGCCGGCTGCGGAGAAATACTTGGTATCTACTCCATTGCTAATAACAAACATCTGAACTGCAGAAAAAACGCCTGTAAATTTACCTTCTCCAATGTACTTTTTAATCTGCCAAAATCCATCCATATAAGAATGTTGTTTATTTTTTAATTCTATATGTATCATAGGCAGTCCGTTAATCATGAGCGTAACATCAAACCTGCGGTCCTGTGCTTTTGTCTCACTGTCTTCATCTGCCAACGCCCTATACTGGTTAATTACTTCATAAACACTGCTGCCGCCTGCAATGTGCTCATGATTCATTACCACCAGATGTAATTTCTCCGTATCTCGCTGAACATGAACCATAACCTTTCCGTTTTCACCGACAAGCCATTCTCCTGCCTTGTAAAAAGAAGAAAACTGTAATTGGTTCTTTACCTGCTCAAATTCCGCATCGGATAAGCGCTCACCGTTTAATCTGTCCTTGTTGTTTTGTTCCAATATGTAACGGAAATTCTTCCAAAGGTCTTCTTCCATCTTCAAATCTGCCCTATAAGTCCATTGGGACTCTCCGTAAACTAACTGGTCAATCAGTTTTTGTTCGATTAACGACTCTAATTCTGCCATAGAATTCTCCTTTTCCGTACATTTTTATTTATATTATCGAAAATATGCGTATTTTTTGCCAATTTTTACTTTTGCTGGTGAAGAGTGATGAGGCGGTCTAAGCTTTGAAAATACTCACCAATCCAACGCTGCTCATCTATTGATTTCGGAATCATAAATTCAAATCCATCTATTTCTTTTGATGACACATTTGGTTGAGCTCCTGCAACAAGAACAGCAGATAATTGGTCTGCGAATAACTGTGATCTCATAATCGTTCTTATAAAGCTATACTCGCAAGTATCTGTAGGCACAAAATAACCTACCCGTTGATTTTGATAGTATTTCTGCCCTTTTTCAGCATATAATACTGACACTTTTCCTGTTGTTGCTCCAGACATTGCAAGTACAGCAGCCCCGTCATAAAGGGTATATACCTCGTCATAGTTCTGTTCATTATAGTATGCAAAATCTGATCCTACCGAACCATCTGATAATATGTTTGAGATTCGGACTATTGGAACTCCTTCAGAGCAATATTCATTACTTTTAAAGGCAAAGCCACCTCGAAGTGGGGCCATGTCACCCGACTTACGCTGTTCCCAATCGTTTTTCCCTACTTTCAGCCAACCAAGTCGCTTACGCTGGTGAAGAGTGATGAGGTGGTCGAGGGTGAAGAAATATGATGAAATTTTCGCCCGTTCCTCTCTGGATGTTGGTATTTTAATCTGGATATCAGCCATTACATTATTCATCAGCTTAGGATTACCAACATAGGAAACATATCTCTTTGCAACGTTGTTTAACGCTTCTGCTACAGCCTTACTTGCCTCAACTTTGTTGGACAACAAAACACCGCAAACATTGGTACAATAGAACCTTCCATACCTGAAATTGACTGTACCAGCATTGGCGCCGTCTGTTGTCCAAGTGATTGCATCCTCATACAAATAGTCGCTATAGTACCCCATCAATCCGTTGTCCTTCGTCTGTGATGAGTAAACTGGATATGGCATCTCATCACTTATTTCTTCTGATGCATCCGTTGCTGGAAGTACATATCCTCTTGTAACCTTAAACATTTCAGAAACCTTACGCTGTTCCCAAACACTAATTAAGTATTATTTCGCTCTAACAATGAATTTTTACTTTATTACTTAAGCATGCATTTCATAATATTTATTATAATATATCCCATTTCATGTTGACCATACTGTATTTGCGATGCATTACAACGTAAGTTATAATATATGCCAAACATACCTTCACATACCCAATCTATTCCCGTTTTACCATGAAGTGCCCCCAAAAAACATCCTTAATGCAATACAAACATATTTTGAAGCATATATTTCTTTAATTTCTTCAAATCATCGCACTTTTGCTGGTGAAGAGTGATGAGGTGGTCGAGTACCTCCAAGCAGTCTCCAATCTTTTTCTGTTCCGCCCGTAATGTATATGGTATTTCAATACTTTTCATACCTTCAATATCAATACTTCTTCCATCTCGAATTCCATACACATGAGGCACCAATTTATGTTTTATAAATTCGTATGACCTAAAGTATGAATAATAAAATCTTGAGTCTACCTCTTCACTATGAAAAGTATGATATGCCGGGCTTATAATACCATCTAACGAAGATTTTTCCAAGCCTCCTTCGAAAGAACGGAGATGCACTATAAAGTCATCTTTATGCACCATTTTATAATTGGCTAAGTTGGATTCGTCGTACATCAAATTTCTGTCAGAATCTTCTCTTTTTAAGGTTCCTCCTCCTTGAATAATTGTCAATGCAGGTAGCTCTTTATGTCCCTTTTCAGAGTATTCTTCAAATACATCCCCCAACTTACGCTGTTCCCAATCGTCCTGGTACCCTTTGAATCTAATTTTAGGTTTTGCCATATCCATTACCCCTCCATTTTTCCAATCAGTTCATTCAACGACTGCATGATTTCTGCATCTGACGATGTCAGTTCTTTGAGAAGTGCCACGAACTCGTTCTGCACCTGCTCCAATTCCCTGTCTGTGTTGGTCATACTGGTCAGAATTTCCTTTAAATCGATTTCCTCTTCCTTTTCAAAATTATCAACATACCGTGGAATATTCAGATTAAAATCATTTTTCTCAATATCTTCAAAACTTGCAAGGTACGCTTCTTTATCAACAGTCTCCCTGTTACTGTAGAGGGTCATGACAGACTCAATATGTTTATCCGTCATGGCATTCTGTTTCTTACCCTTTTCAAATTTCTGTGATGCATCTATGAAAAGAACATCTCGACCATCCCTATGTTTTTTTAATACAATAATGCAAGTAGGAATGGATGTGTTATAAAAAAGGTTTGCCGGCAATCCGATTACTGCATAAATATTACCGGAACGAAGAAGTTTTTCTCGTATCTTGCCCTCTGCCGCACCACGGAAAAGAACTCCATGAGGCAGTACGATTGCCATTGTTCCATTACTTTTCAGATGATAAAGTCCATGCAGCAAAAAGGCATAGTCTGCTTTAGACTTCGGTGCCAGCACGCCATAATCACTAAAACGCTCATCCTGTAAAAAACCTGCTGCCGCAGTCCAATTAGCAGAATACGGCGGATTCATCAATACCATATTAAAATCTGTTTCTTCGCCGGTCGGCCAGTCCCCATCCAATGTATCACCGTTTCGGAGCATTTGGTTGTCCGGAGAGATTCCATGTAAAATCATATTCATCCGTGCCAGGTTATAAGTTGAGGTATTTAACTCTTGTCCATAATATCTGATATAATTCGGCTCTGCAGAATACTTTTTCGCATTAAGCAGCAGCGAGCCGGAACCCATACAGGGGTCATATACCGATAATCCTCTTTTCTCTTCCTGTCCTGCTATAGCTATCTTCGTCAATATTTTTGATACAGCCTGAGGTGTGTAGAACTCTCCTGCTTTCTTACCCGTTTCCGAAGCAAACTGACCTATCAGATATTCATATGCATTACCCAATATTTCTGCATCGGAATTTAATAAATCCGCCTTATCAATTTCCTTAATTAAATTGGATATGGTATCGCTCTGTTTTTGGTCCCCGGTTCCCAAACGATTGGAATACAAATCAATATCTGTAAATAAATCCGCAAACAAAGGGTCACTCTGTTCAATATTGTTAAAAGCTTTTTGCAACTGTTCCCGATTAAATGAATTTGTCCTTGCCGCATCTGCAAAACACGTGTATGTAAGGTCCGGTTCAATTACATAATGGCACTCTGATTTTATCTGTTCTATCAATTCCTCTGCGCTGTCATCTGCAAGTGCTTCTTTATATGCTTCCAATGCTATTTTCAAATTCTGTGGTTTTTCATCATAAATCAAATCATATACTTTTATTAAAAAGGAATCGGAAAGATACTTATAAAAGACAATCCCCAATAAATAATCCTTGTATTCATTTGCATCCATTTTGGAGCGCAGAATATCAGCCCCGCTCCACAATACACTAATCAAATCCTTACTGCTTTCTAACTCTGCCATTTTCTTTCCTCCATCACCTAAATTAATTCCTTAATTATTGACTTTTAATAAATCCCATAGAGTCTTTTCATTTTTTCTGCGTTTTGATATCTTGCAATATTCATGAAGACTTCTTTCAAGCACCGCTATATCGGAAAAATATTCTTTTACAAACGAAACGCTCTTTACATCCTTATATCTTAAAATAGATTTACAGTATTCACTGGGGGACATATTTTTTCTTTTCTCAAAGTCCTTATATTTTCCTTCATTACAAATGATAAGCATTTCTATCTCCGGTGCGGTAATTACATTTACAATATCTACTTTATTTTGATAGGCTTTGCTTATTTTGAAATTTTCTCTTCGGGAATCCAATACTCTATACACCGTTATTTTTCCTGAAAATTCTTTCCTCAAATACCTTTCTTCAAAATCCTTCCCCCTTCTTGAATTAATAATCTCTTCCTCCAGCAATTCCTCTTTTGAAAAAATCAGCTTGTCCTGTTCTAAAAGCAGCTCCAATATTGCTCTCTCTGCGCCGCCCTCGCAAATACATGCTTTATATTTTGCCATTATCATCCCCCTGTAATTTTACACTGGAAAGAACTTTCTTTAGTGCCAGATAAGATTCATACACCGGCACAGTCCCCTCTAAATATCCGCTTTCGTATGCTTCGCTCTTCTTAATATCATTTCTCTTTAATATGAGCGATAAATTTTCAGCATATATACCTCCCCGATTTCTGATGATGTAAATGCAATCATTTCTTTCAAACTCATCTAATAGTTCAGAATAATGTGTAGAATAAACCAAGGTGGCTCCGTTTTTATTAACACTGGGATTCATAAAAAAGCGGACCAGCGTCGTTACAATCTCTTCGTTAAAGTGATTTTCCAGTTCATCCACAATAAGGTATCCGCCCTCTATGAAGCAAAGCAGCGCATTCATAAAAACATTAATACCCTTAATAGTACCGGAAGAAAGATATTTTTCTATTTCCAGCGGACTATTCAGTATAATCTCGTCCGAAGCATAAAATTTCAGGCGAATGTCCGCCGGCTTCTTTTCCGTATTACATTTAAAATATTCAATGCTCGGGTCCAGGAATGTAAGAAGCTCCTTAGGAAATATGCCCAGTATGTTCAGCATATTATGATTCGTCCACTTCAACATGTCCCTAATCGGAAAGTTAGATTGTTTTTCCTTGTTTATTGCAATCATTACACTGACATCGCTTAATAAGAATTGTTCTTTTTGATTTCTTTCTATTATAATATCTGTATTTTCAAAATCAAACAAGCTCTTCTTAGTCTTTACTTTCCCTGCATCTTTTTCCCAAAGAGTTTCTTCCGATATTACCAGCTTTTCTTCTTTGTCTACCGGATTTATCTCTTTTGTAATAACTGTTTCAAGCTTATAGATGCAATTTTCATTGTAAAAAAAGCTTGTAATTTTCACTTTTTCCTTCTCTGCCAGGTCATTTAAAATTTCTTTTGACTTAATACTGTTCAGTGCCTCATTATTAAGCATATTTATGACAAAGGAAATAACTTTTAAGATGGTCGTCTTTCCTGATGCATTGATACCAATAAAAGAAAGTACCTGGTTTGCATAAATATTAGAAAAAATATGAAACAGTTTTTCTTTATCGTCCTCTGCTACTCTCTGTTTCGTAATAAAATCGATATCTATATCCTCTCTGAAACGCGGCATATTTTTTATATTGATTTTCAAAAGTCTCATGTTTGTTTCCTCTTATTCACAGTCTTTTTGTTTTTATATATTGTATTATGCCACATTATATGAATTTATTCAACTATATAAACGTAAAATCCGTTTTTAGTTGTCTATATAACTTTCCAGCAAATTCACAAAAAATATGCGGCTTTTGCCACAAAAATGGCTTAAATCCGCATATTACCGTATCGGTATGCTGTCTGCTACGCACAGCGCCCCGTACCCGACCCTGTCGTTGGGGTAGAATTCTTCCCCTCTTATTTTTCGTGCGCCCCGTCTTAAATAGGCCTTTACCTTTTCTCCGTACAAGAACGCATCATTCCCCTGCACAATGCCCCATTCCATGAGCAAAGCCGCTGCGCCCGTCACAAAGGGTGTTGCAAAAGAAGTCCCCGTGAAGGACCGGTAACCGCCATAGATGTCCGGTGCCGTAATGTTTACGCCCGGCGCCGCAAGGTCCGGTTTTGCCGCCCCTGCTGCCAAAAGACCGATATCCCGCTCCGCATACCGGTAACCCCTGCCGGAAAAATCGGCATAGGCGTCGTAGGTACTGTCATAGGCGCCCACGGTAATCACCTTCGACGCCGTGGAGGGAATGGTCAGCGTCAGATTGGGATTAGGTTCAAAAAAGCGGGTATTCTGATTGCGCGCCGCCTGGGACGGAAGGTAGAAATAAAAGCTGCTTTCTTTTTCCTGCGTTCCAATGAGAAACGACCATATTCCCGGAGAAATGTACAAATTTTCGGGAATGAAATCAAAATAAATTTCCTGTTCCACCGCGTAGGGGGACGGCTCCCCTACATAAATAAGTATTCTCGTCCGTTCTGCTTCCCAGGTTATTTCACCACCTTTTTCCGTTGAAAAAGAAAATTCCTGTCCGCCCGGCGAGCGCAATGTAATGAGAAACACATCCGTATAGGTTTTCCAGAGCTGCACACTGAAAGCCGTTTCATAGGCTCCCACGGAAAGCTCCGTTGCCGCCGTTTCTCCTACATTTACTCTTCCTTCCCGGTGTCCTGCCGAAGCTCCCTCGTTTCCGCTTCCCACACAGATAACCGTTCTGCCGATTTCCGCTGCATTGTCCAAAAAACGTTCTAAAAGAGAACTGCCGTCATGTGCTCCATAGGTATTGCCAAAACTCAGGTTAATGGCAACCGGACGGTTTAAGCTTTGCGCTTTTCTGACCACATAGGTAACCGCCCGCATCATCTCTGTAGTGCGCGGGAAGGAATTTTCCCGCGGTGTCCCCAGCTTCACAATAAGCAGCTCACTTTCCGGTGCAACGCCCTCGTAGTTGTTGTTCGCTGTTCCGCCCGTCACATTCGCGGCAGCCCCCGCCGCGATTCCGGCTACGGCTGTCCCGTGTCCGCTGCTGTCCCTGCTTGGCACCAGCTCGTACTGTCTGAGCGGGTCTGCTTCCCGCAGTGCCGCATTTATCTGCTCCCGGCTAAATTCTGTGCCGGTCTGAAATCCTTCCGGCGGGAAAAATCCTTTTTCTGCATCCGGGGAAATCGTCTGGTCCCAGAGAGATAAAATTCTTGTGCTGCCGTCCGCATTCCGGAAGTTTCGGTTTGTATAATCAATCCCGGAATCGATAACCGCAAGGAGAATACCTTTTCCACTTAAAAACGGCTGTCTTTTCGTGACCGGCAGAACGCAGGAAACCTCTTTTCCATCTGCCATCGAAAAAAACAGCCGTTTAGGCTTTTCCACATATTCTATTTGCGGCAGTCTGCTTACCGTATCCACCAAATCCTCCGGCACGGTCAGGAGACCATAACCTGCTATCAGCTCTTCTGCCGTCACCGGCAGTCCCGAAACTGCTTCTTTAAGGGCACCGTTGTACTTGACTATCAGCTCCCAGGTTCTTGTTTCTTCCGTGAAACCGACATTTAAGTTCAGGGACTTTTCACGCACCGGTTCCGGCGTCTGCAAGGCTAACGCCAATACATTTTCTATCTTCTGGTTCATGGCAAATATCCAAAAGTTTTCTAAGAATATATGCGCCGGAAACTGCCTTTTATTCACGCGGACTTGCTTCAAAGTTATTTCACATAAAGCTGCCGCCGGTGTCGGCATTATTTTTTATAGAACTCACGCATCAGGGCAACCGCGTACGCCGTATCCTTCATGCCTGCCGTTTCCACCGCGGAATGCATGGCAAGCTGCGGCAGTCCGATGTCTGCGGAAGGAACGGACACATGCGCTGTAGAAATATTTCCCAGTGTGGAGCCTCCCAAAATATCGGAACGGTTGGTATAGGTCTGCACCGGCACATCCGCCTGTTTGCCGAGCAGCTTGACATAAGCTGCTGAAACTGCATCGGTGGTATATTTCTGGCTACCATGGAATTTCAGCACCACGCCGCCGTTTAACACCGGCCGGTTGGTCGGATCCGCCTTCTCCGGGTGACCGGGATGCACCGCATGGGCATTGTCAGCGGAGAGCAGAAAGCTTCCGGCAATCTTTGCCTGCAGCCAGCCCTCACTTTTACCGAAGGACTCCCGGATACGTTCCATAACATCCGATAAAAAGGTGGAGTCTGCACCCTGACGGGTTCCGCTTCCCACTTCTTCATTATCAAATACAAGACATAAGTTGATATAGTCCTTCGGGGTTTCTTTTGTGACTGCCCGCATAGCTGAATAGGCGCACTGCAAATCGTCCAGTCTGGGAGAAAGAATGTACTCCCCTTCCCCGCCGATTACCGTACCTTTTTGTCTGGTATACAAAAACAAATCATAGGACAAAATATCTTTTTCTTCTACTCCCGCTGCCTCCGCAACAGTTGCAAGAAATCCCTTGCCGTTTTCTTTTTCTCCGTATAAGGGCAGCATGTCAATCTGCGGATTGTATTCCACGCCTTTATTCATATCACGGTTCATGTGAATTGCCACATTGGGAATAACCAGCAAATCCCTGTCCACATTGACAAGCTTCGTCACCACTTCCCCATCCTTTTCCAGAGAAACACGTCCGGCAACGGACAGCGGCCGGTCCAGCCAGGTACTTAAAATCATGCCGCCGTATTTTTCCACATTCAGCCGCACATATAAATTTTCGGCAGTCATCTCCGCTTTTTCCTTTATCTTAAAGGAAGGAGAATCACTGTGTGCCGCTACCATGTGAAATCCTTTAATTTTTTCAGGTTCCTTATCCGGAATGGAGAAGGCTGCAATGGAAGAGTCGTTGCGCTTCACATAATAACTCTTTCCCGCATCAAGTGTCCACTCTTCCGTTTCCTTCAATTCCTCAAAACCGGCTTTTTCCGCCATATCTCCCAGATTTTTTACTGCCTGGAAGGCAGTGGGACTTTCGTCAATAAAATGCAGTAATTTTTCTGTTTCTTTTTCAAAATTCATTATTTTCTGTCTCCTACATGAAATCCGGTAATGGTAACTACCGCCGCCTGATTTCCATATTCATCCTCAATGGTGATTTCGTAAAAATTGGTACTTCTGCCTTCTTTGATGCAGTGTGCTGTACCGATAATCTTATCGCCTTTGACCTTGCCGGTATAGGTGATATTGGAGCTTAACGATACTACGGACTGTCCCATGCAGTTTGTCGCAACCGCAAAGGTAAAATCCGCCAGTACAAAATGGACGCCGCCCATCACCGCACCTCTGGCGTTTTTGTGACGGTCCGTCAGCTCCATGCTGCATTTTGCATAATTTTCGCCTGCTTCTTCAATGTAGGCGCCGTTTTCCGTTGCAAAACGGTCCTGCGCAAAGAAAGCACGAAGTTCGTCCAGCTTCTTGCCGATTATCCGCTGTTCCGGAGCGGTCCGATTTTCCAAATCTTTCTGTTTTTCCAAGTATGTCCGGTTTCCCATGTCTGCCCGTTTTTCCATTTTCTGTACCTTTCCTGCTTGCCGCCCCTATTCCTGCTCTTTCGCAGTTGCTATTTTATCAAGCAATTCTACAATTTCTTCTTTCGTATACTGTTCCTTGTCTCCCTGTGTGAAAAGCAGTCTTAGTTCGTACAAAGTGGCCATTTGGGCATCTTTTCTTTCTTTTTCTGTCATTTCTTCCATCCTTTCCACCGCCTTTCCAAATACATACTCCTATATCCTATATGTATAACAGTATAGCGGTTTTACAGCCTGTTTACAAGTTGCAATAAAATATAAGTTCAATATGGGGAACCATATAATCGGGATTTTCTAAAGAGTTTTATAAATAATAACGATATGTGGAAAATAAAGGATATACAAAAGTGTTTCAGATAGATTTCGGATATATAGATATATAAAGATTTTAATAATAGAAAAGGACGTTGCATCAACGTCCTTTGAAGCAGGGGAAGAGGGGATCGAACCCCCGTTTACGGTTTTGGAGACCGCCGCACTACCGCTGTACTATTCCCCTATGCTGTTCAACGAATTGTATTATAGCATAGGTGCCGGGAGGAAAGCAAGCATAAATTTCAAATTTTCGTAATTTTCAAATTTTTACAACAATTTATTGCTTTCCCGCCGAAATACCTCATGCATATTCTCTTTACAGGCAGAATTCTAAATCAGTTCTATCGCTTCCTGCACATTGGAAACCCCGATGACCTTAATGCTTTTCGTATTTTTCAGCATGGCAGCATTGGCTCTTGGCATCACACAGATGGTAAAGCCTAATTTCACGGCCTCCTGCAGCCGCTGCTCCGCCAGACTGACGGCACGGACTTCGCCGCTTAAGCCTACTTCACCGAATACCACGGTGCTTTCATCCACCGGCCGGTTCTTGAAACTGGAAACAATCGCCATCACCATGCCTAGGTCCACTGCCGGCTCCTGGATGCGGATACCGCCTGCCAGGTTTACATAGGCATCACAGCCGCTCATCTGCAATCCCAGCCGTTTTTCCAGAACTGCCATCAGGAGGTTTACCCTGTTAAAATCCACACCCGTTGCCTGTCTTCTGGGAATACCGAAATTGCTGTGGCATACAAGCGCCTGCATTTCCACCATAAGCGGCCTGGTGCCCTCCACCGTGCAGGCAACCACGCAGCCGCAGGCGTCCTTGGGTCTGCCGCTTAACATATATTCGGAGGGATTTCTGACCTCCGTAAGTCCCTCTTCCCGCATCTCAAACACACCGATTTCATTGGTGGAGCCGAAACGGTTTTTCACACTGCGTAAAATACGGTAGGAAGCATACCTGTCACCTTCAAAATAAAGCACGGTATCCACCATATGCTCCAATACGCGGGGGCCTGCCACGGTTCCTTCCTTGGTTACGTGTCCCACAATAAAAATGGAAACACCCAGCCCTTTGGCAAGCTGCAGAAAGAGTGCTGTGGACTCCCGTACCTGGGAAACACTGCCGGGGGCTGCGGAAACGTCTTCACTGTACATGGTCTGTATGGAGTCAATAATCACAATCTGCGGTTTCCGGCTGCGGATGGTGTCCTCAATCAGAGAAAGATTGGTCTCACACAAAAGAAGCAGATTGTCGTTGAAGCTGCCAATTCTCTCGGCACGCATCTTAATCTGCTTTAAGGACTCCTCTCCGGAAATATAGAGCACCTTTGCACCGGCATCCGAAAAATTCCGGCATACCTGCAAAAGCAGGGTGGATTTTCCGATACCGGGATCACCGCCTACCAAAGTAAGGGAACCGGCTACTACACCGCCCCCCAGTACCCGGTCAAGCTCCTGCATGCCGGTGCTGATTCTGTCTTCTTTTTCCATGGTAATCTCAGACAGCACAGCCGGCTTCTGCCTGGCTGTGCTGCCCTGTGTACCATTTTTCTTTAGTGCTGCCGTACTGACCTGCTCCTCCACAAAGGTGTTCCACTCCCGGCATCCCGGACACTGTCCCATCCACTTTGCAGACTCAAAGCCGCAGTTCTGGCAGAAAAAAACTGTACTCTTTTTACTTTTTGTCATTACGCCTCTGTTACCTTTACAGCAACCTCGCCTGCGCCTGCAAGCTCTACGCTCAAAATCAGCTTGCCGCCAAGTCCGGTGCTCATTTTGCCGATGCTTTCTCCACCGACATAAACTTCGTATTCTGTGTCTTCTTTCATGCCCAACGTAATCTGGGAATCTTCCGCACCTTCTACGGTGAACTCCACACCGTTTTCTGTTTCTACGAAATGATTTACACTGGTTCCGGGAACGGATTCATATAAGAACATTTCGTTTTTCTCTAACTTTGTCATTTCTGCGAATGTCTTTACCTTATATGTGTTGCCGGAAATGCTGTCTTCTTTCTTTGCCTTCTTATCCAGTGTGTGATTGCCGAAGCCGATTGCTCCGTTTTCCTCTGTGCGAAGTAACTCTTCCACGATTGCCATTTGTATTTCCTCCTGCGTTGGATTTTACCTAAAGTTTACATGTATAGTATAATATATTCTGCGTTTCGTTTCTACTGGTTTTTCACATGAAAAGTGACTTTTTCATCCTTGATGCCCGCCGTAACCATATCGCCCGGTTTGACATTGCCCCGTAAGATTTCTTCTGCCAGGGCGTCCTCTACCAGAGACTGGATGGCACGCTTTAAGGGTCTTGCACCCATCTTTTTGTCGGAATGCTTTTCCACCAGATATTCCTTCAGCGCCGGTGAAAATTTCAGCTTAATCTGCAGCTGTTCCTCACAGCGTTTCGATAAATTGGATGCCAGCAGGGATACGATGGATTTCATATTGTCCTTGCTTAGCTGGTGGAACACAATGATTTCATCGATACGGTTGATGAATTCCGGCTTGAATATCTTCTTTACTTCCTCCATAACGCCGCTCTTCATCTTGTCGTAGTCTTTCTTTTCGCTCTTATCCACGGTAAAGCCCAGATTTTTGGGGTCCACAATTCGTTGTGCACCCGCATTGGAAGTCATAATCAGCACGGTATTCTTGAAGCTGACCTTTCTGCCCTTGGAGTCCGTGATATGGCCGTCATCCAGTACCTGCAGAAGAATGTTGAATACATCCGGATGCGCTTTTTCAATCTCATCAAAAAGCACCACGGAGTACGGGTTTCTTCTGACCTTCTCGGAAAGCTGACCGCCTTCTTCAAAGCCAACATATCCGGGCGGGGAACCAATCATCTTGGAAACTGAATGGCCTTCCATATATTCGGACATATCGACGCGGATAAGTGCATTTTCGGAACCGAACATCGCTTCTGCCAGAGCCTTGCAGAGCTCGGTCTTGCCGACACCGGTGGGTCCTAAGAACAGGAACGAACCGATGGGTCTGTTGGGATCCTTTAAGCCGGTACGTCCGCGGCGCATTGCCTTTGCCACCGCCGTTACGGCCTCTTCCTGACCGATGACTCTCTTGTGCAGCTCATCCTCTAACTTTAAGAGCCGTTCGCTTTCCTTCTCCGCAATCTTTTCCAGAGGAACCTTCGTCCAGACGGATACCACTCTTGCAATATCCTCTTCGTCCACAACGTATCTGCGTTTTGCCTCTGCCTGTTCGTTATTCTTACGCAGACGCTCATACTTTTTAATCAGAGCATCCTGCACCCGCTTCAGCTCACTGACTCTTTCGTAGTCGTCCGCTTTCACGTAGTTTTCGATTTCCTTGTCCATTTCCGCAATTTCCGCAAGCATTTCCTGCTGTCTGGCAGGTGTCTGTACGGAAGAAAGACGGACTGCCGCAGCGGCTTCGTCTATCAGGTCAATCGCCTTGTCCGGCAGATTCCGGTCATTGATGTAACGGTCGGACAGTTTAACGGCTGCCTCCACCGCTTCCGGTAAAATCTCCACATGATGATGCTCTTCGTATTTGGAACGGATGCCGTTCAGTATGCGGATGGAAGCCTCTACATCCGGTTCTTCCACATTGACCGGCTGGAAACGGCGTTCCAACGCCGCATCCTTTTCCACATATTTTCGATATTCATTGATGGTGGTGGCTCCGATTAACTGTATTTCGCCTCTGGCAAGGGAAGGCTTTAAAATGTTGGATGCATCAATGGCTCCCTCTGCCCCACCCGCACCGATGATGGTATGCAGTTCATCCAGAAACAGAATAATATTGCCGGCGTCGATTACTTCTTTGACAACCTTTTTAATTCTCTCTTCAAATTCTCCGCGGTACTTGCTGCCCGCTACCATGGCGGACAAATCCAGTGTCAGGACACGCTTATCCTTTACGGTAAACGGTACGTCCCCGGATACAATCCGAAGTGCCAGCCCTTCCACGATTGCCGTTTTGCCGACACCCGGTTCTCCGATTAAGCAGGGATTGTTTTTGGTACGCCTGCTTAAAATCTGGATCACTCTCTGGATTTCGTCCTCTCTGCCGATAACGGGATCCAGACTGCCTTCCTCCGCCATTGCCGTCAAATCGCGGCTGAACTGGGAAAGCATGCTGCCACCCTTGTTGCCGGGACGGTTTTTCGCCAAATCTTCTTTATAAAGACTGCTGTCCTCTCCGATGGAAATCAGCACATCGATGTATACCTTCTGTGTCGATACGCCCAGGGTATTGAGCAGTCTGACCGCCACATTTTCTCCTTCTTTGATAAGAGCCATCAGGATATGCTCGGTGCCGATCAGCTTTTCATGAAAACGCTCTGCCAGTCTGTGTGCCTCTGCCAGAACCTTCTGTGCCCTCGGGGAATAATTCTCCTTATCCTTCAAAGCTACGGCACCGTCAAAGGTAATCAAATCCTTTACGATGTCCATAACCTGTTTTTCATCTACGCCGTTCTGAAAAAGCACCTTGGCTGCCACGCCGTTGCCCTCTTTCAGAAGACCTATCAGGATATGCTCGGTACCCACATAGCCCTGCTGCAGTTTTCTTGCCGTTTTTTCTGCATGTGAAAGCGCAGCCTTCGCACTGTCGGTAAATTGTAGCTGCATGATTAGTGTCCTCCATAATCTTCATATATTTCATCTATCAGAGCATGCACCTCTTCCTGGGAAATATTCTTGCAGATGCTCTTTGCAAGAATCACCTGCAGTTCTTCCCTCAGCTTGGAAATGGTGTTCATACGGTCTTCATCCACCGCAATGACCGCTCCTTTTCGTCTGTCCACCTTTACATAGCCCTCCTGCTTCAGAACAGTATAGGCTTTGTTCACTGTGTGCATATTGATGCCGATATCTTCTGCTAACTGACGTACGGAAGGCAGCTGTTCGCCCTCACGGAAACGCGATGTGGCAATCCCCAAGATAATCTGATTGCGAAGCTGCAGATAAATGGCTTCGTCGCTGTTAAAATCAATTTCAATCATCATACTTAAGTTTCGCCTCCTTTTCATCTGTTATACAGACAGTATAACACAATGAAGTTTCCCGTCAATGTTTTTTGGTTTCTTTATAAATATTTAATAATAAAAAAGTAAAACAGGGAGCTGACCTTCCAGTTCCCTGTTTTGAGTTTTATCTTTCTTCGTATTTACCGATTTTCAGTCTCTTAATAAACTCATCCTCCGGCAGGGGCTTGTCAAAGTAATAGCCCTGCATCATGTCGCAGCCGGTGGTGCTTAAATATTCGTACTGCTCCTTTGTTTCCACACCTTCCGCCACAATCTGGATACCCAGCTCCTTTGCCATGCGGACAATGTTTTTCAGCATAACGATATCGCGGAATTTTCGTTCAAATTCTTCATCCATCTGTACGAAGGAACGGTCTATCTTCAAAAGGTCTATCTCCGCCAGACGAAGCATGTTCAGGGATGAATAGCCGGTTCCGAAATCATCTATGGATGTGGCAATATCGTTCACCTTCAGTTTGTTCACCAGTCTGGAAATTTCTTCGTAGTCCTTAAAGTCCTCGCTCTCGGTAAGCTCCACTTCTATGTACTTGTGCGGCACGCCGTGCTTGTCGATTACCGCCACAATATCCTCTGCAAGATGCTTGTTTTCCATATGGCAGCGTGAGAAATTTACGGATATCTTCAGATAGTCCTGTCCTTCCTCCCGCAGCTTTTTCAGAAATGCACACACCTTATCCAGTACATAAAAGTCCAGCCGGCAGATGCTTCCGTCCTTTTCCAGTATGGGAATAAATTCACCGGGGGAAACAATGTTTCCCTTGAAATACCAGCGGATAAGAGCCTCGGCACCGCCGATTTTACTGTCCCTTGTCCGCACCTTGGGCTGATAATATACTACAAAATCCCCGTTCTTCAAGGCATCGTCAAAGTTGGCGCTGATGTCCTTCTGCTTCATGATATTGCTGTATTTCTGCTCATCATAATAGGCAACGGCACTGCCTTCCTTATCCCTTGCCACCTGATATGCCACACTGGAACGCATCATGACTTCTCCGGCATCCTTCACACCTTTTAGGTGGGTCACACCGATGGTTGCCTTCAGCTCAAATTTATACTCCCTGCCTCCTTCTTTCTGGGAAACCTCCACATTTTCCAGAAATTTTAAGAAGTCTGAAGTATGTTCCTTCTTCAAAAGAACAATAAAATTGTCGCCGCCGGGTCTTGCTACCATTTCCTCATTGTCCAGATGCTCCTTTAAATGCACCGCATACTGCTTCATGATTTCGTTACCGCTGCGGTAGGACAATTTCCGGTTCACATACTTAAAATTACGTATATTTAAGTAAAGGGACTCGTATTCGTCAATTCTGCCTTTTACTATCAGCTCTCTTGCAAAATCCATAAACGCCGTCAGGTTGGGAAGTCCCACCACAAGGTCCGTTCCCTTGACATGCTTAATCAGTTCCTGAAGGGTCAGTCTCGACAGGATATTATAAATAACCTGACTCATAAGTTTAAGAATTTCTTTCTGTTCCGGCGTCCATCCTTGTCCTTTTTCTCCGTAGATGCAGATTCTGGTGGTGCTGCCGCCCGCATTCGGATATTCATAGACCTCCGGTGCACCTGCCGCCCTGCCTTCGTCAAAAAGGACTATGGTTGCTTCTTTTGTCCTTTCCGAAAGAGAGATGTCCACACAATTTAAGACTCCTTCTATTCTGGCAACAGGCACATCCTTCTGTACACAGGATATGGCTTTATGCAGTTGTGGTATAAATTCATCAATGGTTTGAACAGGCTTAAAAACTTCCTGTAAAAAGCTTTCCACACCTGTATTTTGATATAGCATACGTTTCTACAACCTCTGCTTTCTTTTCGTGTTCCTTTTTATTTGTTCAGAAATTCAAAGGAAAAATCATCATCATCCTCAATAAAGTTCTTGGACTTTCCTCTGAATCCCGCAGAGCCCTGCATAACCGGTCTTACATCTGACTGGCTGCTTCTTTCTGCGGCGGGTCTTTCTTCCGCACCGGTTCTCTGGCTCTGGGTGGCTACTCCCGTTCCGGCAGGTCTATGTCCCTGGGGTGCTACTCCCGTTCCGGCAGGTCTATGTCCCTGGGGTGCTACTCCTGTTCCGGCAGGTCTATTTCCGGCGGGTCTTGCGCCCTGGGGTGCTACTCCCGTTCCGGCAGGTCTATTTCCGGCAGGTCTGTGTCCCTGCACTGCTCCGGCGGATGCCCTGTGTGCCTCTCCCGAAGGTCTTGCACCGGTTCTTCCGTCTGCTGCTCTATGTGCTTCCCCGGCAGGTCTTCCGTTCTGGGAAGGTCTTTGTCCGGCAGGTCTTCTTTCCGGACTTCTCTGGGGCTGTCTTCTTTCGCTTTCCATATCAAAGCCGTCGTCCATCATGTCCCTAACCTTGAAAATCAGGAAGGATACACCCATGAGAATAAGCGCCAGTATGATGACCAGCACAATAATAATGGTCTTCTGCTTGGAAACCTTTTTCTGGGAAGCTGCTAATTTTTCTGCATTCTGCTCTGCTTCCGTAATCAGCTTGTTGATGGGGTATTTTTTACCGGCAACATTGTCAATCAGATACCAGGTATCCCCTTCCTGTTCCGTTTCATAAGCAGGCGCTTCTTCCGGCTCTTCCGCCGCTGCATCGTCTCCGTTGTCCACCGGTGTCTCAGGCTGTGTTTCGGGAGCCACCAGTTCTCCGGAAAGGGTTACGAAATCGGAACGGATATAGCCCTGTACTTCCTTGCTGTCAATCATGAAGGTGGAAAGATACCAGGTTTCACTGCCGTTTGCCTTGTAACCGGAAACGGTTACCACCAGATTTTTGGTGGCTGTGGTAACAATGCCGCTTGTGGTATTGGAATCGCCTCTTACACGGACGCCGTCCTTGTTTACGGTTGCGCTGACCGGCTGTACCTCTGTCACACCTTCCGTATTTACGGTAACCGTGGCATTCACGGTCGGTGTGCCGGAGCCTGTTGTGGTTGTAGTCGTTGTAGTGGTAGTCGTTGTGGTTGTGGAACCGCCGTCCTTTGTCACTAAATCAGAACGGATGTAACCGGTTCTGTTGGCATCTACTTCTACCTTATACCATACCTTACCGTCCGTGCCGGTTGTTTCTTCCAGAATATTCAGCTTGTTGCCGTTTAACACACTTGCTACGACAGAGCTTCCCGAATCCGCACTGGAACGGATGTTGGCGGATGAAGCGCTGACCTTTCCCGTTGCGGCAGAAACCGTAAGATGCGGTGCCAGACAAAGAACCGTTACAAGGCAAAAACATGCGGTAACAATCCATTTTCCTATTCTTTCTGCCATCTTGTTTTTCCCACTCAAGTATCTCATTTTTTCCTCCGTTTCTGCGTCTGGCATTTTCTGCCGGAAACTGCGGTTCCTTCAGGCTTACGCCTCCCCGGACCTTCTTCCGTCAGGCTTCGTCTATTGCCTTTCCAATGTCATGACGCATGTATTTATTTTCAAAGCTTACCCACTCCGTAGCCTCATAGGCCTTTTTGCGGGCTTCTTTCAAATCCTTTCCCTTGGCGGTGATGCCTAAAACGCGTCCGCCGTTTGTTACGACTCTGCCCTCGGCATCAAATTTGGTGCCTGCGTGGAAACAGTAATAGTCATCTTTTCCCTTGAAATTTTCCAGTCCGGTGATGGGAAATCCCTTTTCATAGGAAACCGGATAACCGTCGGAAGCCAGTACCACGCAGACTGCTGCATTGTCCTCAAACTTAAGGTCCACTTTATCCAGTGTGCCGTCGATACAGGCATCCACCACATCCATGATATCGTTTTCCATACGGCAGAGCACCACCTGCGCCTCCGGGTCGCCGAAACGGGCATTGTACTCTAAGACACGGGGTCCCTTCGGGGTCAGCATCAGTCCGAAGAAAATAACGCCCTTGAACTCTCTGCCTTCCTTTGCCATGGCATCCACCGTAGCCTGATAGATATATTTCTTGCAGAACTCATCCACTTCTTCGGTATAGAAGGGGCTGGGGGAAAAGTTGCCCATACCGCCGGTGTTCAGTCCCTCGTCTCCGTCCTTGGCACGCTTGTGATCCTGTGCGGAGGTCATGGGCTTGATGGTCTTGCCGTCCACAAAGGAAAGCACAGAAACCTCTCTGCCGGTCATGAATTCTTCGATTACCATACGGTTGCCGGCGCTGCCGAAATGCTTGTCCAGCATGATTTCCTTCACACCCGCTCTGGCTTCTTCCAAAGTGTTGCAGATAAGAACGCCTTTTCCCAATGCCAGTCCGTCCGCCTTTAAGACGATGGGCATTTCCGCCGTTTCCAGATAAGCAAGCGCTTTCTCCGGATCATCAAAGGTTTCATAGGCTGCGGTAGGAATGTTGTATTTTTTCATAAGGTCCTTGGAGAAAGCCTTGCTGCCCTCTAAGATAGCCGCTTTTTTATCCGGTCCGAACACACGGAAGCCCGCTTCCTTAAGAACATCCACCAGACCTCCTACCAGAGGATCGTCCGGTGCCACAAATACTAAATCCACCTGTTTTTCTTTGGCATATGCCACGATTTTATCAAATTCCATAACACCTATGGAAGGTTCACATTCTGCAATTTCCGCAATACCCGCATTGCCTGGTACACAGTAGAGCTTGTCCACTCTTCTGCTTTTCTTCATGCTAACCGCAATGGCATGCTCTCTGCCGCCACCGCCTATAATCAGTACTTTCATGCATTGCCTCCTTTTGTGTATACATGTCCGTCTTTTACATACAGTCTGTCATTGGCAATATCATCAATCGCCTGGGGAAGAAGCAGCCATTCTGCCTGTTCCATCACACGTCTCTGCAAAATCTCGGGGGTATCTCCCTCTTCGGTAAACACGGGCTTCTGGGCAATAATCGGTCCCTCGTCCATGCCTTCGTTTACAAAATGGACGGTTGCTCCCGTTACCTTTACGCCCCTCTTTAAGGCTTCTTCATGCACATGCAGTCCATAGTATCCCATACCGCAGAAGGCGGGAATAAGGGACGGATGGATGTTGATAATCCTGCCGGAAAATTTTGCCACCATGCTCTCCGGGATTTTTACAAGGAAGCCCGCCAGAACAATTAAATCCGGCTGAAGCTCTTCCATTTTAGAGGTAAATGCTTCGTTAAAAAGCGCTCTTGACTCATAGTCCTTCGGGCTCATAACCACACCCGGAATGTGATGGGCTGCCGCTCTGTCCAAGGCTTTCGCGCCCGGATTGTTGCTGATAACGGCAACGATTTCGGTATTGGTAATCTTTCCCGCATCCACGGCATCCAATATTGCCTGCAAATTCGTACCGCCGCCGGATACGCAAACAACTGTCCTTAGCATAAGGTTACTCCCTTTTCTCCGGCTTCACAGGAACCTACCACATAAGCGGTATCTCCGGCTTTTTCAATCGCAGCCACGGTCTTTTCCACATCGGCGGGGTCTACTGCCAGCACCATGCCGAGTCCCATGTTGTAGGTGTTGTACATCATCTTTTCTTCGATATTGCCGGTCTTCTGCATCAGCTT
>OGMB01000099.1_pt1 | contig 50154 bp, 30 predicted proteins | sample 1573001 | NCBI WGS metagenome assembly OGMB01 (sample SAMEA2581921, study PRJEB24529) | metagenome | biome: Human gut stool | place: China | collected 2011
ATATTTATAGCAGTTTTCCTTGCCCAGCATCGGGGCATTTTTCAGCAGCCTCGTCCCGCGTCGGTTTTTTCAGCAGTCTCGTCTCACGGGAATTAAAGCAAAGGCTCACAGACAAACGTGTAATTAGCGCTGTCTGTGAGCCTTTATTTAGTGTATGAGCATTGCATTTTCCCCGACGCGGGACGCGTCGCCCCCATTAGTGCTTGCGTTTTGTGGTAGCGTTAGGTGCTTGCGTTTGTTCGCATGGTTGCGTTTCACCGAAAAGCAATAAATTACTCAAGTTTCGGATTTAGCAAGGGCGGGCTGAAAGCCCAATGGAACACATAGCCCAGGGCAAGCGAAGCGACACCCTGGGGTTCCCGCATAGTAAAGTCTCCGCGCCCTGTAAGGGCAAAAGCTTTAACCCTTTATGTTGTTATCCTTGCTTGATAGCTGATTTAGCGATCTTAAAGTGGAACATCGTATGTATATTTTGTTCAATACCTGCGCCATGTCTTAAAGCTTTTGCCCTTACAGGGCGCGACTGCTCCAACACGCGATACCCAGGGTGCCGCTTCGCTCGCCCTGGGCTATGTGCTACATTGGGCTTTCAGCCCGCCCTTGCTAAATCCGAAACTTGAGTAAATTATGGCTGTCGGGGGAAACGTAACCATGCTAACGGATTCAAGCACCGAAGGGTCGCCAGGCCTTTTTGCGAGTTTTATGCCAGCCACATAGCGCTATTGTGCGCAGAATGTCTTACCTTTGCAAAACACATAGTCGCGGGGAGGACTGAGCGGGCTGACGCCAACCCATCCTGCCAACACGCAACACAACACGCACATATACATTATATACATACACGAAACAGTCAAGTATTATGAAACTCTTACTTTTGGGCAGTGGCGGCCGCGAGCACGCACTGGCATGGAAAATAGCACAAAGCCCCCTCATCGACAAACTCTACATTGCACCGGGCAACGCCGGCACAGCCAATGCCGGTGAGAATGTGGCCATCAAGGCCGACGACTTTGACGCCGTGGCCAACTTTGTGGTGGCCCATGGGGTGGACATGGTGGTGGTAGGCCCCGAGGACCCATTGGTAAAGGGCATATACGACTACTTTAAGCAGCGCGACGACGTAAAGCACGTGCCCGTTATCGGCCCGTCGAAGGCTGGTGCCGTGCTCGAAGGCTCGAAGGACTTTGCCAAGGGCTTTATGAAGCGCCACAACATACCCACCGCTGCCTACGAAACCTTTGACGGCACACAGGTTGAGGAGGGTTGCAAATTTCTTGAAACACTCAAAGCCCCCTACGTGCTCAAGGCCGACGGCCTGTGCGCCGGCAAGGGCGTGCTCATTGTGCCCACACTCGACGAGGCCAAAAAAGAGCTGCGCGACATGCTCGGCGGCATGTTTGGCAATGCCTCAAGCCGCGTAGTCATTGAGGAGTTCCTGTCAGGCATCGAGTGCTCGGTGTTTGTGCTCACCGATGGCAAGCACTACCAAATTCTGCCCGAAGCCAAGGACTACAAGCGCATTGGCGAGGGCGACACCGGCCTCAACACCGGCGGCATGGGCTCTGTATCGCCCGTACCTTTTGCCACCAAAGAGTGGATGCAAAAGGTTGAGGACGAGATTATACGCCCCACCGTCGACGGGCTTGCTGCCGAGGGCATCGACTACAAGGGCTTTATCTTCTTCGGCCTTATCAACTGCGACGGCCAGCCCAAGGTTATTGAATATAACTGCCGCATGGGCGACCCCGAGACCGAAACCGTCATGCTGCGCCTGAAGAGCGACATTGTCGACCTGTTCGAAGGTGTGGCCCAAGGCGACCTTGACAAGCGCAAGGTTGAGTTCGACCCGCGTGCCGCCGTGTGCGTCATGTGTGTGTCGGGCGGTTACCCCCAAGCCTACGACAAGGGCTACGAAATCACCGGTGCCGACATCGACGGCAGCGTGGTGTTCCATGCTGGCACAGCCATCAAGGACGGCAAGCTTGTCACTGCTGGCGGCCGCGTCATAGCCGTGAGCTCTTACGGCAAGGACAAAGCCGAAGCCTTGGCCAAGTCGATGGAAGGCGCCGCACACATCAACTTTGACAAGAAGTACTTCCGCCGCGACATCGGACAGGATCTTTAAGTTCGTTACACTCGCAAATGTGCGAATGTGCAGATAAGGCAGACGCCGTAGCGCTAAGAATCAGGCACTGCGGCGTCAGCCATTTCGACCTATCTGTGAGCACAGCGAGCAACCACATCTGCATATCTATACATTTGCACATCTGCATTCATAGCGAGCACCACATCTGCACATCTATATCCCCGTGTACACACATTCATTCCGAAACACCATCGTATCAAGTTCATTCACACTGCCCGTCATGGCCGTGCTGACACTTGTGTTATGGGTGTTGCCCGGCATGGCCGACAGCACCCTATGGGGCGGTTTGGCCATCACCATGCTCACCGCCTACCTCATTATGGAGCTAAATAACCGCAACGCCCTGTTGCGCATACGCTCCCGCATGATGAGCACCACCTTCCTATTCATGATGCTCGTGTGCCCCACACTGCACTGTTGGAACATCGACGCGCTGACTGTGGTATGCCTGATAGCAGCCTACTTCACCCTATTCGCGTCATATCAAAAGTACAGGTGCGAAGGCTACATATTCCACGCATTCCTGTTTGTCAGTATGGGCAGCATGGCCTTTCCGCCCATGCTCGTGCTGGCACTCGCCTTCTACGTGAGCATGCTGTTCCAACTGCGCAACTTCAACTGGCGAACCTTTATGGCCGGCATTTTCGGATTGACCCTGCCCTATTGGGCATACGCTGCCTACGCCATCTGGAACAACCAGCTCGACACTGCTTTTCTCTACCTCGACGAGTGGTTCACACCCATCATGCCCGACTACAGCCGTTTTCCACCCAACCAGCTGGCCACAGCCGGGGCCATCATGTTCTGGGCACTGCTCGCACTCATACACACCTTCCGCACAGCCTACAACGACAAGATACGCACCCGAATGCTGTCGTACGTCATCGTCACGGTAGAGTTCACCCTCGCCGTGCTGTTAGCCGTGCTGCCCCACTGCTTAGAAAGCACCATACACTTGTTCATAGCCAACACATCACTACTCGTGGGCCACTACTTTGCCTTGGGCAAGGGGCGCTTTTTCAACGCGTGGTTCTACCTCACCATACTCGTGTTCGCCGGCCTTGGCGTGTGGAACTATCTTTCACTCTACTTATAAGGCCCCCTCGAAAAGACACACTTCACCATTATGGATACCATCATCACCACACTGGCCGCCCACGGCGGCATAGGCATGTTTTGTGCCGCCTTTCTGGCCGGCACCTTTCTGCCATTTGCCTCCGAGGCCGTACTGCTTGCCCTGTTGGCTGCCGGCACCAATCCGGTAGAACTGCTGATATGGGGCACCGCCGGCAACACCCTTGGCGGATTGTTCAACTACGGCGTAGGCTCGATGGGCCGCGAGGAGTGGATTGCCCGCTGGACCAAAGTGGCCCCCGACAAGCTGGAGCGTGGCAAGCAATGGGTGCGGCGTTACGGCGCATGGGCCGGACTACTGGCATGGGTGCCCGTCATAGGCAGCGTCATCACCGTGGCACTGGGCTTTCTGCGCGTCAACCTGCTCTACTCGCTCATAACCTTTGCCACCGGCAAATTCATACGCTACTGGCTGATAGTCAGAGCATACATTGCCATATAACCCACCCCTATTCATAACAACACACAAAACGCCACCCCCGATATGCACAAACCATTCACACGCCTCTTGTTGTTGCTCCTGTCCGTCACCGCCCTCTGCGCCTGCCGCCGGCCTACAGCCGACTCCGACCGTCCGGTGCTCACCGTGAGCATTGAGCCGCTGCGCTATGTGGTCGAGGCCATTGCGGGCAACAAATACGAGGTGCACACCCTTATGCCACAGGGTGCAAGTCCTGAAACCTACGAGCCCACCCCACGGCAAATGATGGAGCTGAACGACTGTGAGATAGTGTTCCGCACCGGCACATTGGGCTTTGAGCAATCCAAACTGCCACAAATGGCCAGCGCCGTGCCTGATCTGCGCATGGTGAGTTTGGCACAAGGCATCACCCCCCTGCGCGACAACACCCACAGCCATGGCACCGAGGGCGAGAGCATCGACCCCCACGCCTGGCTCTCGCCGCAATGCCTGCTCGTCATGGCCCAAAATGCGGCCAAAGCCCTGTGCCAGGCCGACAGCGCCAATGCCCCCTACTACCAGCAGCGCCTCAAAGCCTTTGAACAGCAAATGGACAAGCTCGATGCTGAACTGCGCCGCAGCCTGATGCCGCTGCAGGGGCGCGCCTTCCTCATCTACCACCCGGCCTTAGGCTACCTGGCACGCCAGTACGGCCTGCATCAGCTGGCCGTGGAACACGACGGCAAGGAGCCCTCGGCCGCCTACATGCAGCAGTTGGCCAACCGCTGCCGCGCCGAAGGGGTGAAGGTGGTGTTTGTGTCGAAAGAGCACACCGGGCGCGCCGCACGACGCCTTGCACAGGACATAGGTGCCAAGGTGGTCGAAATCAACCCGCTCAGCTACGATGTGCCAGAACAGATGAAACTGATAGCGAAAAGTCTGAAGCAATGAACAGCGACAACAGCATAATACTCAACATCAACAACGTTTGCCTGAGCTACGGCGAGCGCCACGTGTTGTGCCACATCAAGGAGTGTCTGCGCAGCACCGACTTTGTGGTGCTCAGCGGTCCCAACGGCGGTGGAAAAACCACTCTGCTACGGCTCATAGCCGGACTGCTGCCCCCCACCCGCGGCAAGATTGAGCGCAAACCACATGTAGTGGTGGGCTATCTGCCGCAGTACCGCCACATCGACCGCCAGTTTCCCACCACCGTGGCCGACATTGTGCTCTCAGGACTTGCCTGCCGCAAACGGCTGTGGCAACCCTTTAGTGCGGCACACAGGCAACAGGTGGCGCAGGTGCTTGAGCAATTTGAACTTGAGGGACTGGCACAGCGCCCCATAGCCGAGCTCAGCGGCGGCCAATGGCAGCGCACGCTCTTGGCCCGCGCCTTTGTGTCGGCACCCGACTTGTTGCTGCTCGACGAGCCCGAAACGCATCTCGACGAGCCATCACGCACCAAGCTCTATGCCATGCTGGCCGAGCAGAACCGCCAACGCGCCATTGTGGTGGTGAGCCACGACAACCACATGTTTCCGCAAGTGCCCGACTGCCGCATTTGGCATGTCGAAGACGGCAGCGTGACAGAACGCGGGCCAATATGCTAATATTGCTGTCCGGTAAAAGTCTAAAGCACATTGTAATAATGCTTTTGCCCTTACAGATAGGGTGTTCAAAATCGGCATCAAAAGCGCAACTGTTTTTGAGGCATTTTAAGTTGCCTGAAACGCGCTGTAAAAAACGCTAGCACTAATGGGGGCGACGCGTCTCGCGTCGGGATAGAGAAAGGAGGGAAATACGAACCTCTACTAAATAATAGCTGCATCTTTTCCCGACGCGAGACGCGTCGCCCCCATTAGAGGTAGCGTTTAACACCCTACCTTACAGAGCGCGGAAACTCTACTATGCGGGAGCCCCAAGGTGTCACTTCGCTTGCCCTAGGCTAACCCGTTGGCGGTATTTCAGGTTGACGGGTTAACACATTAGCTCGCAAAGCTTGTTCTAAATCAGAAAAAAGTAAAGCCCCACTCCCTCCACTTAAAAAATAATTGCTACTTTTGTGCGTTACAACGAAGGTAAAATCAAAATAATTTATAACAACAATCAGATGAACGTGATAACCAAGACCGTTTCGCTGCCCGATGGACGCACCATCAGCATCGAAACTGGCAAATTGGCCAAGCAAGCTGATGGCGCAGTTATGCTGCGTATGAACAACACCATGTTGCTTGCCACCGTTTGTGCTGCCAAGACGGCTCAGCCCGGCACAGACTTCATGCCCCTCCAGTGCGACTACAAAGAAAAATATAGCGCCGCAGGCCGTTTCCCCGGCGGTTTCACCAAGCGCGAAGGCCGCGCCGGCGACTACGAAATCCTTACTTCACGTCTGGTCGACCGCGCACTGCGCCCACTCTTCCCCTCAGACTACCACTGCGAGGTATACGTTAACATCACGCTCTTCTCAGCCGATGGTGTTGACATGCCCGACGCACTGGCCGGCTTTGCCGCATCAGCAGCCCTCGCTGCCAGCGACATTCCCTTTGAAGGCCCCATCTCTGAAGTGCGCGTAGCACGCATCAACGGCGAATACGTTGTCAACCCCACCTTCGACCAGCTCAAGGAGGCCGACATGGACATCATGGTAGGTGCCACCGAAGAGAATATCATGATGGTTGAAGGCGAAATGGACGAAGTGCCCGAAAGCGCACTGCTCGAAGCACTCAAGGTGGCTCACGAGGCTATCAAGCCCATGTGCCAGTTGCAAAAGGAACTCTCAAAGGAACTCGGCACCGACGTCAAGCGCGAATACGACGACGAGGTGAACGACGAGGAACTCCGCCAGCAAGTAAAGGACGAGTGCTACAAGCCCGCCTACGCCATTGCCGAAGCCGGCGACCACGACAAGCACCAGCGCGAAGATGCCTTCACCGAAATACGCGAAGGATTTAAGGAACGCTATGCTGCCGCACACCCCGAACTCTCACCCGAAGAACTCGAAGAAAAGAACGCCATGGTAGACCGCTACTACCACGACGTAGAACGCGATGCCATGCGCCGCTGCATCCTCGACGAGGGCAAGCGTCTCGATGGCCGCAAAACCACCGATATCCGTCCCATCTGGTGCGAAGTGTCACCTCTGCCCATGCCTCACGGTTCGGCCATCTTCACACGTGGCGAAACACAGGCTCTGGCCACTGCCACCCTCGGCACCAAGCTCGACGAAAAGATGGTTGACGATGTGCTCGACAAGAGCTACATGCGCTTCCTCCTCCACTACAACTTCCCTCCCTTCTCAACTGGCGAGGCCAAGGCACAGCGTGGCGTAGGCCGCCGCGAAATTGGTCACGGTCACTTGGCATGGCGCGCCCTCAAGGGCCAAATCCCTGCCGACTACCCCTACACAGTGCGCGTGGTGAGCGACATTCTCGAGTCAAACGGCTCATCGTCTATGGCCACCGTATGTGCCGGAACTCTGGCTCTGATGGACGCTGGTGTGCCCATCAAGGCTCCCGTGAGCGGTATTGCCATGGGCCTTATCAAGAACCCCGGCGAGGATAAGTACGCCATATTGAGCGACATTCTGGGCGATGAGGACCACTTGGGCGACATGGACTTCAAGACCACCGGTACTGCAAAGGGCCTTACTGCCACACAGATGGATATCAAGTGCGACGGTCTGTCATACGAAATCCTTGAAAAGGCTCTTAACCAAGCCAAGCAGGCACGTGAGCACATCTTGGGCAAGATTCTCGAAACCATGCCCGCACCACGTCCCGAACTCAAGCCCCACGTTCCCCGCATCGAAGCCTTCGAAATTCCCAAAGAGTTTATCGGCGCCGTTATTGGCCCGGGCGGAAAGATTATTCAGGGCATGCAGGAGGACACTGGTGCCACCATCACCATCGAAGAGGAAGACGGCGTAGGCAAAATCCAGGTGTCTGGCCCCAACAAGGAGAGCATCGATGCTGCCGTGGCCAAGATACGTGCCATCGTGGCCATACCCGAAGTGGGCGAGGTTTACGACGCCAAGGTTGTCAGCATCATGCCTTACGGCTGCTTCGTAGAGTTCATGCCGGGCAAGGAAGGCTTGCTCCACATCTCTGAAATAGCATGGAAGCGCCTCGAGTCTGTTGAGGAAGCTGGCATTAAAGAGGGCGACACCATCAAGGTCAAGCTCCTCGAAATTGATGACAAGACCGGCAAGTTCCGCCTTTCACACCGCGTGCTCGAAGAGAAGCCCGAAGGCTGGGAGGAACGTCCCGCACGCCGTCCGCGCCGCGAAGGTGGCGAAGGTGGTCACGCACCACGCCGTCCGCGTCGTGACTAATCAGCATTGAATGATAAAGCCATAGAAGCTCGAAATCCCCTTGCGGCTGCACAGCCGTCAAGGGGATTTCTGTTGTTTCAGACACAAGGCTCACACTTGACACAACACACACGCTGCGCCGTACGGGGCAAACTTTCTGACTTATAAATACGGTCACTTGCAACCCCATCAACCACCTTTTTGTGGCAAATATTACATTGCAGATGCAAACGATTACGTATCTTTGCCCAATCATAACCAATTGGCGGAACTGACAAACAAGTTGACAAATTAACGGGGTAACTGGCAAGTTGGCCAAGCTTTTTTAGTTTCCAGTCATTCTGGCTTTAACATAAGTAGTATATAGCATACTTACTTGTTAACCTGTCAACTTGTTAACCCGTTAACCAATAATTCCGCCAACGGATATACATCTAATATCATCACCACCATGAACAAATTGCTACTCACACTGCTCACACTCTGCCTGGCACTTACCATGCAGGCGCAAGCCCGCCACGGCGGCAACGACAACCCATTCAACACCGTCAGCTACCGCCCCTTGCCACCACTGCGCGTCAACGGGCAGCAAGGCGTGTCGGCCGCATTTGCCGGCAGCACGGGCAGCAAGCTATTAGTGGCCGGCGGCTGCAACTTTCCGGGCACACCGGCTGCAGACGGCGGTGACAAGCAATTCTATGCCGACATCTACGAACTTAACCTGCACCACACCGCGGGCACAATGCAATGGCACAAAATAGGCTGTCTGCCCCACCCCGCTGCCTACGGCGTGGGGGTAAGTGTGCCACACGGCATGGTGTGCGTGGGCGGCACAAGCAACGGCAAGCAGAGCCTGGCCAACGGCTACTACCTTAAGTCGGGCCACAACCACCAGCTCGTAATAGAGGCACTGCCCGCACTGCCCCAGCCGCTCGACAACATGGCGGGGGCCTACGGCGGCGGCTACATCTATGTGGCCGGCGGACTGAGCAACGGTAGCCCCTCGCAGGCTGCCTACCGACTGCGTTTCCCCGGCGGCAAGCAGTGGGAGCGTCTGCCCGACCTGCCCGGTGCCGCACGTGTGCAGCCCGTGGGCGTGGTGCAGAACAGTGCCACGGGGCCTTGCTTTTACCTGGCGGGCGGATTTGCCCCTGCCACCGACACCCAACGGGGCATGGCACACACCGACGGGTGGTGTTACAACCCCGCCACACGCCAATGGACACGTATGGCCCCCATTGTGCCACACGGCCGCACCGAGGCCGTCACTCTGGCCGGTGCTGCAGGTGTGCCCTCGGGCTGTGCCCACATAGTGTTTGCGGGCGGTGTGAACAAACAACGCTTTGAGGCGGCCATCAACCGACCTCTGCTCATCAAACAGGCACGGATCGACGCCCAAAGGTATGGCACACAGGCCATGCACGCCTATGTAGCAAGGCTCGAACTCGAAAAGGCCACCTACATGCGCCAGTCCGAGGCTTGGTACGCTTTCAACGACGAACTCATTATTTACCACACCATCACCAACACGTGGGTGGCCGAAAGCCGCTCGCCGCTGTTGGCACGCGCCGGGGCTGCCCTTGTGGCATGTGACGGCGAATGGGTGGTGGTGGACGGCGAGAGCAAACCGGGCATCAGGTCGGCAGCCGTAACAGCTGTCAAGATGGACGTGCGGCCCACCTTTGGGTGGCTCAACTGGACGGTGCTCGTGGCCTATCTCGTGGGCATGGTGCTGCTGGGCTATTACTTTATGAAGCGCGGCGAGGGCAATGCCGACGACTTTTTCAAGGGCGGCGGCCGCATACCCTGGTGGGCAGCGGGCATCAGCATCTATGCCACCATGCTCAGCGCCATCACCTACATGGCATACCCCGCCAAGGCTTACGCCACCGACTGGACTTACTACCCCATGCTGGTGACCATACTGCTGGTGTCGTTCCCCGTTATCAAGTATTATTTGCCATTTTTCAGACGCCTCAACGTGACGAGTGCCTACGAGTATCTTGAACGTCGCTTCAACGCGCCCACACGTCTGCTGGCATCGGCCTTGTTCATCATCTTTATGGTGGTGCGCATGGCGTTGGTGCTCTACTTGCCCTCGCTGGCGCTCACGGCGGTTACGGGCATCAACCTCTACATCTGCATCGTGCTCATGGCGCTTGTCACCATCGTTTACTGCACCATGGGTGGTGTCGAGGCCGTGGTGTGGGGCGATGTGGTGCAGGGCTTCATACTGGTGGGTGGCGCACTCTTTGCAGCCGGCTACCTGGTGTGGGGCACCGATGGCGGGGCAAGCGGTTTCTGGCAGATAGCCATGGACGACCACAAGATGCGGCTCTTTAGCTGGAGCCTCGACTACCGTTCGGCCACCTTCTGGGTTATCATATTAGGCGGTATGGCCAACAACCTCATATCTTACACCAGCGACCAGACTGTCATTCAGCGCTACCTTACCACCAAGGACGAGGCTGGCGCACGACGCAGCATCATGCTCAACGGCCTGATGAGCGTGTTTGTGAGTGTGGCATTCTTTGCCATTGGCACAGGGCTGTACACCTTTTTCAAGACACACCCCGCAGCGCTCGACTACACCATGGGCAAGGCCGACACGATATTTCCCTTCTTCATGATGAGCCAGCTGCCACAAGGGGTGGCCGGACTGCTCATTGCGGCTATTTTTGCCGCTACCATGAGCACCATATCGTCCAACATCAACTCTGTGGCCACGGCCTACAGTGTCGACTTTTACCAACGCTTCCGCCCCACTGCCAGCAATGCTGCCACCCTGCGCGTGGCACGCCGCACCTGCATCGTGTCGGGCGCATTGGGCATGTGCATGGCACTGCTCATGGCCACATGGCACATTCTCTCGCTGCTTGACTTTTTCCAGGAGATACTCGGACTGCTCTCAAGCGGTCTCGGCGGTCTGTTCCTGATGGGCATATTCTTTCCGCGCATCGGCGGCAAAGCGGCTCTTACGGGTTTTGTGTGTGGCGTGGGAGCAGTGTTTGCCGTGCGCTATCTCACCGACACGAGTTTTCTGCTCTACGGCTGCATCGGCATGGCCACATCGGTGGCTGTTGGCCTGCTGTGCTCTTGCTTTGTCAGGGAGCACAAATCACTCGACGGATTGTGCTGGAAAACACGGCCCTAATGCCCGGGGACGCACACTTTTTCAAAAAACGTGCAATTTATCGTATCTTTTTAGCCTAAAAGTTTGTCAGTATTAGGAATAAGCATTACTTTTGCACGCGGAAACTTAAATACAAGGAACATAATTCATTAAATTCAAATAAAGAAACTATGTCTGATATTGAAGCAAAAGTAAAGGCTATCATCGTTGACAAGCTCAGCGTTGACGAATCTGAAGTTAAGAACGAAGCAAGCTTCGCTAACGACCTCGGTGCTGACTCTCTCGACACTGTAGAGCTCATCATGGAATTTGAGAAGGAATTTGGCATCACTATCCCCGATGACAAGTCTGAAAAGATTTCAACCGTAGGTGACGCTATCGCTTACATCGAAGGAGAAGTTAACAAGTAATCTGCTTGTCTTACGACTACCCAACCCAAAACAATTAACGTTTAACGTTACGCGTCTGCGTCGCTATGCTGTCAGCCCCCTGACGGTGTGGAGACAGGTCGCTGTACGTTAAACGTTAATTGCATTATGGCATTACACGCCTACAAAAACACTGCATATCAACACGTTTCACCCCTATGCTGCAGCACACAGCTGAACGGCTCTGGTGCACACAAGCCCACCCCTCGAAACACGCCTTATTTGTTTAGTAGATTAGCGAGTACTACCCCAGCCCACCCATCGCGTGGCGCGGGAAACAAGCGGACAGCACACTGCCGCGTGCGTGCTAATCTACTAAAGTGCAGAGAGAGCCACAGGGCACACACCGTCCATGCTGCCACTCAAGCTGACGGCTGCGCATTCATTAACGATATTCAAACTTTATGGAACTCAAAAGAGTTGTTGTAACAGGCCTTGGCGCCCTCACACCAGTAGGTAACACAGTACCCGAAACTTGGGAAAACATCAAGAACGGCGTTAGCGGCGCCGGCCCTATCACACACTTCGATGCGTCGAAGTTCAAAACACAGTTTGCATGCGAGGTGAAGGGCTTTAAGGCTACCGACTTTATCGACCGCAAGGAGGCTCGCAAAATGGACCTTTACGAGCAGTACGCTCTCGTGGCTGCCATGGAGGCTATCAAGGACAGCGGCTGGGACCTCGAAACTATCGACAAGAACCGCATCGGCGTGGTGCTCGGTGTAGGTATCGGTGGTATTCACACCTTTGAGGAGGAAGCTGGCTACTATGCCATCAACAAGGAGAACGGCCCTAAGTTCAACCCCTTCTTCATTCCTAAGATGATTGCCGACATCGCTGCCGGACAAATCTCTATCCAGTATGGTTTCCATGGCCCCAACTACACCACTACGTCGGCTTGCGCCTCATCAACCAACGCTCTGGCCGATGCCTTCAACCTCATTCGCCTCGGCAAGGCCGACGCCATGGTGACTGGTGGTGCCGAAGCTGCCATCTGGCCCTGTGGCGTGGGCGGATTTAACGCCATGCACGCGCTCTCAACACGCAACGACGATCCCACACACGCTTCACGCCCCTTCAGCAAGAGCCGCGACGGCTTTATCATGGGCGAGGGTGCCGGCATACTTATCCTTGAGGAACTTGAGCACGCCAAGGCACGCGGCGCCAAGATTTACTGCGAAGTGGCTGGCGCTGGCATGTCGGCCGACGCACACCACATCACTGCCTCACACCCCGAAGGACTCGGTGCCAACCTCGTGATGAAGGCTGCCCTCGAAGACGCTGAAATGAAGCCCGAGGACATTGACTACATCAATGTGCACGGCACATCTACCCCCGTGGGCGACATCTCTGAGGTGAAGGCCATTACCAAACTCTTTGGCCAGCACGCTTACGAGCTCAACATCTCGTCTACAAAGAGTATGACTGGCCACTTGCTCGGTGCTGCCGGTGCTGTTGAAGCACTCATCTGCTGCCTCTCGGTGCAGAACGATATTGTGCCGCCTACCATCAACCACGAGGACGACGATCGCGACGAGAACATCGACTACAACCTCAACTTCACCTTTAACAAGGCACAAAAGCGCACCGTACGCGCTGCATTGAGCAACACATTCGGCTTTGGCGGACACAACGCCTGCTGCATTGTAAAGAAGTATGAAGCCTAACGCACCCAAAGGCGCGTAACATGTGCAAATGTGCAAATGCGCAGATGTGCAAATGCTATCACGCATAGCATTTCGGCACGCTGGCGCATCTGCACATTTGCGCTTTTCCCATATCCACATCATACACCCTAATTCAACGGCAATTTGTGCGCACGACTTGCGCAACAGCACGTCACGCCACATTTGCACTGCATATATATGATACTGAACTTATTTGACCGCATGAAGCTCCCCTTCCGCAAGAACAAGGAGTTTCTGTCGGCCCTATACGACATATTGGGCTTTTACCCGCACAATATCGAGATATACCGCATCGCTTTCTCGCACAAGTCGCTCAGCTACCGACGTGACGCCGACAGCAAAAAGGGCGGCAAGGACCGCAAGGCCAACAACCGCGACCGCAAACAGCGCAGCGAGAATACCTCGAAACCGCTCAACAACGAACGACTCGAATATCTGGGCGACGCCGTGCTCGAGACCATCGTGAGCGACATTCTCTTCCACCACTTTCCACACAAGCGCGAGGGTTTTCTCACATCTACCCGCTCCAAAATCGTGCAGCGCGAGGCACTTAACCGACTGGCGGCCGACATGGGGCTCGAAAAGCTTATTCTGGCCGCACAAGGCACACGCATGAGCCACACCAACATTGGCGGCAATGCCTTTGAAGCGCTGATGGGGGCCATTTATCTGGACCGCGGCTTCAAAACTTGCCAATGGTTCATTAACAACCGCGTTATAGGCCGGTACGTCGACCTTGACAACGTGGCGCAGAAGGAGGTTAACTTTAAGAGCAAACTGCTGGAGTGGAGTCAGAAAAACCGCATCAACATCAACTTTAAGGACTCTGCCTGCGATGGCGAAAAGGGCTTCCGCACCGTTATCAGCATCGAAGGCATCACCATAGCACGCGGCAGCGGACGCTCAAAAAAGGAGAGCCAGCAGGAGGCTTCGAAAGAGGCACTCACACGCATGCGCCGCGAGCCTGCCACATACGACAGCATCTTCCGTGCTAAAGAAAAGCGCACTGCCATGGAGGCCGAAGAGTCGTTTGCTCTGCCCAAAATCGACACCATCGAGGACGGACTGAGCAAGGGCAAGACATCAAAAGCCAAGGGCAAAAACAAGGCCGACGCCCCCGTGCTCGATGAGCAGAACAGCAAGGCTCCGAAGAGCGCACAGGAACTCTCTGACGAAGCTTACGACACGGCTTACGACGAGGCTGCCTCGTACGAAGTGATTGACACACCACCTGCCGAACCCGTGCTCACGGCTGAGGACTACGAGGCCAAGGGAATACCCGCTCCCCCCGAAGAGGACGAGTTGAAAGCTGCCGACGAGAGCCTGCGCAAAAAGCGCACACGCAACCGCGGCCCAAAGACCATGGGTGATGCCGTGAAGGGACAGACCAAGGGCGCCACTACCACCGAGGAGCGAGCCGCCAAACGCGAGGCTGAACGCCAAGCCGAAGTGGAACGACAACGCGCCAAGGCAGAGCACAAGCGCCAAATGGCTGAAAAGGCCAAGGCCAAGGCCGAAGCCATCGAAACCAAGGCTGAGCCTGAACCTCTGGCTGAAGCCGTGGCAAACGAAGCGCAGACACAAATATCGGGTCTGTTAGGCGCACTCCGCACACACGCCGACCACGAGGCTGAAACCGTCGCAGAGAGCCGTCGCGCCAAGGCCGAAGCGCCCAGCCACGCCAAGACCGAACCCCCCGTTGCCCCAAGCGCTGAAATGGCCAATGACGCTGACATAGCCCACACAGCCGACGAAGTGCAAACGCTGGCCGAAGTAGAAGAAACCTTCATCATAAAGGAGGACATCAAGCCTGCACAGCAAGCTGAGGACGAAAGCCAGGAGGCCGCACTCGAAAGCCAAGAGACTTCAAACGAAAGCCACGAAGCCGAGTTCGAAAGCCAAGAGGCCACAAACGAAGCATTGGCTGAAATTGAAACTGACATTGAGTCTGAGACCAAGCCCGAAGCTGAGACCGCATTTGACAGCGCAACAGAGAAGGCTGAAAATGAGGCTGGGGAGGCAGACAAAGTGGCCGAAGAAAGCGACAGTATGGCCGTTGATACTGACAGCGTAGCCGAAGAGGGTGACGACACTGCCATCAACACCATTGACACCGACGCCACTGCCAACTACACTACCGCCACTGCCGTTGAAACCACCGAGGCTGCTGAAACCGAGGACAAAGACCTTGACAACGACAGCGAGCCTGACGCCGCCACAAGCATTGTGCCATCGCTCACGCTGGACGACATTGTGTTCGGCACAGAGCACGACGAACATTTTGCCACATTGCGAGATAACAACTTTGACAGCGCCGACAGCGAAAGCAACACTGCGGCACAAGAGGACGAGGCTGAAGCAACGCAAGACAAGCCTCAGCGCAACAAAAAGCGGACTAACAACAACCGCCGTCGCCGCCGTCCACAAAATGCCAACAAGCAGGGCACAGAAAGCGACGCCAATGGCAAGGCCGAAAATGCAACCAGCGCCAATGCGCCCACGGCCAATGCAGACAAGCCCAAGCCACACAAGCACAGAGGCCGCCGACGTCCTAACAAGGGCAAAAAAGAGGGCGACGCATAACGTGCTTCAATAACATAACTACCTCACCACGCGGGAGGGCATGCCTACAACCGTCACACACATTACGGTTATTGGCACGCCCTCCCGCGTCGTTTTACCAACCCCAATCCGTTGGTACAACTGCCGCGGATAATGATATAAAAGGCGGTTTTTCGTTTTTTTAATCCAGGGAGCAATACCAAACGGCAGTTTTTTTCGTTAACTTAGCATCGCTTTCACAACCATACGCCTCCCACCACGAGGAAAACTGGTCCCGAAAGCCATCATTTCAAAAAAACCAGTAACTAACCCACTAATCCTTGATAATGGAAACACGTAATAAGAACTACTGTATCATTCTGGCCGGTGGTGTTGGACGCCGCTTGTGGCCCGCAAGTCAGAAGGAGTTGCCCAAACAATTTATCGACTTCTTCGGCACAGGCCGCACCCTGCTGCAACAAACCTTCGACCGCTTTGCCCGTTTTATCCCCACCAACCACATATACATATCCACCTACGAGAGCTATGTGTCCCTTGTGCGCGAGCAACTGCCCGAAGTGCCCGAGGCCAACATTCTGCCCGAGCCCGTGCAGCTCAACACCGCCCCCGCAGCCATTTGGGGCACATGGCACACAGTGTTGTCCGATGCCGATGCCAATGTAGTGGTAAGTCCGGCCGACCAACTCATACAGCACGCCGACCGTTTCGAAGCCCAGATACTGCGCGGTCTCGACTACGTTGACACCCACGCCGACTTCCTGGCCATAGGCGTCAAACCCACGCAGCCCAACACAGCTTACGGCTACATACAGATGGGCAACGCCATAGGCAACGCCGACGACAAGCTGCACAAGGTGCAATCGTTCAGCGAGAAGCCCGAACTCGACTACGCCAAGATGTTTATGCAGAGCGGCGAGTTCCTGTGGAACACCGGCATATTCATGTGGAAAGGCAAGACCCTCGGCCAGCACCTCTCAAGCATGGCACACCGCCCCGACCGCCCCGTTGAAGAGGTGGCCAAACAAATGGTCACCATAGCCGAGGAGATGAACTACGTGCGCTCATGCATACCCGAGGGCCTGCCGCGCAGCATCGACCTGCTTGTGCTTGAGCACTGCAGCAATGTGGCAGTGCTGGAGTGCAACTTTGGGTGGGCCGACGTAGGTTGCTGGACAGAGCTGCACGAAGTGTCGCACACCGATGCCGACGGCAATGCCGTAAGCGGTGGTGCCCGCGTGATGCTGCAAGGCACCCAAAACTGCATGGTGCGACTGCCCCAACACATGAAAGCCATCATAGCCGGCCTCGACGGCTACGTGATAGCACAGCAAGGCGACATACTGATGATATGCCCCAACAGCGACCCCGACGCCACGCGCCGCCTCATCAACGAGGGCCAGTTCTTCTGACCCCCGCTCTTCCACGCCCCACATAGCCGCCCCGGTGCACCCGCCGCGGCTTCACTGGCTAAAAGTCTCCAATCCGTAACCGATGCCCCGCAGCATCGGCACAGATTGGAGACTTTTTGCGTATATCCACCACACACACACCGCCGCCACATACAAAGCAAGCAGACACAAGTCCCTCCGTCAGGAGCGTGTATTAAACCGCGCGTGAACAAAGAAATAAGGGTGAAGCTTTAATAAAAACATGGGTTTTTAGTAACTTTGCCCACAAATATCTAAAAATTTTACAACATGGCACAGAAACCAAGCATACCCAAAGGCACACGTGACTTTGGTGCGGTCGAAATGGCCCGCCGCAACTATATTTTCAACACCATACGCGAGGTGTACGCACTCTACGGCTTCCGTCAGATTGAAACGCCCGCCATGGAGAACCTCTCCACCCTCATGGGCAAGTATGGCGAGGAGGGCGACAAACTGCTCTTCAAAATACTCAACTCGGGCAACTTCCGTGGCGAAGTGACCGCCGAGGAATACGCCGAAAAGAATTCGGCCCAGCTCGCAGCCCGCTTCTGCGAGAAAGGCCTTCGCTACGACCTCACCGTGCCCTTTGCACGCTACGTGGTGCAGCACCGCGACGAGTTGCAGATGCCCTTCAAGCGCTACCAGATACAACCCGTGTGGCGCGCCGACCGTCCGCAAAAGGGCCGCTACCGCGAGTTCTACCAGTGCGATGCCGACGTAGTAGGCTCCGACTCACTGCTCAACGAGGTAGAGCTGATGCAGATTGTTGACGAAGTATTCAGTCGTTTCGGCATTCGCGTCTGCATCAAGATCAACAACCGCAAAATTCTCAGCGGCATAGCCGAGATTATAGGTGCAGCCGACAAAATCGTCGACATCACCGTGGCCATTGACAAGCTCGACAAGATAGGCCTTGACAAGGTAAACGAAGAGTTGCGCGCAGTAGGTCTGAGCGAAGAGGCTGTTGAAAAGTTGCAGCCCATCATCTCGCTTTCGGGCACCAACGAGCAGAAACTCGACACCATGCGCCAAGTGCTGGCCGCCAGCGAGACGGGCTTGAAGGGAGTTGACGAAGTAGCCTTTGTGCTCAACGCCCTCAAGGCCAGCGAACTGCGCAACGAGCTCGAGCTCGACCTCACCCTGGCCCGCGGCCTCAACTACTACACGGGCTGCATATTCGAGGTCAAGGCACTCGACGTACAGATAGGCTCCATCACCGGTGGCGGCCGCTACGACAACCTCACCGGCATATTCGGTCTGCCAGGCCTGAGCGGCGTCGGCATATCATTTGGTGCCGACCGCATCTACGACGTACTCACCCAGCTCGACCTCTACCCTGCCGAAACCAACTCAGGCGCCCGCATTCTGTTCATCAACTTTGGTGCCAACGAAGCCGCCCACTGCCTGCGCCTGGCCGCCGCCATACGCAAGGCCGGCATATCGGCCGAGGTATACCCCGACTCTGTCAAAATGAAAAAGCAGATGAGCTACGCCAACGCCCACAAAGTGCCCTTCGTGGCCCTGGTTGGCGAGAGCGAAATGGCCGAAGGCAAGGTAGCCCTTAAAAACATGGAGACCGGCGAGCAGCAAAGCCTCAGCATCGACGAGGTGATTGAACACATCAAGTAAACACAAACTGATGAACGAAGAGAACACACACCACCTGCCCTATTTTGACGAGGTAAACAAAATGTACACCATGCGCGAGGCCATTGAAGAAGCCAAGCGCTGCCTGCACTGCAAAGTGCCACAATGCAAAAAGGGCTGCCCCATCGAGAACAACATACCCGACTTCATACACGAGCTCTCAAAGGGCAACATGGGCGAGGCCATGGCTATACTGCACGAAAAAACCAACCTGCCCGCCATCTGCGGCCGTGTGTGCCCACACGAAAAGCAGTGCGAAGGCCATTGCGTGCTCGGCCGCCGCGACAACCCCGTGCGAGTGGGCAAGCTCGAAAGCTTTGTAGCACAATTCGATGCCGAAATGAACCTGACCCACGAGCGCATACCCGAAAAAACACGCGGCAAGGTGGCCGTCATAGGCTCAGGCCCCGCCGGCCTTACCGTGGCTGGCGACCTGGCGCGCCAGGGCTTCAATGTCACCATATTCGAAGGGCAGCCAGAGCCAGGCGGCGTGCTGATGTACGGCATACCCGAGTACCGACTGCCCAAAGCCGTGGTGCGCAACGAAATTAAGCGCATCGAGGCGCTCGGTGTACACTTTGTAACCAACTGCCTTGTAGGCGCGCCCGAGAGCGGTGTCACCGTCGACAGCCTGTTTGCTCAAGGCTTCGACGCCATATTCATGGGCACCGGCACCGCCCTGCCCCAAAACCTCAACGTGCCGGGGGCTAATCTGCGCCGCGTCACACAGTCAACCGACTTCCTGCACAACGTCAACGCCTACGTCGAAGGCGCCCTGCCCTACGAGATGGTACCACTGCGCAAAGGCGACCGCGTGGCCGTGATAGGCGGTGGCAACGTGGCCATGGACGCCGCACGCACCGCACAGCGCCTGGGCGGCGACGTCACCGTCATATACCGCCGCACACAAGAGGAGATGCCCGCCATCAAGAGCGAGTACGAAGACGCTGTAAAGGAAGGCGTAAAATTCATGTGGAAAACCAACTCCATCGAATTCCTTGGCAACGAAAAGGGCCGTGTGCGTGCCATCAGACTGGCCACCCCCGACGGCGAACACACCGTAGAGTTCGACCGCGTGTTCCTGGCCATCGGCTCACGCCCCGCCAGCCGCATCGTTGGCACCACCAAGGGTATCGACGTCGACGAGAAAGGCTACGTCATTGTGGGCGACCGTCCCAAGGGCATGACCACCCGCCGCGGTGTGTTTGCCGGAGGCGACGTCGTACACCGTCCGCAAACGGTGGTACTGGCCATGAAGGCTGCCAAAGAGGTGGCTGTAGGCATAGCCCAATATGTCGACGCCATCAAGTTGCTCGAGGAGTGTGGACAGTAAGCCTAAAGGGTGGTTCTAATAATTCTGCTTTTAGAACCACCCTAAAGTGTTAAAATGGCACGGTTGTTACAAAATGCGCATTTATTTTGAATATTTGTTGCATAATGTTTGTCAATTAAAATAAAAGATTTACATTTGCATCGCAACCATGAAAATTAAGTGTGCCACACAAAGCCACACTTTACAACCGCGCATCGGTCATCAGGTGGAACGCCACTATGCCGTGCGTAACAACCATCCCAACCTACGCTTAACCTATGGCGAAACACACACTGAGAGATTATACCTCTTCATAATGAATTGTTTTTTTAAGGGTGGAACCTGCTAATGGTTCCGCCCTTTTTTGTGCGCTGGTCTATCGCCATCGTGTTGCGCACCAGTTTGCTCACGGTCACAGACCCCTTGTCTGCCCTCTTGTAAAAGAGTGCGTGTGTTTTTACTGCCATCTTACACTTTTTGTGCGTAACAAGTTGATATACAGATGTTTCAAGAGTGTAAGATGATTTCAAAGTATCTTACACTCCCCTGCATACATCTTACACACCCCACCCCGCTGCCGCGCAGTCGATTTTGTCGTATGCGGTGGTTTATACGCCATAGGGACGTAGAGAAATCTGTCGGAGCAACAGACTATTCTGCCCCCCTATGCCGTGATATCTGCCTCCCTATGCCGTGATATTGTCCTCCCGTGTTGTGCCGTGTGGCAGCATGTGGTTGTGCAGGATGTGTGTAGGTGAAATTGGTAGCATCTTACACTGAGTAAAGTATTGATACTCAATGGGTTGCAGTGCGTTTGTGTAAGATGCAAGATACTCGGTGTGTAAGTTGTTGTAGTATGGTAAATGTCACAAATGCAACTTTCTTGTCTTGGGTTCTTTTAGCGTAAACATGCAAACGGACGCAAGCGCCTAACGCAAGCACTAAACGCTACCACCAAACGCAAGCTCTAATGGGGGCGACGCGTCTCGCGTCGGGAAAATATGCAGCTATTATTTAGTAGCGTTTGGTTTTTCATTCTTTCTCTATCCCGACGCGAGACGCGTCGCCCCCATTAGTGTTTGCGTTTCTTCTAGCAGCAAACGCTACCACTAAACGCTACCACTAAACGCTAGCTCTAATGGGGGCGACGCGTCTCGCGTCGGGAAAATATGCTGCTATTATTTAGTAGCGTTTGTTTTTTCATTCTTTCTCTAGCCCGACGCGAGACGCGTCGCCCCCATTAGAGCTTGCGTTTGGTGCTAGCGTTTAGTGCTTGCGTTTGGTGCTTGGGGCCATTCGCATGTTTACGTTTTACCAGACAGCGATAACCCGCTGTCCCCGCTCCACCTTACAGCACAAAAAAACGCGTTGGCTCAGTCCACCCCAAGGGCAAATGCCCCAGGTTGGTTGAGCCAACGCGTCATTCTGACGTTAGCAAATGTTGGGAGTTAACGGGGTAAACAGGTGACCCGTTGAGCTGTCAACCTGTCAACCCGTTAACCCGTCAACGCATAAATATATGTTACTGCATACGCTTCACACCACCCACAATCACTGGGCCGTGCTCCGACTTGCCGGCACGTATACCCTTCAGGTTGTAGGCAGGTGCAGCGGCACCCGTACCGTCGGTCGTCACGGCATCAATGCCTGTGGCCATGATGCGCACCACGTTTGAGCCAACCTCGCCATAGTCGGGGTAGATAGCCTTCACCTGGTACTCATAGTAGCGTCCGGCATGCTTGGCAGCATCAACATACTGTGTGGCTTCGGTCGAGAGCGGAGCCGCGTTCACCAATTCGCCATTGCAGTAAATGTTGTATCCGCTAAAGAAACTTGCGGCCTGCGGCTCATCGAGAGCCTTGCCAGCCATCTTGCTCTGTGCCGCAGCCGTGGCAGCCACAGGCGCATAGCGCTCGGCCAAGGCCGAGAGATTGGCAGTAGGAGCCGCCTTGGTGTTGTCGGCATAAGGCTGCAGACACACCGAAATGTTCCAGTTACCCTCAATGCCACTGTCGTCGTCATCGAGCGTGGTCCATGTCAGTCCGTCGGTTGAGTAGAGGTTGCCCTTACCACCACGGGCCGGACCGGCATCGTAGCCAACAGGCACCGTTATTTGGTTGTGTTCCACATAGATAACAGCACGCAGACGCTTGGTAGCGTCCACCTTGATAGGCTTGTCAAGGCGCACGGTGTTGAAACTGTACTGGCTGAGGTTGTCCACATACTTTTCAAACACCAGCGTGTTGTCCTCGTAGAGCTGTGCATAAAGCACGTCGGGCACCTGGTTGATGTAGAACTTGATTTCAGACACGCTGAGCGAGCTGTAAGGCTTCAAGTCCTCGGGCGACCATTCCACACCGGCATAATACTGTCCGCCGTTTTGCAGTCCGGCCGCGTTGTCGCACACACCATTGTGCCAGCGCAGTTCGGTCACATCGCCAAGGGCCGGCACGCTCCATGTGAGCACATTGCCCTTGTCAGTCTGTTCAACCGACAGCGTGCCAGGCTGCTGATAGCCGTTGGTGTAGTTCACCGTCACAAGTGCGGGTTCGCTCATGGGGCTCACCGCCGAGTTATTGTAGTGTGCCACCACCTCGTATTTGTAAGTGCCGGGCAGCAAATTGTGGTCGGTGTAGCACGGTCCGCTCACGGGAGCGTCGGTAATGAGCTGCCCGTTGCGGTAGATGTCGTAGCCATACACCGAGCCAGCCTTGTCGGCATTGATGCTGATGGCATCGACCAACTGGGCCGAGTGTCCGCTCACCACGCGCAGCATCACATACTTGGTGCCGGCAGGCAGCGTAAAGTCGTACTGCTGCCAAGCCTCGGCAGTGGTCACGCGTCCGCGGTTGATAAAGTTGGCCACATCATTGTCGTCGGCCGATGTGAGCACCTGCATTTCGCCGTTGCCCTCGGCCTTGGCCATGTTGCGCGCCATAAAGCTGAAGGCGAATGGTGCTGCATAGTCGGTTGTGACGGGCACCACCAGTTCGGCCTTGGCCTCAGCCTCGCAGCGCAGAGCCATGCTGCCCTGTGTGGCATCGGTGTTGGTCAGGGTAAAGAGGTCGTCCTTGTTGGTCCAGCCATCGCGACTGAAAGGCGTGCCATTGCTGCCCTGTTCAAAACTCTCGTAGGTGTCGGCCGCGAGTGTGGTGGGGTCAATCATGGTCACATTCACATCGTAACCATACGATGCCATGGTGGCACGCACATCGGTCGGTGCATTGCCTTGTGTAGCCGCATCGATGGTTACAGCCACGGGGGCCGAGTGTGCCGAGGTAGTGCCGTCGACGTACACCGTCTCCACCTCGTAGTTGTAAGTGCCCGGTGTGGTGAGCGTTTCGCTGTAAGCACGCTGTGCCACGGGGGCCTCGTTCAGCTTCACATTGTCGCGGTACACATTATAGCCACTCAGTCCCTTTACCGAACCGAGGTCGAAGTAGATGTAGCGCGAGCCGGTAGTTTCCTGCAGGCAGAGTGTGAGCAACTGGTAGCCCTCGGCAGTGCGTATAACACTCATGCCGCCGGCCGAGGCATTCTCGGTGGGTTTGATGGCGGCATAGTCGGCCAGACTGGTGTGCCACAACAGTTTGCCCGAGGCAAAGTCGTAGGCACAGAGTTCATAGCGCTTGTCCCAGCCCTGCTCAAAGGTGTAGAGCACGCCGTTGTAGTAAGCCGAACCGGCTGCGCCCTTGAGCGTGGGGCCATTGCCCAGCTTGGCACCGTGCAGCGAGGTGTAGATGCTGGTTTGCCAGTCGCCCACCTCAAATCCGCCACGCCCGCCGTCGAGTTCGGGCACATAGGCTATGTGTCGGCCAATTTCGGAGATAGATATCTCGTCGGTTATCTCCTGCTTGTCCATGTCAATCTTGTAGAGCGTAGAGCCGTTGGCTGTAGCGTAGAAGTCGCTGCCATCGTACACCAAATTGCGGAAACCTGTGGTCAGAGTGGTGGGCACCATCATGGTAAAGCTGGTGTCGAATGTGCCGTCCATCAGGTAGCGGTTGATAATGCCCGTGGCCGAATATTTGGTGGTGTAGATGTACTTGCCATCAGAGGCTATGCCCATCTCGCCCGTATGGGCGCTCTTGAACTGTCCCACATACTCGGGACGCGCCTCAGGGCTGATGCCCGTTTGTGGCTCGAGGTCGGTGGGCAGGGTGCATGCCTGCTGCATGGGAATGCTCCAACGCAGGTTTACCTGGCGGTTGCGCACCACCTGGGTGTTGATGGTGGCAGGTGCCATGGGTGCATCGAGCGTGATGCGCTCCACACTGGCCGCGTCGCTCTGGTTTGACTGCACACTGTCGGCATACACCGAAGCCACCGTGTAGTGGTAGGTGCCAGCCTCGGCCACGTCCTCGGCATATTGGCTGCTGGTGGTTTGTGCCACCTGTTGTCCGTTGCGGTACACCACATAGCCCGCGGGCTGTGTCTCGGTGTAAGCGGCATTGGGCTTGAGGTGGGCGGCCACACAGAAGTTGGCATTTTCAAATCCGGCATACGAGGCGGGGAACCACGTTACACCATCTTCAGACATGAGGTTGCTCTTGCCATCGGTAGTGGTGCCGGTGTTGATGCCCATAGGCAGCAGATTGGCATCGTGTGCCACGAGCAGGGTAACGTAGTAGGTGCTGCCGCGCTCAATGGTGAGAGGTGCTTTCAGTGCGAAACGGCTGTATTCGCCATAAAGCACGTCGTCGGGATTGATGCGTGTGGTTGATATGCACGCGCCGTCCTTGTATATTTTGACAGAGAGCGAGGTGACACGCTCCTTAATAAAGGCGCTCACCGAGTCGAGTGTCATGCCGCGGTAGGGTGCAAGGTCGTCGGCATCGAATGCCACACCGGCAAAGAAGTAGCCACCCTCGGCATAACCCAGTGCATCGTCGCACTGGCCCTTGTCGTAGCGCAGTGTGGCGGGCTGCTTGAGCAGGGCGTCGGGCTGCTGCCAGCCAAGGGTTACGTGCTTGTTGAGGGAGATGGCGGCCTGCAGTTGCGTGGGGGCGAAATAAGGCTCGCCCTTGGCTATGCTCACCAGTGCCGTGTCGCTCAGAGTTGAGGCGTGACTGCCGTCGTAGAGGGCCTGCACGGTGTAGGTGTAGGTGCCACGCACCAGTTTGGTGTCGGTGTAGGCGGTGTTGGCCGTCTCGCCCACCTTGGTGCCGTTGCGGTAGATGGCATAGCCCGTGGGGGTGCTGCCAGTGCCGGCGGTCCACGCAAGTGCGGCAGCCGACTCGCCCTCGGCCTTGGCAGTGAGGGCTACCGGACGGGGCCATGCTGCAGCCTGGTTGGCTGTGAGGCTGATGCTGATGTCGTGGTTGTCGGTCAGTTCGGGTATCGACTTGAACTGCAAGGTGGTGGTGTTGGTTTGGTTCAACGCCACGTTGCGCGCATCAAAGTTGAGTGTGACGGTTTGCTTCTCGCCAGCCTTGAGTGTGCCAGCCAGGGGTGACACATTAAGCCATGGGTCGAAGTCGGCCAGTTTGTAGGCAAACACACGTGCGGGCGACTGATTTAATATGCCAAGCAGGGTGAGTTGTCCGTCGACAAGCGAAGTGGTACACTCCAGACCGCCCAGACTGTTCTCGCCCGTGCTGAGCGAACCGGGCTTGTAACCTGGCACATCAACGGCCGAATGGGTTTCGCCCACCACGCGGCGGTTGTTCAGGTCGTACTGCACAATGGTCACCTTGTCCACCACGTTGAGTCCGCTGGTCACAAGGTTGCTCATCCACAGATAGGGGCCGCCGGGGGTCACATTGTCGAAGGCTGTGCCGTAAACGTCCATGGAGTTGCTGGCATTGAGCTTGTAGAAGGCCAGTGTGACCTCGCCCTTGCGATTGACGCGGCCAAGGGTGTTGTAGTCGCCCACCCAGAACTCGTCGCTGCGGGGGTCGTGGGCAATGTGGGTTACACAGAGACTGGGCTCTGAGGGTATGTCGATGGTGCCAATCAGGCGCTTGTGGCGCAAGTCGAGCTGGAAGATGCGGTTCTTGCGGTCGGAGGCGTAGAAATAGCGGCCATCAAAGGTCATGTCGTTGAGGGCGTAGTACATGCCAGGCACCGAGAATTCCTCTACAAAGTGGCCGTCGCGGCTGTATTTGTAGAACTTGCCAAGGAAGAAGTTTGACGAGGCGTAGAAGTCCTCTCCGTCAAACGCCACACAACTTTGTATGTCGCCCGAGGCGTCGAACGACTGGGTGATGTCCCAACGGTGGTCGGTGTTGCCCGAACCCTTGACGGGTGTGGGGAACAGGTTGTACTGCAAATCGCCGTTGCCCGCATTCTCGAGCGTGATGGTTTGGGCAGTTTGCGACTCAAGGGCGGTGGCGGCATTTACCTCGTGTGCCGACACGTTGAGCACGGGGCGCTGCATACTGATGGTGTAGCTTGAGGCGCCCTTGCTGTCGAGTGTCCATGTGCCGGTAAAGTAGTTGTGGCCTGCGGCCTCGGCATGCACGGTGTAGTTGCCCTCCTCCATCTCGGGCAGGGCTATGCTGCCTTGCGCATCGGTGACCACGGTGTAACGGGCACCATTGTCAGCCTCGAGGGTTACGGTGCAGGCACCGACGGGCTGGTTGTTGCACACGGTCTTGATGGTGACGGGGTGTGTGGCGGGGTTCCAAATCTTTACATCGTCAACAAACCAGTAGTTGACGTAGCGCGAATCCTGGCCGTAGGCACGGAAACGTATGTAGAAGAAGTTGTGCCCATCGAGGTACTTGCCCAGCTTAAACTCGTGGGTGCGCCAGTTGTATGAGCCTTCGTCGTTACTGAGTGAGTCAATTCGGGCCCACGTTTGTCCGCCGTCTACCGATATTTCGGTGGCGAGCACACCTCCTGCATACTTTGGCCCGTTGTCGAGGCGTATTTCGTAGCGCAGGGTGGTGTTGGCGGGGTCGGCGGTGTGCAGCTCGCGGGTGACAAGGCTCTGCGAGTACTCGCCAATGTTGGAATAGGGGTAGCAGGCCGAGAAGTCGACCAGGCCATAGGCATAGTAGTCGGTTTTCCACTTGTTTTCCTCGCCAGCCGCTGTTACGGGACGGCTCCACCGGGTGGTGTCGATGGCGTTGTTGTCAAAGTCGTCGAAGAAGGGAAGTAAGCGCACATCAGGCACCTCTACACTGAGGGGGTCGGACTCCTGGCCCAACGAGCCGTCGGTCATGACGCTTTGCACGGTGTAGGTGTAGGTGCCGTAGTCGGGCACCACATCGGTGGTGTACACAGCGTTGATGGGCTGGTCGTTCACCTTTTCGCCGTTGCGCAGCAGGTTAAAGCCGGCCAACTTGGCATCGGCCGCTGCCGCACGGGGTGCTATGCGCGGACGCACATTGTTGGTGCCGATGAATATGTCGTCGACCATGAACATGAAGGCGTCCTCCGACACGCAGTTGAGGCACACGTATTTGGCGTCCTTGGGTATGGTGTACTCAAAGAGCGTCCACGAGGCCGGTGCCTCGGCGTAGCTGCCGCCCTGAATGAAGGTGAAGTCGGACGGGCGTGTGCCAGTGGTTGAATAGCCCACTCTGAAGCGCTCCAAGCCCCACGTGTCCTTGTAGGTCTTGGCACGGAAGCTGAATTTGAAATCGCTGCCAAAGCTGAGGGCGGGCGATATGAGGTAGTCGTTGTTGCCACCATCGGCGGTGAGGTCGACCAGCATCTTGCTGCCCGAGAAGGGCATCACATCGGGGTAGGTGCCGGTTGAGGGTGACGTCTTTGACGGATTAAACACGATGAAGGCCATCTTGCTGCCCTGGTTGGGAAACGAGGCGGCTGTCCAGGTGTAGGTGTCGGCATTGTCGGCATCGATATACTGCCAACCGATGCTGCCGGCAGAGTTTACGGCAAAGTCGGGGTGGCTTTCAAAGTCGTCGAAATAGCCGTTGATGGGCTCTGGGTTGTTCCAGCGCAATGAGACGGCCTTGTTGTTTACGGCCTCGAGCGTTGGCACAATCTTGGCAAGTGCCTGGCTCTTGGCCGTGGCATTGGTCTGTGCTTTGGCACTGGCATACTGCGCCGCGGCAGGGGGTGGTGCCACGTGCTGCGGCTTGACCTTCTCGCCCGACGGCTGCGCCCACAGCGGGGTGGCAAGCAGCAGGAGTATGCCTGTAAGTATATGTTTCATTGTTGCTATTATTATTTGATGGAGTGAGAGAATGGTTACGCGCTGATGCGCCTCAAATACCATTCTGTGTCAACCTATTTAACTATCACTACGCCTTCGTAACCGTCGACACGCACGGCAGCCGATGTGGCGGTGGGCACAAAGGTGGCGAGCACACGGCCGTCGGTGGCATAGAGTGTGACGTGGCGTCCGGGCTGCAAACCGGCCAGGCGCACCATGCCGGCAGTGCAGAGCGCACGCACGGGAGTGAGTGTGTGGCCGCCCTGGGCCTCAACATTGGTTACGGCCGTAGGGTCGTAGGTGTAATAGGCCGGGGCCGAGGTGTCGTAATAGAGTATGCCGTCGCCCGCCGTCACAAGGAAGCGGTAGCGGCCCGTGTTGAACTCGCCCGGAGTGGTGGGGGCTATGACCATGCTTGTGGCAGTGGTGCCGCCCTGGGCCAGGGTGTCGAGTTTCACACCATCGTTGTAGGTAATGCTGAAGTTGGCTATGTTGACAAGGCGTCCGCCAAAGTTGCAAGTCATGCGCAGGCGCTTGTAGCTCTTGCCCTTCATGTGGGCTGTGAGGTCAACGCTCTGTCCGTCAGCATCGACACTGTTGATGCGTTGCAGCTCGCCAATGCGTGTCCACGTGTGGCCATCATTGGTGCCCTCGACACTGAAGGTTGACTCGCCGCGCGGACCGCCCGACATGAGCACATACTGCACATTGGTGATGCCCTCGGGGAAGTCTACCGTCTCGACGGTGCCGCTGCCGGTAAAGCGCAGCACGCCGGTGCCAAGTGTGACCTCTCCCACGGCCTCGTCTACATCGCTTTCGGGCAGGTATTTGGCCGACACTACGGGCTCGTCCGTCTCCTTATAAAACTCGAGGAAGTAGGTTGACGCATTGTTGACCGGTGTCCACTCGGCCTTGAGGTTGTCGCCGTCACGGCCGAAACTGGTAATTGAGGGCGTTTCGAGGCGCTGTGTGAGCATCACGCCCCACAACCACAATGAATACTGCATGCGCTCCGAAGTGCACACAAGGGCTACGTAGATGTCCTTGCCGGCAAAGTCGGACAGGTCGACCTCGTCGAGGGCCAGCGAGCCGAACTGGTCGGCCAGCGAGAACTGCTTTACAAGGTGGAAGTCCTCAACATTGCGCGACTTGGTTGACACGTACACGTCGAGCTTTTCAACGTATGAGGGGTCCATCACGCCACGCTCTACATAGAGGGCGCCGCGCTCGGGCACGTGCATCTTTTCGGATATGAGCCAGTCGTTGGCATTGTTCCAGTAGTCGGCGTTGTACACCATGGCCTGCATGCTGGCATCGTAAACCCAGGTGTTGTTGTCGTTGTTTTGGTCTACCACGCGCCAGCGGCTCAGTGAACCATCGTCGTCAAGCTCGTCGAACATGAGCTGTACTGGTGCTTGCAGCACTTTGTGCTCAGTGCGCACGGGTATGGAGGCGCCCAGCACAGTGGTGCCGTCGGCCATTTTCATGTAGGCACGCACGTAGAAGAGACCCGCATCGTAGAGGCCGCTGATGGTGGTCTCGATGTTGTCGGCCGTGGGCACTACCACCTTGTGGCTCATGTCGTCAGCATCGGCCAGGGTGGGTTCTTCGGTCATGTCGCTCCACACAAAGCCCATTTCGGCCACGTCCTGTGCCAAATGGCCTACCTTGGCTTTTACCTTGAACGAGGTGTCGGTGATGTCGGCATAGTCGACGGGTATGGTCTTGATGCTCGAGAGTTCGCCCGAACCGCCGTTGACCTGGAAACTGACAAGGCCGCCCTCCTCGCGTATGTTGGTGATGGGGGTGCGCAACTTGTCGCCCAGCCAGTTTTGGTAATCGGTAAACTCGGTGGTGCCGGTGGTGCCGGGATAGGTGTCGCCCTTGCGGGTGTTGTCATCGTCAATGCCGTCGGCCGGCACAATGTACATGCAGCGGTGGCGGGCATTGTTGTTGGGGCCGTTGACGCTCCAGTACTTTGTCACCATGTCCTTGGTGTAGTCGTAGTGGTAGATGAGCAGGCCGTGGTAGGGTATGTAGGCGTCCCAACCGGTCTTTTGACGATTTTCGAACACGTACCACTCAAAGCCGTCGGCCTCGGACAGGCCGGGCTGCGCATCAACATAGGCAGCGGTGTTGGTGGCCACATTGTCGAGTGTGATGTCCTCGGCCTTGTCGAGCTGCTTGAAGTCGGACTTTTTCATCCAGCCCATTTGCAAGCGCTCAAAGGCCATGAGGCCGGCCGGGGTGCGGCTGTTGTTGTTGTAACTGCCCGAGGCGTAGAGGCTGTAGGCGCCGGGGTTGATGCCGATGCCGCCGTCGTAGTCGTCGGTGTCGTACATGTCCTTGAGTCCGAGTATGTGGCCAAACTCGTGTACAAAGGTGCCGATACCGTCCATCTCGGTGCCGGTGGCGCCCACGAGTTCGGCCGATACCGAATAGTTGTTGACGGTGATGCCGTCAACCTTTACCGAGAGGTCGCTATCGTCGGTTATGAGGCGGTAGGAGTGTGGCCACATGTCCTTGTCGTCGCCCGACGAGGCCTGGCTGTAACCGCCTATCACCACGTTGATGTTGTCCATATAGCCATCGCCGTCGTTGTCGAACTGTGCAAAGTTTATTTCGGGGTGATCGGCCTTGGCCTTCTGCACGGCCTCAACCACTGCGGCCTGGGGATTGACGTCGTTGCCGGTGCCGCCATAATCGGCAGCATAGTAGGTGCGCTCATGGTCGAGCGTGTAGGGCCCGAGCACGGTGAAGTTTGGCACGAACTGCCCCATGGAGTTGTCGCGGTAGTAGTCCTTGACAGAGCCTGTGCCGCCACTGACGCTATAATTGTGCTCGTTGAGCCAACGGTCGAAGTCGTCGGCCGTAAAGTTGAACTCGCCGTCGCTGTACTTTACCAGCACTACCAGGTACTGGCTTTCCTTGGCCTGGCCCGTGGCGGCGTCAACCTGGCGGTTTGTCACGCTGGGCGGCAGAATTTGCTTGACGGTGAGCGGACTGCGGCGCGTGGTGAGGCTGCGCAGCCACTGGGCGTCCTTGGTGCCAATGGGGCGCAGGGTGCTGACAAACTGGCTCTCGTCGGCCGGACGCACATTGGCATTGGTGGCACGGCACGCGGTTATGCGTCGTGTGCCTTTGGCCGCATCGGTCTGCACGTACTTGAAAAAGCCGTCCTTGTCGCGCTGTATTAGGAATCCGTCGGCCGTGGTGATGTAGTGGAAGTTTTCATCGCCATGCACCCTGATTACCAGTGTCGTGCCGTCGGGCTGCCTCACGGTGACGGGCTTTGGATTGGCCTTGATGGCCCATGCCGCACCTGATGCGCCTGCTAACAGACTTGCTGCGAGCAGATACCGTAATAGGTGTTTGTTCATATATAACTATGTTATTTTGGAGATTTGATTGTAACGGGTTGACAGGTTAACGGGTTGACGGGCTAAAGAGCAAGCATTCTTGCCCTTTAACCTGTTAACCCGTCGACCTGTCAACAGTTACACGTTGCTTATTTCACAGAAATCTTAACAGACTTGCCGCCTTGGGTGCGTACCACGTAAATGCCCTTTGGCACATTTACGCTGCCCTGGCCGTTGGCCACGATGCGGCCGGTGAGGTCGAACACGCTCACGGGGTCGCCATTCACGGCCTCGATGCGGCCGCCGTTTACACTGATGGCGCCATTGGCCTTGACTGCACCGATGGCCTCGACCACAGCCTTCTCGAAGGTGAGGGTGGCTGCTGTGCCTTCATTGGCCTGGTTCACCTTTATCAGATAAGTGCCTGCCTTGTTGGTCTCGCCGTCCACATTGTAGGTCAGTTCGGTGTAGGCCTGGTGGGTGCTTTCGTCGTAGCCGTTGCTTGAATAGGCCACAGCCGGTGTTGATGGCACACCGCTGCCGTCGGTGGCATACAGTTCGGCATACATGGTGTTGCCGGCCTCGGTGGCAAGCTTGAACTCGCCTTGTGCCAGGTCTACGCGGTACCAATGTACATCGCTGTAACTTGATGCGCCAAAGGTGTAGTTGCCCGGTTCGAGCGTGATGGGCTTTGAGGCATCGCTGCCGGCCTCAATCTCGCTCTTGCTTATGGTGACGGGGGTGTCGCCATAGGTTTCGAACACCTCGAGAATGTACTTGCCGGGCTTTACGTCTATGCCATTTACCACATACTTCAGCGCGCACGACTGCTTGCCGGTGGTATAGTCGTAGTTGCTGTTGGCATAGGCCACGGGGGTGCCAGTGGCTTTGCCATCGCCATCGGTGGCATAGAGGTTTGAACCGAAGTAGGTGTTGGCGCTGCCATCAACTGATGTGATGTTTAACACGCATGGCTCGTCTATCTCGATGCTGTACCACAGGGGAGCGGTGCGGCTGGCCTTGCCAAAGGTGTAGTCGCCATCGGCCAACTTGATGGGGTTTGAGGCGTCCTCGCCGGGCAATGGGTCGGCAATGACAAATGACAGGTGCTTGCCCTTCTGCGCATCTTTGAGCACGAGGTTGACGTACACCACATCGCCGGCCTTTACAAATACGCTGCCCGAATAAACGTCTCCGGAGGTTGTGCCGGTTTGTACCGAGCCCTTGAAATTTTGCAGTGTGCCGTCCTTGCCCACCTTGACAAGCAACTGGTTGTTGCCCGAGCCGCTCGACATGTCGGTTGTGATGGTGAGCTTGCCCGACTTGGGTGCTACGTAGCTGTACCAGCGGTCGAAGGCCTTCTGCGGCAGCGCCACGCTCACAGAGTCGTAAGCTGCTGCGGGAACTGCTACCTCAATGGGGTTGTCGGCTGACTCGCCCTTGGCAAAGTCTGTCAGCGAGAGGTCGAAGGTGGTGGCTGACTTCATGCCTGTGAACTTGATGAGGTATTGTTTGCCAGCCTGTACCTTGGTCTTGGTGACGGTGGCCGACTTTACGGCATCGTAGTTGGTGCTGCTGTTGGGATAGGTGGGGAAGGTTACATCGATGAACACCTCGGTGTCGATGTTGAGCCAACCGCTCTTGGCCGGGGTGTAGCTGTAATACTTTTCGATGCCACTGGCCAGCTCGTTCTCGCCATCAACTGCGGCTATGGGGTCGGTGGCCACATCGCCAGGACTTACGGCGTCGAGCGAGTAGTTGAAGGCAAAACCATTAGTGCCCTCGTCGCACTGCCATGCTATGATGTAGGTGGTTTCGGCAGAGTTTTCAACATACTGGCGGAAACCTGTGCGGCCTGTTACCATGGGCGAATAGCTGCCCCACTGCTGGTTGTAAAGGTAGGCGTTGGTGTTGGTGCCCGACGCGGCATCAGAAATGCCCTTGGGGGCATTGACATTGATGTAATACTTGCCAGCCGGCACAACCAACTTGTAGTAATAGGTGCCGTTGCTCTCGGGCACGGTTTGGGTGCCGCCATTGCTGTCGAGGGCAATAGGATTGTCGAAGGTGTCGCCGGCCTTGGCTGCCTCGATGGTCATGTCGAAAGTTTCGTCGGCATCGGTGGCATAGGCCTTTTCAATGCAAACATAATATGCCTGGTTGGCCTGTGTGGCAAAACGCAACGCAAACTGGCCCGACACGGAGGCTGCGGGCATTTCGGAGGTTATCTGGTAGGTGTCGCTATACACCTTGATTGTGCCGCCGGGCAAACCGGCCTCGGAACTGATGACACCAAAGCCTGCTTTGTCTGCCGTAAACTTGTACCAGTACTTGCCGGTTTCCTTGGGCAGGGTGTTGGCGCCGCTGACGGCCTCGAACGGGAGGGCGTAGCTTGAGCCTTGTTTCATCACCACCTCTTCAAAGGCAGCATACAAGGGACTGCCAACTTCGCAACTTATATAATAGGTCTGGCCGGCCTTGACGTTGAGTTTGCCTTCGTAAGTGGTCGTATAGGTGGTTTGGTTGTAGTTGCTTGTCAAGTCGAAGCTCTTGGGCTCGCCGTTCTCGCCTTCGCGCACCTTGGCATTGGCCACATAGCCCTCGAAGGACATTTTAAGCACATCGTCGGCTTGCGCGGTATACTTTATATAGGTGGGCAGCGGGGTTGACGACCAGTATTGGTACTGCTCGTTATATATGCGTTCGCAGTTGACGGGCACCACAAAGCGCTCCTTGGTGGCCTCGACGGCGGTGGCTATGCTTGAGCCATCCACATTGGCGTCCTTTACCGAAGCCGTGAATTTGAGTTCCTTGGTGTTGATGCGCGCAATGACGTATATGGTCTGGCCGGCCTTGACGGGAATGATAGTTGTCATGCCGTTGTCCGCACTGATGTAGGGCAGTGTGTTGCCTGTTGTGCCGTCAACACTTGCTGTAAAGGAGCCGCCTCCGCTTTCGTTATTCTTGGTAATGGTTAACAACTGTCCCTTGCCGTCGGAGGGTGCAGTATACTTGAAGTAAACGGTTGTTTCCTTTGCCTCGTCCTGGGTAAAGGTATTTTCGCCTGATGCTATCAGCTCCTTAGCCGTTTCGGCCGTGGTCTGAGCATTTGCACACAGGGCTGCGAGCCCCATCATGCCAACGAGTAATGGTCTTTTCATAAGCATATAGAATTTTGAATATTATTGTAGGTGTAGCACTTTGATACCGCAAATATAAGGTAACATGGCACGTATTTGCAAAAATTAAGGGGGATATAAAGGGGAGGGTATCCCTGAGCTTGTATTTCAGCACAATGGCGTAACTCGTTCATTCACAAGTATTTTATAGTTGTAACGCACAGCCAACCGTAGGGGATATATGTTAAGATTTGCAGTGACGTAGCGGCGTTATTTTAAGAATTACCATTTGAACAGAATAGCGCGCCTAACATATCAAAGTGTAATATTTACTTCTTTTTGAATTACAACTCGCAAAAAGTGCCTATATTTGTCACAGGAATGCCTCACACGGCCGCAAAAGCGCAAAAAAGGCCGTTTTCATCGGTAAAACAACTTGATATGACACAACAACCCAACACTTGCCACATAACACTTTTGGCCAAGTGCCTGGCCACTCGCATCACACTGCTGTGCGCTCTGTGCCTGGCGGTGTGCCACGCTATGCCCGCACTGGCGGCCACAAGCGACAAGGCCCGCCAACTGGTGAGGCAGGCAGCCAATGCCGCCGTGCACAAGGATTACCGCCAATCGTCAGCACTGCTTTTCAAGGCACGCAGCGAGGCCGAGGCGGCTGCCGACTACGACCAACTGTTCTGGGTGTACACTAACTTGGGCATCAACCAAGCGGAACTGCTTAACTATGCTGATGCGCTGCAACACTTTACCAAAGCGTATCAGATTGCTACCAAGCACCTTGACGAACGGCGGGTGCTGAGCATTCGCAACAACATTGCCGGCCTTTACATGATGAACCACGAACAGAACAAGGCGCTGGCTGAGTACACCAAAATATATGCTGACATCAAAGGCAGCACCGACAGTGTGTTTACTGGCGGGTGTGCGCTTAACATTGCCACTCTGCTCACCGACAAGCACCAATATGCCCAAGCACGGCCTTACATGGAGCAGGCCGAACTGCTGCTGGGACGCTATGCTGAGAACCGCGCTGCGCTTGTAACCCTGCGCACCGACTACTTGCTCGGTACGGGCAACACCGAGGGGGCTTACCGCCTGGTGGCAGACGCCCAAACTAAATACCCCGCATTGCAGCACAATGCGGACATTCTGTATCTGCGGGCACGCACGGCCCTGATGCGTGCGCTTGCCAACGAGGCTGTGGCGCAAGGGCGCCTGGCTCTGGCTCAGCCTGGGATTGATTTGTCGATGAAAAGGGCTATTTTCGAACTTCTGTCGCAAGCATACAGCATGCAGCAATGTTACGAACAGGCGCTTGCTTGCAAGGATTCGGTGGTGGCGGTGAGTGATGCACTGTCAAACCTTACGGGGCAAAAGCTCTACGAGGCACGTCAAATTCAGTTTGATATATGGCAAAAACAACAAGAGATTGACAATTACAAAAAGCGACACGCGCTTGAGATGGCGCTACTTGTTGTGGTGCTGATAGCCAGCGGTGCGCTGGTGTGGGCCTTGGTGGTTAAAACAAAGAATGCGCGCCAGCAACGCAAACTGGCACACATGGAACTGGAACACGAACAAGTACAGCGCGAGGCGCTGCAGCAAAAGCTGGCTAACGAGCAGGCTGAACAGGAGCAGAGCCAACGTACCATCGAACAGCGCAGCCGCGAACTGATGTCTAAAGCCATGCAGGCGGCTAACCGCAACGACTCGCTGCGCGAACTACTGCACACGCTCGAAACAGACAGCGGACTCGACCTTGACAAGCGGCCCGAACTGAAACGCACGCTGGCGGCCTTGCGCCACCAACTTGACTCGACGGTGGAGTGGAAGGACTTTACTACTTACTTTGAACAGACTAACGGACAGTTTCTGCAGCGGCTCAAACACCTGCACCCTACCCTTACCGCCAACGAACTACGTTACTTGTCGCTGGTGTATATCAATCTGTCGTCGAAGGAGATTGCCTTGCTGCTTAACATCACGCCCGAATATTGTAAGAAAAAGAAACAACAAGTGGCCCGCAAAATGGGGCTTACCGACCCACGCACGCTCTACGCTTACTTGACGGGCAGCGAGGTTATGGGGTGAAAAAACGACCACATAACAGTTTTTTGTCATTTTGTCTGCACTCTGCACTTTTTGTCTGCACTGCACTGATTATCAATGCGTTACAGAGTGTAGGCAAGTCTGCATTTTGCCTGCACGCTACCTGCACTTGCCTATAATCTTTCTACACTTACTTGCACTTGCTTGCACTTTTGTCTGCACTTCTTACACTTTGTCTGCACTTACTTGCACTCGCTGGCCTTTTGTCTACACTTACTTGCACTCGCTTTCATTTTATCTACACTTACTTGCACTCGCTGACACTTTGTCTGCACCTGCTTGCACATTTACATACTGGCATAAATACGCACGTTTTTTACACAAATACGTGTAAAGATATAAGTATAATTGTGCTTCGGCCATGCCTGGTAGCGCGTTCACTTACGATTGTTGGCGTTGTCTGCATTGGGCGGCAGGCGTGCCGATTGCTCCAACTGAAATTTCTCTCCCCCGTAATAGGACAGCCACGGTGCTACAACCATCTTGTCGCGCGCACTGCTGTATGGGCTAAGCATAGTTTCCTCGTTTTGCTTCTGTTGGCAGAACAATTAAAGGCGAGCCACTCAGTTTCTGGGTAATGCAGAGTGTAAGTGTGTAGTGTAGAGTGTAAGTGTGTAGTGTAGGCAAAGTGCAAGTGTGTAGGCAGAGTGCAGGTATACCTACACTCTGTAACGCTTTGATTATCAACGCAGTGCATGCAAAAAGTGCAGGGTGTAGACAAAATCAACAAATTCAAATCATTGGAGGGCATGCAAACAAAGGCGCAAGTAAAGACGCTACCACAAAAAGCTATCAAAATAACGCTACCTCTAATGGGGGCGACGCGTCTCGCGTCGGGGAAAGATGCAACTGTAATTTAGTAGCGTTTGTATGCTTTTCCTGTCATTATCCCGACGCGAGACGCGTCGCCCCCATTAGAGGTAGCGTTTTATGATAGCGTTTGATGCCAATTTTGAACGGACTATGCCACAATTATGGCACAGGGTCGTAACCACTGCCGCCCCAGGGGTGGCAACGCAATATGCGTTTGACAGCCAGATACAAGCCCTTCAATGGTCCGTACTTTTGCAACGCCTCAACAGCATACTGCGAACAAGTGGGCGTAAAGCGGCAAGCTGGCGGCAGCATGGGCGAAATATAACGCTGATAGAAGCGTATGGGCAATATGAGCAAGCGTGTTATCATGGCAATGCGATGTTTTCCCTAATTCGGCGTAACGCCACCTCCATGCGGGCACTCACTATGTGCGACGGCACAGGGCGGTCAGACAGCCATATAAAGGCTATGTGTAGCGCCTTGTCGCTGGGCAATGCCTCGACAAGCTGGTGTTTTTGCAGGCGATATGCCTCACGCAGCTGGCGCTTGGCGCGATTGCGGTCTACGGCATGCTTGAAGTGGCGCTTCGACACGCTGAGCAGCACTTTGGCCTGCGGACCGCTGCCGGCATAGGGCAACATGCGGTATGTCACACGCAGGGGGTAAACGCTCATTGAGCGGCTGCCTGCGGTGAACAGAGCGTCAATCTCGGTTTTCAAACACAAGTGCTCGGGTTTGCGAAAGGTAAAACGTTTTGTCATAATAGCCATATTCAATTCATTTAATAGCCTCATTCATTTGTAAGTCAGTACGCGCCGTTGCGCTGCCGGCCCCCACATGATGGTTCGTACAACTAACTTAAAAAGGCATGAGCCCACTCGCCCTTTGGGGCTGTTGTGAAGTCATGCCTTTTGTTGTATATGTGTTGTTATACTGTGTGTAGTATATTATTTTTTGTTCTCTCCGAGATACATCTCAATGGCAGCCGTCATTGAGCGTGCCTGAGGCGTGGGTGCAAAGAGGTCGCAGCGCAAGCCAGCCTCCTCAATAGCCGCTTTTGTTACACCGCCAAAGCAGGCCAGGCGCTTGTCGCCCTGTTTGAAGTCGGGGAAGTTCTCAAGCAACGACTTCACACCGGCAGGGGTAAAGAGCACGATCATGTCAAAGTCAAAATCCTTGTCCTTTGGATAATCGTTGGTCACGGTACGATACATCACGCATTCGGTGTGCTTGAGCTTTTTCTCATCGAGCATACGGGCCACATCGTCGTTGTGCACGTCCGACAGCGGCACGAGGTAATTTTCCGTCTTGTGTTTGGCCATCACCGTTACCAGCTCGGGCCAGCGACCTGTGCTGCCAAAGAACACCTTGCGCTTGCGATACTGAACATACTTTTGAATGTAAAGGGCAATTGCCTCCGACAATCCGAAATATTTCATATCCTCGGGCAAAGCTACACGCATCTCCTTGCAGAGTGTGAAGAAATAGTCCACAGAGTGGCGTGAGGTGAACACAACGGCCGAGTGGTCGAGAATTTGAACTTTTTGCTGGCGGAACTCACGCGCGGTGAGTCCTTCAACCTTTATAAAGGGGTGGAAAGTGAATTCCACGTGTTCTTTGTTTGCAATCTCGAAGTAGGGAGATTTTTCGGAAGTAGGTTTCGGCTGCGAAACAAGAATCTTCTTGATCATGACTACTTTTTAGTTCAGCATAGCGGCCGCTCAAGACCGCGGATTTTGTATCGTTAATTAGTTAATTGTTAACAGAAAGTTGCACGCGTAAATCAGTGCGCGGAACAATATGAATAGGGGTGCTATTTCAAGGGTGCAAAAGTACAAAAAAAGATGCACCCAGCCCAGTGTGTAACTGAAAAATATGCGTGAACACTTGTACAACAGCAGCATTTTGTCAATTACGAGTATGCAAAAGAAGCTTATAAACATATTATGCATACTAAGGTCGAAATACACCACCAACAATGCCACTGGCAGCAAGGCAAGACCAAGCCCGAGCACACACAGCATGTACGACTCTGCCCATTGCTCGTTTTGCTTGCGTTCGAAAAAGATGTGGTTGACAAAGGCGTAAACTGCCATTTTGAGCAAGAAGTACACACAACACAGCCCCACGCTCACGCCCAGCACCTTGTAGGGCGAGAGTTGGTTGAACACCTGCGCCTGGTAATCCTGCGTGTAGTCGAAGAACAGAATGCCTAACACAAAGCAGGTTTGGAAGATAAGGAACAGCTGCCCGCGCATTTCGGTCTGCGTGCGCTCGGCAAACAGATTTTCGCGCTGGCGGTGGTGGAAGAAGTCCTTCACCTGATGGCGCAGGTAATGGCGCGAACGCGAAATAACCCACACCACGAGGAAGAAGCTCACCATCAGTACAATGGTTACAAAGCTGTCGGTGCGAAACAGATAGGGCACGGGGTCGCCCGCTATGCCCGATGTTTTCAAGCCCACGAGCGAGTTATTTTTTACGCCCGCCACGCTGTCGAGTTGTTGCACAAACGCATTCTTGGGCATATAGGTGAGCGCGTGCTCCCAATAGTCGCTTTCAAGCGCAACGGGCTTCATTTCGAGCGGCTGTCCTGCTGGCAACGGGCGCATCTGCCGCGGGTCGGGCGGCAGGGTGTCTGCCGGAACTTCTTTTTTATGCCGGGGTTGGTATTTGCGCACACTACCCTGCCCGCTCTCAACCTCAAGAGCGGCTTCCATGTCGGTGTGTGTCACCAACGAGTCGGTTGTTGTTATCTTTGGCATGCTATGAGTGATGTGCAAATGTATGAATACAAGCTAAATATGCGCTAAGCAGGTGCTTGAATTTAGCTGGCATGATTTGGTACAGCGTTAGTCTCTGAGGTGTTTGAACACCTGCTTACATGGCAGCAAACTTGCGCACCGACTTGTCCCACAGCGGTGTAGTCTGTGCCAGCTGCAGGGCTTCGGCCGGTGTGGCGGCCACTTGCCAGATGGCGGCGTGCTGGCTGCGCATAAATTGCTCGTCGACGGCACGCTGCAACTGTTGCAACAAGGGGTCGTAATAGCCCCCGGTGTTGAGCATCACTATGGGTTTGAGATACAGACCGAGCTGCTTCCACGTAATGATTTCGAGCAGTTCCTCAAACGTGCCTACCCCACCCGGCAGGGCTATGCAGGCATCGCTCATTTCGGCCATGAGCTCCTTGCGGCGGTGCATGTTGGGCGTCACCTCCAGACGTGTCATGCCCGTGTGCTGCCACCCTTGGTCTATCATAAATTGGGGTATTACGCCCACTGCCTTGCCGCCATTGGCAAGGCAAGCGTCGGCACAAGCCCCCATCAGCCCTGTGCGGCCCGCACCATTCACCAGTGTGTGGCCGCCCAAGGCAATAAGGCGGCCCAGTTCGTGGGCCGCCTTTATATACGTCTGCGGCACTTGGCCGCTTGATGCGCTATATACTGTAATTTGCATTAAGTAGGTATTCAAAATTAGTTTATATAACCATGTTCAGAATTAGTCGATATGCCTTGGCGCATTCTTTCGCCCATAAACATAGGTTTCATCGGTCACGTAGCCCGCTACGCTCCCTCTTCAACCTATGTTTATGAACGAAATACTGCACCAATTCATATCAACTAATTTTGAACACCTACTTACAATCCAAATTCTTTCTTAATCTCGTCCACCTTGTCGAGTTTTTCCCAAGTGAAGAGTTCCACCTGCATGGTCTTTTCGTCAGCCTTGCCCTCGTTAAAGGTTTTGCTCACCAGTTCGGGGGTACGTCCCACATGGCCATAGCTTGCAGTTTCTTCGTATATGGGCTGGCGCAACTTGAGGTCCTCTTCAATGGCTGCCGGACGCAAATCGAACATTTTGCCAATGATTTGGGCTATCTCGCCATCGGTCTTGTTTACATGGCTGCGTCCATAAGTGTCCACATATATTGATATAGGCTCAGCCTTGCCAATGGCATAGCTCAGCTGCACGAGCATTTCGTCGGCCACGCCGGCTGCCACCATATTCTTGGCAATGTGTCGCGCAGCGTATGCTGCCGAGCGGTCTACCTTCGAGGGGTCTTTGCCTGAGAAGGCGCCACCGCCGTGTGCGCCCTTGCCGCCATAGGTGTCTACAATAATCTTGCGACCCGTAAGGCCCGTGTCGCCATGAGGACCGCCAATCACAAACTTGCCCGTGGGATTGACATAGTATTTGATGTTACCCTTGTGGAAAAGGGCTTTAATTTCGGGAGTATGGACACGCTCGTCTATCACGCGCGGAATGAGTATCTCCTCCACGTCTTTTTGTATGCGAGCCTGCATCTGGCGGTCGGCCTCCTCTTGTGAGCCTGCCTCAGCAGCACTGATAAACTCGTCGTGCTGGGTGCTCACCACAATGGTGTCGATGCGTTGTGCCACGTTGTTGTCGTCGTACTCCACAGTCACCTGGCTCTTTGAGTCGGGACGCAAGTAGGTCATCACCTTGCCCTCACGGCGTATTTCGGCCAGCACATACACGATGTCGTGGGCCAGCGAGAGCGGCAGCGGCATGTAAGTGTCAGTTTCGTTATTGGCATAACCAAACATCATGCCCTGGTCGCCGGCACCTTGTGCCTTGCGGTCGATGTTGTTGTCGGCCCCTTTGCGGTCCACACCGCGGTTGATGTCGGCACTCTGCTCATGAATGGCGCTGAGTATGCCACAGCTCTCTGCCTCAAACTTGTATTCAGCCTTGGTGTAGCCAATGCGTGCAATGGTGTGGCGCACCACGTTCTGCAAGTCAACGTAAGCTTCGGTCTTTACTTCTCCTGCCACAACCACCTGTCCGGTGGTCACGAGCGTTTCGCAAGCTACTTTCGAGTTGGGGTCGTATGCCAGCAACTGGTCAAGCACGGCGTCAGATATTTGGTCTGCCACCTTGTCGGGGTGTCCTTCCGACACCGATTCGGACGTAAATAAATATCCCATGATATTGTGTGAGAATAAATAGTTAAAACACAAAACAGCCTGCTTTCGCATAACGGAAACAGGCAAGGCAGAACTCAGCTAAAATGTTTTGCAATTCGCGAGGTGTGTGCGCCAGCGTTTGTAGCCCATATGCGCCCATTGCGCAGCCCGCAGCCACACATCACGAGTTTTAGCATTGTTTTTGAGAGGTTGCAAGCAGCCAAATCTGTCCTCTGTTGTTTCGCTAATAAAACTTAGTTAGTAGGGACGATCGGGCTCGAACCGATGACCTCTGCAATGTGACTGCAGCGCTCTAAACCAACTGGGCTACGCCCCTAACTTTTGTTTTCGGGTGCAAAGTTACGCTTTACTATGAGAAAGGCAAAGCAAATGCCGACTTTTTTTTGAGGGAAACAATTACAATGGCAAGGCAGAGCCAAATGCAGCAGAACATGATGTCCCATCAGTCCCAGCCATCTGTTTGAATAAAAAACCTCCATTTTATTGTGTCTTTTATTTGTGGTATACTAATGTCTACTCTGTTTTTATTATCATCATATCCAACAAACCTTGTATAGGTAATAAAAGTCGTTACACTGGGATCCGCTTCACTCCGAATCACATCAAATGTTTTGATATCGCCTCCCATGGAGGGATATCCCATATTTTCCTTGTAAAATTTAGGGCAAATCATGAGACCACTCGGAGGCGTAACTACATTCAGAGTGTAGACCTTTGTTGAAACATAATACTTCCTATTAGACTTTAAGCCATACTTCGAGGCCCATTCACCAAAGCGTGCAATTCTCCACGCTGTATTAAAAGTTTGTGTGACTTTACTTATTGTGTAAGATTCACCTTCTTTATAGTTAACGACTTCCTTACTTCCAACTTGAATAGGAAGTTCTCCTGTTGCGAAGACAGACTGCTCAAATTGCGCCTCGCTGCTATAGTAAGTTACATTCAGATTTCTGATAGTTATCTCATTCCCATCATTCATAGTGATGGTTGCGGTATGAGGTTCAGTATCACAAGCTACCACCAACAGGACTATTACAAATACAATATAAATAAAGTTCTTGCCGTATCTCATAGCTAACATTCTAATAGTGTTTGACGATGCGAATATAAGGAAAATCTCCACACTAATACATCTATTCGGCTACATTAACCAGAGTTTATACTACTTCACCAAAAAACATCAGCGGCAAGTCGCTAACTTACAAAACAAGCAACCATTAATGCGCAATAAGAACAAGCAGAAATGCAGAGAGTTATATACCATAGAATTCTTACCCACCACCCTTACGCACATACACAAAAAAAGCAGTGTCGTATAGACACTGCTGAGGAAAAAGAGCCTTGCAAGCAGGGAAAGACTGCAAGACTCTGGGGGAAGGGGAAGTTGTTCCACTCCGATTCGAACGGGGACTGAGAGAACCAAAAACTCTAGTGCTGCCATTACACCATGGAACATCCACAAAAGGGCATTTCTGCTCTTTGCAGTGCAAAAGTACGACAAGTTTTCCGAACAACCAAATTTTGGCGCATAAAAAGTGCAGTGTGCAGACAAAAGTGAGCACAAAAGTGGCCCACATGCCCTTCCGTGAGCACAAAAACCACACAAAACTCAAACACCAAACACTAACACCAAACGCTAATACCAAACGCTAACACTAATGGGGGCGACGCGTCTCGCATCGGGAAAATTAAAACAAAGGCTCACAGGTAGTAGTGAAATTAGTACTATCTGTGAGCCTTTATTTAGTGCTATTTTTTCCCGACGCGAGACGCGTCGCCCCCATTAGTGTTAGCGCTTAGTGCTTGCGTTGGGTGTTAGCGTTTGGCACTTACATTTGGCACTTGCGTTGGGTACTTGCGTTTAGTGCCTACGTTTTGTGCTTGTTACGGCCTTACTTGCCCTCGCTCAAGAACTGGAGCGCACGCTTTACAATATCGCTGCGCTTGTTCACCAGGCGGAAGTACTCATTGCGATCCCAGAGGTCGTAGGCAATGGTGGTTTTGAGCGTAAACTGCAAATCCTTGAGTGCCGACTCGCGCTCCTTGTCGTCCTTAGGCTCCACCTTTTTGCGCTTGCCCTCGGCCATGATAGAATCGGTGAGTGAGGCGGGCACCTCAAAGTTCTTGTCAAAATCCTCAAATTTGCGGTATTTGCGCTTCAGCTCCTTGCGGTGGTCGTCCACATAGCGCAGTGTCCACTCGTTAATGAGGTTGTAGCGGCGCAGCGCGCGGTAGTAGGGTGTGTAAGTGGTTGTGTCGAGCGGTACAAATATGTCGGGCATAATGCCACCGCCACCATACACGGTACGCCCCTTTACCAAGGTTTTGTACACCTTGGCCGAGTCAAGGTGTATGCTGTCAATGCAAGTCAGCTCACCACGGGTGTAGCGCTTTTCAAGGTCCTGATCGTACTCACTCTTCTCGCCCTTGGTGTAGGGCTTTTGAATGCAGCGGCCCGAGGGTGTGTAATAGTGCGACACGGTGAGGCGTATCATCGAACCGTCGGGCAAGTCGATGGGGCGCTGTACGAGTCCCTTTCCAAATGTGCGTCGGCCAATGATGGTGCCACGGTCGTGATCCTGTACGGCACCGCTCACAATTTCGGCTGCCGAGGCGGTAAACTCGTCAACGAGTATGACCACACGGCCCTCAGTCTGCATCAGTCCGTCACCCTCTGAGCGCAATTCCTGACGCGGCATCACACGGCCGTCGGTATACACTATCATCGAGCCATTGGGCAGGAACTCACTGGCCACCTCCTGCGCTGCGTTAAGGTAGCCACCGCCATTCATGCCGAGGTCAAGAATGAGGTCCTTCATGCCCTGCTTCCGCAGTTCGGCTATCTTGTCGTGCACCTCCTTGCCCGATGTGGCACCAAAACTGTCAAGGTGTATGTAGCCGGCAGTAGGCGTAATCATGTAAGCAGCATCAACCGTGTTGACGGGTATCTTGTCGCGCACCACCTTAAAGTGCAGCACACTGTTTGTGCCACGGCGTACAATGTCAAGGTTGGCAATGGTGCCCTTCGGCCCGCGCAGTTTGGTCATGATGCTGTCGCGGTCCATCTTCACACCGGCTATGGTCACGCCATTAACGGCAATGATGCGGTCGCCGGCCAGCACCCCCGCACGCTCGCAAGGGCCTTTGCTTATAACCTGCAACACCACGAGGGTATCCTTCACCATGTTAAAGCTCACGCCGATGCCCTCAAAGTTGCCGCTGAGTGGTTCGTTCAGTTTTTTGGTGTCCTTGGCATTGGTGTACGACGAGTGCGGGTCGAGTTTGCTGAGCATGCCGTTAATGGCGTCCTCGGCCAGTTTCTTTTGGTCCACACTGTCAACGTAAAGGCTGGTGATGGCCACCTGTGCCATTTGCAGTTTTTTGATTTGCTCAAAGTCCACATCGCCAAAGCGCGATTGTGCGCAGGCGGGCAGTGTGAGCAAGATGGCTAAAAGCAGATAGATATGTTTCATTTCAGTAAGTTGGTTTCGGTTTGTGCCGGCTGCGGCAAAAACGCGCTCACGTCCTTGCCATAGGCAATAAGTTCGCGCACCACGCTCGACGATATGTCGGAATAATGTGCTTCGGTAAAGAGCATGACGGTTTCGACGCCCGCCAGCCGCTTGTTCATGGCAGCAATGTCGCGTTCGTACTCAAAGTCCTTTACAGAGCGCAAGCCGCGCAATATGAATTGTGCGCCCTCGCGCCGCACAAGGTCGATGGTCAAATCGTTGTAAGCCACCACCTTGATGCGCGGCTCATTGGCATACACGCGGCGTATGGCCTCCACACGCTGTTCGGGGTCATAGAACGAGCGTTTTTTATCGTTCACGCCCACCCCTATCACGATGCGGTCGAACATGGGCAACCCGCGCTCCACTATGCTGGCATGCCCCACCGTAAAGGGGTCGAACGAGCCGGGGAATATAGCTACTTTCATAAGTCGTTGGTATCTTCGTCGGCCAAGTCTTCCTCAACCACCAGATTGTCTATTATAAAACCTTGGCGCTCCATGGTGTTTTTACCCATATAGTACTCGAGCAGCTTGCCCACATTGTCGCTCTTGTGCAGCGTAACGGGGTCGAGGCGCATGTCGGGGCCTATAAAGTTTTTGAACTCGTCGGGGTCTATCTCGCCCAAACCTTTGAAACGGGTTATTTCGGGGTTCGGACTGAGCTTTTCGATAGCTGCCAGACGCTCCTCGTCGCTGTAGCAATAAATGGTTTCATACTCTGAGCGGTCGCTCACCTGCGTCTTTTTCAGTATGGCAGCCCCCGCGCTGGCATCGGTCACCGTTTTGGGCTTGTTTGCCCCGCGCACCTTCTTCTTTTTGTTACGCACACGGAAGAGGGGCGTTTGCAGTATGTACACGTGCCCCTTCTTGATAAGTTCGGGGAAGAACTGCAGGAAGAAGGTGATAATGAGCAGCCTGATGTGCATACCGTCCACATCGGCATCAGTGGCCACAATCACCTTGTTGTAGCGCAGCCCGTCGAGTCCGTCCTCTATGTTGAGGGCTGCTTGCAACAGGTTGAACTCCTCGTTTTCGTACACCACCTTTTTGGTCAGACCATAACAGTTGAGCGGCTTGCCGCGCAGCGAGAACACGGCTTGCGTCTGCGCATTACGTGTTTTGGTTATCGAGCCGCTGGCCGAGTCACCCTCGGTAATGAATATAGACGACTCTTGTCGCGGGTCTTCTTGGTCGTCGTCGCCCTTTTTGCGCGACTTTGGAGCGGGGTCGTTAAGGTGTATGCGGCAGTCGCGCAACTTGCGGTTGTGCAGGTTGGCCTTTTTGGCGCGCTCGCGTGCCAATTTGGTCACACCGGCTATGGCCTTGCGCTCCTTCTCGCTCTCCTCTATTTTTTGCTTGATAACCTCGGCCACATCGGTGTGCTTGTGCAGGAAGTTATCTACATTCTCCTTTATAAAGTCGCCCACAAACTTGTTCACGCTCACGCCCGACAGTGGGAAGGGTTTCCCGTTCGAGTCCTTGTCGGGGGCCATGGTGAGCGAGCCGAGCTTGATTTTTGTCTGACTCTCAAACAATGGCTCTATCACACGTATGGCTATGGCGGCCACCAAACCGTTGCGCACGTCCTGCACATCGTAGTTCTTGCCGAAATACTCCTTTATGGCCTTGGCTATGTGCTCCTTAAAGGCACTTTGGTGCGTACCGCCCTGGGTGGTATGTTGTCCGTTAACAAACGAGTAATACTCCTCGCCATACTGCGAGGTGTGGGTAAAGGCTATATCGATATTAGGCCCTGTCAGGTGTACAATGGGGTACAGACCCGGCGCAGTCATGTTGTCGTTGAGCAAGTCCTCAAGTCCGTTGCGACTCAATATGCGCCGCCCGTTGTAAAAGATGGCAAGTCCGGTGTTGAGGTAGGTATAGTTGCGAAGCATATTCTCAACAAATTCACCATGAAAGCGGTAGTGCTGAAACAGCGTGCTGTCTGGCTCAAAAAATATGTAAGTGCCGTTTTCCTCCTCGCAAGGGCCTTGTTCGTCGCTCACGAGCACACCTTTCTCAAATATGGCCTCGTGCATCTGGCCATCGCGCACACTGCGTGCAATAAAGCGGCTCGACAGGGCATTAACAGCCTTCAAGCCCACACCATTCATACCCACCGAGGCAGTGAACACTGCGGTGTCGTACTTGCCGCCCGTGTTGAGCTTCGACACAGCATCTACCAAGGCACCAAGGGGTATGCCACGGCCATAGTCGCGTATTTCGGCAGTGAGGTTGTCGTGTATGTTCACCTCAATGCGTTTGCCAAATCCCTCGTTAAACTCGTCGATACTATTGTCTATACTCTCCTTGAGCAGCACATATATACCATCTTCGGCATGCGAGCCATCGCCCAAGCGACCAATGTACATGCCGGGACGCGTACGTATGTGCTCGGTATCCTCAAGATGTCGTATTTTGCTCTCGTCATAAACGACGGTCGAAGTATTCTCGTTCTCCATTGTCTTATTATGTTTATGGCAGACCCGTTAACCCATTAACCTGTGCTTCAAATGTCCGCTTTGAAGCAGCGGCGGCGCTTGTGTTGTTCCGTTTTGAAATACTGCCATTGGTTCTGCACCTTCTCGTTCATTTCGAGTTCGGGGTTACTCTCGGCATATTCAAAGCCCAATTCCTTGTAAACGGGAATAAGGTCGGTAAATAGCAGTGCATTCACACCCTTGCCCTGGTAGTCGGGACGCACAGCCACGAGCAACAAGTCGAGCACTTTGGGGCGTTTCCACATCAAGGCTTTCAGCAGGTGGTACCACCCAAAGGGCAACAAGCGGCCCTTGGCCTTTTGCAGCGCACGCGACAGCGAGGCCATCGATATGCCCACGGCCACTATCTCGTTCTGCTCATTCTCCACTATGCTCACCATGCGCAAGTCGAGCACCGGCACATACATCTTGACATACTGGTCTATCTGCCGTTCGGTCATGCGCGAGTAGCCAAACAGTGGTGTATAGGCATCGTTTATAAGGCGGAATATATCATGTGCCACCCCACTCTGTCGCACCTCTTTCTTACTATTAAGTTTGCGTATATGCAGATTATAGCGCTTGGCTATAATATCCGATATGCGGCGGTGCTTTTCGGGTATGGCATCGGGCACATATATCTTCATCTCCACCCAGTCGGCACTCTTGCTCAGCCCGAGGCGCTCCATGTGCTGCGGGTAGTAGGGATAGTTGTAGATGGTGGCCATGGTCGAGAGCTGGTCAAAACCCTCCACAAGCATACCCTCAGCGTCCATGTCGGTAAAGCCAAGGGGGCCTTCTATCTCGGTCATGCCGCGCTCCTTGCCCCATTGTTTTACGGTGTCGATAAGAGCTGTGCTCACCTCCATGTCGTCAATAAAGTCTATCCAGCCAAAGCGTACCGTCTTGCGGTTCCACGTCTCGTTGGCACGACGGTTGATAATGGCAGCCACGCGGCCCACTATTTTACCATCGCGCAGAGCCAGAAAGTAGTCGGCTTCACAAAACTCGAAGGCGGCATTCTTCTTGGGTGAGAAGGTATTGAGCATATCATCGTACAAGTCGGGCACCGAATAGGGGTTGTCCTTGTAAAACTCGTAGTTGAAGCGTATGAAGCGTTTGAGCTCGCTTTTGGTTGTTACTTTCTTTATCTCGACAGACATGTAGCGTTATGTTTTGTTTGTGAATGTAGCTTGCAAAATTACTCATTTTTTATCAGTAACAAGGCTTTATGCTTCAATAACCCGCCCTCTGGCGATTATTTTGCCGCAAAATATCACTGTCTGATAAAACTCCGATGCACATAGTAATGCTTTTGCACTTCACCATACAGCAATAAGTCACCTGACTTCATCACTTTTTTGCGCCAGTATATAGTGCGTATTGAAAATCAACGAGTTACGTAATTAAATTGGGTAACGCAGGGTGACGCAAGCAAAGAAGCGAACCTTGTTTTGCTCTTTTAAGGGCTGT
>OGMB01000100.1_pt1 | contig 49877 bp, 43 predicted proteins | sample 1573001 | NCBI WGS metagenome assembly OGMB01 (sample SAMEA2581921, study PRJEB24529) | metagenome | biome: Human gut stool | place: China | collected 2011
CCATCTGGATAGCGGTAATACCTTCGGTAGTACCGGTTACCTTAAAGTCCATATCGCCGAAGAAGTCTTCCAGCCCCTGAATATCGGTAAGAAGTACGAAATCATCGTCGGTTTCACCGGTAACAAGACCACAGGAAATACCTGCTACCATCTTCTTGATGGGAACACCGGCAGCCATTAAGGACATGCAGGATGCACAGGTGGAAGCCATGGAGGTTGAACCGTTTGACTCAAAGGTTTCGGATACGGTACGGATTGCATAAGGGAACTCCTCTTCGGAAGGAAGCACAGGAATAAGTGCTCTCTCTGCCAGTGCACCGTGACCGATTTCACGACGTCCGGGACCTCTGGAAACCTTGGTCTCACCTACGGAGTAGGAAGGGAAGTTGTACTGATGCATATATCTCTTGGATGTTTCGTTTTCATCCAGACCATCTACCTTCTGCGCTTCGGATAACGGAGCTAAGGTACATACGTTACAGATCTGAGTCTGTCCTCTGGTGAACATTGCGGAGCCGTGTACTCTGGGAATGATGTCCACTTCTGCTGCAAGAGGACGGATCTGGGTGATTTCACGGCCGTCGGGACGCTTGTGGTCCTTTAAAATCATCTTACGGACAGTCTTCTTCTCATACTGGTATACCGCTTCGCCTAAAACAGCCAGCCACTCTTCGTTTTCTGCAAATGCCTCGCTGAGCTTTTCGGTAATGTTCTTGATGTTTTCTTCTCTGGTCTGCTTGTCATCGGTAAATACCGCAACTTCCATTTCTTCGGGAGTTACGATTTTCTTCATTTCTTCAAACATTTCTGCGGGAATTGCACAGCTTGTATATTCATGCTTGGGCTTTCCTACTTCCGCTACGATGCCGTCGATGAAGGAAATAATGGTCTGATTTACTTCATGTGCCTTGTAAATGGCATCAATCATGACTGCTTCGGGAATTTCGTTTGCACCAGCTTCAATCATGATAACCTTTTCTCTGGTAGAAGCTACGGTTAAGTTTAAGTCACCGTTCTTCCACTGCTCCTGGGAAGGGTTGATAATCAGTTCGCCGTCAATCATGCCCACCTGGGTCATGGCACAGGGACCGTCAAAAGGAATATCGGAAATGCAGGTTGCGATAGCAGCGCCCAACATAGCCACCAGTTCGGGACGGCATGCAGGATCCACACTCATAACCATATTGTTTAAGGTAACGTCGTTGCGGTAATCCTTGGGGAACAGCGGACGCATGGGTCTGTCGATAACACGGCTGGTCAGGATGGCATTTTCGCTTGCCTTTCCTTCTCTCTTATTGAAGCCGCCCGGGATTTTTCCTACCGCATATAATTTTTCTTCGTACTCTACACTTAAAGGGAAGAAATCAATGCCGTCTCTGGGCTTGTCCGATGCTGTTGCACAGGATAATACTGTTGTTTCGCCATAGTGCATGAATGCACATCCGTTTGCCTGCTTGCCGACTCTGCCGATATCAACGCTTAAGGTACGGCCTGCAAGCTCCATTGAAAAAGTCTTGTACATACTTTTCTCCTTGCTTTTTTACAATCCGCCTCGGCGGAAGGGGCTCTGGGTAAAACACCGAAACTACTGAAAAATACACTTACGCAAATATACTTTTCAGCGGTCTCGGGGTTTCGTTTACCCAAAGAGGTGAATAAAGTGACTTTGCTCTCCGCCCTGTCTGTACCAGAAACGAAGCCGCGTAAAAAAGCGGAGCAGCCTGTTTTGGACATACTCCGCTCTTTGCATCATAATTACTTTCTGATTCCCAGCTTAGCAATGATTGTACGATATCTTTCGATATCCTTTTCTTTTAAGTAATCAAGCAGACCACGTCTCTGACCAACCATCTTTAAAAGACCTCTGTTGGAGTGATGATCCTTGGGGTTCTGCTTCATATGCTCGGTTAACTCTTTGATTCTCTCGGTCAGTACGGCAATCTGTACTTCGGGTGAACCGGTATCTCCGGGCTTTGTTGCATACTCATTGATAATAGCTGTTTTCTTCTCTTTGGAAATCATGATAAAATCCTCCTGAAAAATATTTAGTAAACACCGGATACGAAGGCCGGGTCGGAGTGTCCATAACCTGCGCATCGGTTAAACCATACCTAATAAAATTACCACATTTTACTTTACTTGTAAACCCTTAATTTTCGGACAGTTCCACTTTTATTCCTGTGCGTATTTGTCTGCCTGACCGGCAATCAGCGCCGCATCATCAAAGTAGTTAATCTTCATGGCTGCCTTGACCTCTGACATGGTCTTCGCTGCTTCTTCCCTTGCCACTTCGCTGCCCTTCTTTAAGATTTCATAGATGTCGGGAATCTGCTTCTGCAGCTCTTTTCTGCGGTTGCGGATGGGCTCTAATTCTTCCTGCATAACGTTGTTTAAGAATTTCTTTACCTTAACGTCGCCCAGACCGCCTCTCTGGTAGTGTGCCTTTAACTCATCCAGATTTGCGTATTCGGGCAGATAGCGCTCAAACTGCTCATCCTTGCAGAACGCATCCAGATAGGTAAATACGGTGTTGCCCTCCAAGGAACCGGGATCACTTACCTTTAAGTGGTTGGGGTCGGTAAACATGCTCATAATCTTGGTCCGCACTTCATCTGCGGAATCGGACAGATAGATGCAGTTTCCAAGGGATTTACTCATTTTTGCCTTGCCGTCAATACCCGGCAGTCTGCAGCATACTTCATTCTGCGGAACAAGAGCTTCCGGCTCCACCAGTGTTTCTCCGTAAACGGAGTTAAACTTTCTTACGATTTCACGGCACTGTTCAATCATGGGAAGCTGGTCTTCACCAACGGGAACCGTTGTTGCCTTGAATGCGGTAATATCGGCTGCCTGGCTGATGGGATAGGTGAAAAATCCCACGGGAATGCTGGTTTCGAAGTTGCGCATCTGGATTTCGGACTTTACGGTAGGATTCCGCTGCAGTCTGGAAACGGTAACCAGGTTCATATAATAAAAGGTTAATTCCGTAAGCTCCTGGATCTGGGACTGGATAAACAGGGTGGACTTGGCAGGGTCCAGTCCGCAGGATAAATAATCCAGTGCCACTTCAATAATATTCTGTCTGATCTTCTCCGGATTGTCCGCATTGTCGGTCAGCGCCTGTGCATCGGCAATCATAATAAAAATCTTGTCGTATTCTCCGGAATTCTGTAACTCCACTCTCTTGCGAAGAGAGCCTACATAATGACCTACGTGAAGTCTTCCGGTAGGGCGGTCTCCGGTTAAAATGATCTTGCTCATCTGTTAATCTCCTTTATTTTCACTCCTCTGCCTGTTTCCGCAAAGGCAGTCATAGCATTCAAACGTACCTTAAATTATACTACAGGAAAAAGGCTTCCGTCAACCGGCATACATAATGCCGTCAAAATATTCTTCTTCCTCTACGCCGTTTATCGTATACGGCCATTCGGAATGGTCCACCTCAATCCGGTACAGTGTATCACCCGCTTTTAAGTCCACAAGACTGCTGCCGTCCGTCCGGTATAAAGTCAGCTTCGTACCCGCGGGTATCACGGCATTGTCTGCTGTCACACTGCCGTCCTCCGCCACCTGCACGCAGGGAACATCCTTTTTTGCCGTAAGAGCTTCTCTCCACTCGTATGTGCTTGTGTCTACCTGATAAAAGTCTTCATCAGCCACCGGCATGCCGTCCGCTCCCACATGATACCTCCGGCTGGCGGAATAGGTACTTAATACCTCCATCCGGCTTTCTAAGTAAAAGTTTTCCGGGTCGGTCAGAAGCTCTTCTCCGTATAAATAGGAAGAAGCATCCAAAAGCTGTGTCCTAAGGCCGCAGTTATTTACCTCACCGACATATACCGCACTGCTGCCGTTTAAATCAAACACCTCCAGCATACGGTAATCATTGTCACTGCCGCAGATGACATACAGATAATTCTTACCGTCCGCCGTATGCAGGATGTAGGGATCATAGCTGTATGCCCAGATGTCCTTACCGGTTTCCACTCCGTTCATGGATACCTTCAGGGCTTCATAGGTTCCATACTCGTCCATGGATGCCCATACCCAGAGTTCATCTGTCCTGCCGTCCCCATTAAAATCCATACCTGAAGTACCCAGATTATCTGCCGCATAGACATAGGTCCGTGGGGCTTCCGCATAGTAATCGGTAAAAATATCGGTCTGTTCCGCAAACTTTACACTTCCCGACGGCATTCCCGCCGCATAATAGGAAATTTCATACGGATTGAACCATACACTGACCCCATCATTTGTGATTTTCCAGTTCAGGGTATGCTCTGCAGCTGCTTTGGCAATATAATCTTTTAAGCTTTCCCCCTCTTCCAGGAACAAATCATCCATTGTCAGTCCGCTTTCCTCATAAACAGCGGCCTCTGCCAGTCCCGCAAACGTATCCATATCCGTTACTACATCCTGAATCTGCAGCTCTTCCCCGGTCCGGGTATCATAGTTGCAGCCGAAGCTGTAACCGGTTCCATGTGCACCGCCCAGATAAGTGTAACCGTTTTCTTCAAAAGAAAGCACTCTGTCGTCCGCCCTGCTTATATAATATGTGCTCTCCGTGGAATAGGGGGTATATATCTGATAACCGCCTTCCTCCGCCCCTTTCAGGTCATCCTCCGCCTGGGTTTTTAAATTTTCATATTCGTTAAGAATAGAGTTTTTATTTTCCTCCGACAGCTTTTTTAGAACCTGTGCCAGCTTAGGATACTTTTCTTCGTCTTCCCCGGTCAGGGCAATGACTCCGTATTTCATTTCCACTAATTTGTTACTGTAATCATCGTCCTTGTAATAGCTGTCAGACCATTCTCCCTTAATAAGATGCAGAGGCAGCACCGCTTCCTCCGTTCTGCCGTTGTCCTCCCCGGTCTCCTCCGGCAGAGTGTCCCCCGGCAGTGTGCCTGTCTGTGAACCGTCTTCCGTTCCGGTACGGGTTTCCCTATCCGGAAGGCTTTCCCCTGTTTCCGCATTTTTCCGTCCGCAGCCGCCCAAAAGAAGCATTGCCGTCATAATAAGAGCTATCCCTTTTATATTTTTCAGTTTCATATTTTCCTTCATCTCCGACAATTTCTGTCTTCCCTGCATTACTGCCAAGTTACCTGTTATTGTTGTTCTGCGGCTTTTCCCGTCTGTCCTTCTTCACATACAGGAAGCGGTCCGACTTGGCGGACAGACGCAGGCTGTCCTGTTTCACATATTCCTGGGCGTTTTCTCTTTTCTCCACGCTCTTTAGCTTTGCCTTCATGCCGCTTACGGTAAGGAACGCCACAATAAAGCCGATTACCAGCGCAATGAGAATATGTACCGGTATATTATAAGTATCCCCGCCTGCATTCACGATGGTGCATACAGCCGCAAGGGATGAAAATGCCTGTAAAAACATAATCTTTTCCTCCTTTATTTATATTACGAAAAATAACAATGAAATAAGAAATGCAATGGCAGTGTAGAGTCCGGTCAGACCAAAGAGCCATCTTCTGTATGCTCCCTTGTCAAGCGGCAGGTTGCCTACAAACTTTCCGGTCTGTCCGTTCATGGCAAAGACATACTTTTCGCCCTTCCATGTGGTATTTAAAATCCACACCGGACAGAGCACATATTTTACCTTGCCGCCCTGCAGTCTCACATTGCAGTTGACGGTGTTTACCGTATCATATCCCTGTACGGTGTTCCTGAATACTTCCTCTGTGCTCTTTTTAATGCGGGCATTGACTCTTTCCACATTTTCTTCTGCCGTCACATCATATTTATCTGCCAGATAACCTGCCAGATAAGCGGTCTGGAACGGCACTGCCCCCTTGAAATCGAAGGGTTCAACAGACTCCATTAAATCGTCGTCCATCTTGGAGGAGCCGTCCGCCGGTACATTCTCAAACAAAAGATTGCCGGCTCTGGAAACGCTGTAATAGCTGGTTTCCGTATATTCATACCGGGCATCGGACCATCGTTTTACCCTGGTTGCGTCGTATCTGGCGTTGGCATCCGCTTTGGAGTCAAACATCCAGAACGGCACATAAAGTCCCTTTATTTCATCAATATGATTTTCATCCTTAAATACCTTGGGAAGCAGTCTCTTTCCTTTGAGATGTCTGCCCAGACCTTCCTTCGCCGCATTCCTGTCAATCTTAAAGGGAATGACATAATCGGGCTTTAAGTCTCCCGCAAACATACCCTTCATAACAATGGTGCTGTCGCAGTACGGGCAGCGGGAAGAACCTAAGTTTTCATCTCCCACGATTTCACCGCCGCAGGACTGGCAGGTATACACTCTCATGTGCGCCGTTTCGTCCTCTTTGAAGGTATCCCCGTCGGGCATATCCCATTCCATGCTCTCCGGCTGTTCCGCCTTCAGCTCCTCGTCCATTGCCTTCAGGGTTTCCATTTCAAACTCTGTTCCGCAGTACGGACATTTCATCTTCTGTGCGGTGCTGTTAAAGCTAATGGCGCCGCCGCAGCACGGACATTTGTACTCAAATAAATCTCCCATATCCTCTCTCCTTTTTCCGTATGTATTTTCTTACACACCTTATTTTGTCTGTTCCGTAAAATATTCCTGCATGCCCTCCGTCATGCTGATGTTTCCATCCTCTGAAATAAACAGTGCTTCCACACCGTATTTTTCTGCCAGCAATCGTCCTTTCTCTTCTCCCAGCACAAAACATGCCGTGGAAAGAGCGTCGCTTATCATACCATTCTTGCTTAAAATAGTAACACTTTTTACACCGCTCTCCGCCGGATATCCCGTAGCCGGATTTAAGATGTGGTGATACCGTTTGCCGTCCACCTCCACAAAGCGTTCGTAATCTCCCGAAGTGGACACAAACCAGTTGCCTGTAAGGGTCAGATACCCGCAGTAGGCGCCTGTATCAAAGGGGTCCGTAATGGCGACCCTGAACGCCGTGCCGTCCGGTTTTTCTCCATAAGTAAGGATGCTTCCGCCCACGGAAATGACCGCCGCCTTTACCTCCGCCTGTCCTTCCAGATAGGCAAGGATATCGTCACAGGCAAGCCCTTTTCCAACGGCTCCCAGGTCCAGTGCCATGCCCTTAGGCAGTAAAAAGCTGTTGTCTTTTCTTTCTATTTTAGAAAACCCGCTGTAGGACAGCGCTTCTTTTATTTCCACCTCACCCGGTAAGCGGTAGCCTTCTGTTTTCCCGGTGCTTTCCGTCTGCCCGGCATCCTCTGTTTTCCCGCCTGTGCCATCCGGCTGCTCCCCGGCGTCCTCATAGCTTTCCTGAGCGTGGGCATCAATATCCCACAGGCTCACCAGTGCTCCGATGGACACATCCAGCGCCCCATCACTGTCCTCATAAATACCGGAAAGCTCCAGCAGCGTCTCTGCCAGCTCTCCGGAAACCTCCGTGTAGATGCCTGTTCCGGCATTGGCATTCAGCTTTGCGACCTCTGAACCGGCTATTCTGCGGGAAAGCATTGTTTCCTCCATGCCGGAAAGCAGCTGCTCCACATCCCCGGTCACATCGTCCCCTTCCGTATACAGTTTCTGGGTAACGACAGTTCCCATGGCAGTATTCACGGCTTCATATTCCTTTACGGCATTTCCGCATCCCGAAAGAAGCAGCATCGCCACTGCGGGAAGTGTAAAAAAACTTGCTGTAACCCTCTTCATTTCCCTGCGTCCTTTTGTTATACTAACTCTCATAAGTATAACAAACAAACCACCCCTTGACAATATGGGGGAATGAACTTTACCGTCACGGAAAGGTCTGATTATTTTGAAAAGTGATAAAAAAATGATGGGAAAAGTGCTGATTTTGCTGCTTCTTCTTTTTCTACTGCTTTTCTCATCCCTGTTTCTTCTATATAAAAGAGGAACTTACGGCGGACAAAAAAAAGCCTGCATCTACCAGAACGGTGTCCTGCTTAGGGAAATTGATTTTTCTTCCGTAAAGGAGCCCTATTCCTTCCGCCTTGTTTCTTCCGACGGAGGATACAACGAAATTACCGTAAGCGCCGGGGGGATTGCCGTAACGGATGCCGACTGCCCCGACAGGCTCTGCGTCCTTTTCAGCAAAAACAATACCGGCAGGCTCCCCATTATCTGTCTGCCCCATAAGCTCGCCATTGTATATAAGGAAGAAAGTGCTTCCGATATGGATGCCGTTACTTATTGAGTTACTTAAAGGAGTTTTATGTCCCGTAAAAATACCCGTCTGACACTTAAAAAAATGACCACACTGACGGTCTTTCTTGCCGTCTCCCTGTGTATATCCCTTGCGGAGAGTTTTTTCCCTCCGCTCGTTCCCATACCCGGAGTCCGGCTCGGACTTGCCAATGTGGTCACTTTACTTTTATTATATGATTTCACACCGGGTGAAACGCTTCTCGTTCTCCTGATGCGTATTTTTCTGTCTGCCTTCTGTGCCGGTCAGGCCATGAGCTTCGTCTACAGTCTGTGCGGCGGCATATTATGCTTTCTTATCATGTGGTTTCTGTACCGTTTTCTGTGCGGCAGATTTCTGGTGCTTACCAGTATCTTCGGTGCCCTCGCCCACAATGCCGGACAGCTTATGGCTGCCTGCCTGTTTACTGGAGGGTTCAGTGTGCTTGCCTATGCGCCGGTGCTTGTCGTAAGCGGTATTCTGACCGGCTGTTTTACCGGTCTCTGCGCCTATTTTACCCGCAAATATCTGTCCCCGCATATAAAGAAGCTTTTTTAACCGTTCTGCATCAGACGTTTGTGGATATTTCCGAAAATGCTGTCGCACAAATGTGCCATATCCTCCACACTCTCCGTCATGCCTCCGGCAATCCATTCCTTGCAGATGGCGTTAAGTCCACCCTCATAGGCACACATACGGTACTGCTCCGCTTTGTCATCCAGACGGAAGATCTCCTTTAAGGAAGGTAAAAAGGAAAAATTACTCTGTTGTTTTTCCCTTGCCTTCATAAGCAGTCCGAAGTATTCGCCGTTTTTTCCAAGATAGGAAAAGAACCGTTCAAACCAACTGTAGCTGTCATCCTCACTGACATCATCCGCAATCTCCATCACAGCATCTTCCATTCCCTGATGCAGATCCTTTAAGATATCTTCCTTCGATTCATAATTCCGGTAGAACGACTGTCTCGACACACCGGACTTTAACACCAGCTCCGTAACGGTAATTTTCTCAAACGGCTTTTCCGCCATGAGATCCACCAGAGCCAGCTGCAGGCACTCTTTCGTAAGCTGCCCTGCTTCCTTGCCGGAAAGCCGGTATACATTTCTCTCTTTTACCAGAGTCTTTAAAATACTTTCCACAACTGTCATCTTCTTTCTTTTCAAAAGGCACTTGACGAAATTCACATAAAGTGTTACATTTATGCCAGTGAGATACATGTATCACTGTTACATCTGTAACATGATAACATTTTTGAAACTAAGTGTCAACATTTCCATACAAATTTTACAGTTTACCGAAAGGCAGGTATTCATATGAGATACGCAATAACAACATACATACTGATGGCTGTGCTGGTTTCCTTCTTAGGCTTCGTGGTCGAGGACGGCTGGCTGGCTCTCACAAAAGGTTATATCGACAACCGGAACATGCATCTGCCGTTTTTATTCGGCTATGGTATTGCCATGGTAGGACTGTACCTGATTCTCGGCACGCCCGCCACCATGATTTTACCTTTTCAGATAAAGAAAAAGGAAACCTTTGTCCGGTTTATTATTTACTTCGTCCTTGTGATGCTGGCAGTCAGTGTAGGAGAAATCATCTTGGGAACCTTAGTGGAAAAGGTCTGCCACTTCTGCTGGTGGGACTACACGGTAATCCCTCTTCACATTACCCGGTACACCTCCGTTCCGACAAGCCTCGGCTTTGCTTTGATCATTACCACCTTTATGGATAAGTTCTGCATACCGATTCTTGACCACCTTGCTGCCATTCCCGCTGAACGTGCTACGGTTCTTGCCTGGATTTTAGGTGTTTCCTTAAGTGTGGATATGGTGTATTCCATGTATAAAATGTACCGTAACCACGGTGGACTCAAGATCTGGAAGAAGCAGCTTCCCAGACATTCTTACCAGGAGTCCTTCTAAGCATTCCGTCCGGTCACTGAATTATCTGTTTAATGTAATAAAAAGCCTGTGGATTCAGAGGAGAAGCAGCCTCATTTCCGCAGGTTTTTTGTTGCATAAAAATACACATTCTGTTAAAATAGTATAAAAATTTTATAAAACGCATCGATTCCTGCGAAGAACCGTTGTGATAGGAAAGGAAGGCTTCTATGAAAGCAAAAAGAATCGGTTTATCCATTCTCCTTTTAGCCATTGTGGGCTTAATCGTGTATAATATCGCAGGCCCCGCCGACTTACTTGCCGGTGAAAGCAGTGTCTATGCCACCCCTCTTTCCCTTCTGCCCCCTGTAATTGCCATTACACTGGCACTGATTACCAAGGAAGTATACACTTCCCTGTTTATCGGTGTATTAACCGGTGCCCTGCTTTACACAAACGGCAGTCTGGAACGTACCATGAACACCATGTTATTCAATGAAGACGGCAGTATGGTGTCTAAACTTGCCGACAGCGGAAATGTCGGTATTTTAATTTTCTTAGTGCTTTTGGGCATCATGGTTGCCATGATGAACACTGCCGGCGGTTCATCTGCTTTTGGACGCTGGGCTTCCAAACATATTAAAACCAGAGTCGGTGCGCAGCTTGCCACCATGGCGCTCGGTGTCCTGATTTTCGTGGATGACTATTTCAACTGTCTGACCGTAGGCAGCGTTATGCGCCCCGTTACGGACCGTCACAAAATCTCCCGCGCCAAGCTCTCCTACTTAATTGATGCCACCGCGGCTCCCGTCTGCATTATTGCACCGATTTCTTCCTGGGCTGCTGCCGTTACCTCTTCCGTACCGGAAGAAGCCGGCATCAACGGATTTGCCGTCTTTTTACAGACCATTCCGTACAACCTGTATGCTCTGCTGACCCTTGCCATGATTCTTTTCATCACTTTCTTAAAGGTGGATTTTGGCTCCATGAAGAAGCATGAATGGAATGCCATCAAGGGCGATTTGTTTACCACACCTGACCGTCCTTACGAAGAAACCTCCGATGCGCAGGGCAATCCGAACGCCAGGGTAGCTGACCTGATTATACCCGTAGTGGTTCTGATTGCTACCTGTGTCTTCGGTATGATTTACACCGGCGGCTTTTTTGAAGGAACCTCCTTCATTGATGCCTTTGCTAACTCCAGTGCATCCGTTGGTCTGGTAATCGGCGGTTTCATCACTCTGCTTTTTACCTTCTTCTACTATATGCTGCGCGGTGTGATTACCTTTAAGGAATTTTCCGAATGCATTCCCGAAGGCTTCAAGGCCATGGTTGCTCCCATTTTAATTCTGACTCTGGCATGGACCCTTTCCGGTATGACAAACCTGCTCGGTGCCAAAGTTTACGTCAGCAACATTGTCAGCGGTTCCGCACAGGGATTCCAGGGCTTCCTTCCCATGATTGTCTTCCTGATTGCTGCGTTCTTAGCATTTGCAACCGGTACAAGCTGGGGTACCTTCGGTATTCTTATCCCCATCGTGCTGGGCGTATTCCCTTCCGGACAGATGATGGTCATTTCCATTGCCTCCTGCCTTGCCGGTGCCGTTTGCGGAGACCATTGCTCTCCCATTTCCGACACCACCATCATGGCTTCCGCAGGCGGTCACTGCAACCACATCAACCATGTTGCAACCCAGCTTCCTTATGCGTTGTTTGTTGCGGTATTCTGTTTCATCGGTTATGCCATCATGGGCATCTGTAACCTCGCCGGTGTACTTTCCATCGCCTGGATTGCCCTGCCCGTATGTATCGTGCTGATGGGCGCTACACTCCTGTTTATCCGCAAAAAAGAAGGCATGGAGAAGGAATAACCATAACTATCTGACATAAAAAAAGAAGCCGCGATGCTTCAACTGTGATATAGTACAAAAAAACAGCCGCCTCCCATCCGGGAAACGGCTGTTTTTATAAAATTATCGGTTCGCTTTTTTACATAACGCTGCGGCTTACATCATACCGCCCATGCCTGCGCCTGCGGGCATGGCAGGGGTGTCTTCCTTGATGTTTGCTACAACGGACTCGGTAGTCAGCAGTGTGGATGCTACACTGGTTGCATTCTGCAGTGCGCTTCTGGTAACCTTTGCAGGATCCAGGATGCCATCTGCAACCATATCTACATATTCACCCTTCAGAGCATCAAAGCCCATGCCGGGGTTCATTTCCTTAACCTTGTTTACAATTACGCTGCCTTCCAGACCTGCATTTGCGGCAATGTGGTACAGCGGAGCTTCCAGAGCCTTAAGAACGATGTTGGCACCGGTCTTTTCGTCTCCTTCGAGAGTATCACGCAGCTTTTCTACTTCCTTGCTTGCATGGATGTAGGCAGAACCACCACCGCAGATAATACCTTCTTCTACAGCTGCTCTGGTAGCTGCAAGAGCATCTTCCAGACGAAGCTTTGCTTCCTTCATTTCGGTTTCGGTAGCGGCACCTACACGGATAACAGCTACGCCGCCTGCTAATTTAGCAAGTCTTTCCTGTAATTTTTCTCTGTCGAAATCAGATGTGGTTTCTTCAATCTGCTTCTTAATCTGTGCAACACGGGCTGCAATGGCATCCTTGTCGCCTTCGCCGTCAACAATAACGGTGTTCTCTTTCTGAACCTTAACTGATTTTGCACGGCCAAGCTGTTCCATAGTGGTATCCTTCAGTTCCAGACCAAGCTCGGAGCTGATGACCTGACCGCCGGTCAGAATAGCGATATCCTCCAGCATTGCTTTTCTTCTGTCGCCGTAGCCGGGAGCCTTAACTGCTACTACATTGAAGGTACCGCGCAGTTTGTTGACAATCAGAGTAGTAAGAGCTTCGCCCTCTACGTCTTCTGCAATGATTAACAGCTTTGCGCCGGACTGTACAATCTGCTCTAACAGAGGAAGGATTTCCTGAATGTTTGAAATCTTCTTGTCGGTAATGAGGATGTACGGATTTTCCAGGGTAGCTTCCATCTTATCCATGTCGGTTGCCATGTATGCGGAAATGTAACCTCTGTCAAACTGCATACCTTCCACTAAATCCAGTTCGGTCTGCATGGTCTTGCTTTCTTCAATGGTGATGACACCGTCCTTGGAAACCTTCTCCATAGCATCTGCTACCAGGTTGCCGACTTCCTCATCTCCTGCGGAAATGGTAGCAACTCTTGCAATGTGTTCCTTGCCGTTTACCTTAGAGCTCATCTTTGCGATGGCTGTAACAGCACAGTCGGTAGCCTTCTTCATACCTTTTCTTAAGATAATGGGATTTGCACCTGCTTCCAGGTTCTTCATACCGGCATTAATCATTGCCTGTGCCAGAACGGTTGCGGTTGTGGTACCGTCACCTGCTACATCGTTTGTCTTGGTTGCTACTTCTTTGACTAACTGGGCACCCATGTTTTCAAACGGGTCTTCCAGTTCAATTTCCTTTGCAATGGTAACACCGTCGTTGGTGATAAGGGGAGCGCCGAAGGACTTATCCAGTACTACGTTTCTGCCTTTGGGTCCAAGTGTTACTCTGACGGTGTCTGCCAGCTGGTCTACACCTCTGCCTAATGCTGCACGGGCATCTGCTCCGTATTTAATTTCTTTTGCCATAATGAAAACGCCTCCGTTTTTTTATTTTTACTCGATAACTGCTAAGATATCACTCTGTCTTACAATAATGTATTCTTCGTCTTCCATCTTTACATCGGTTCCCGCATATTTGGAATAAATAACCTGGTCTCCGACTTTGACTTCCATTTTAACTTCCTTGCCGTCTACCACACCGCCGGGGCCTACTGCAATAACTTCTGCCTGCTGGGGTTTTTCTTTATTCTGTCCCGGAAGAACAATACCGGATTTTGTTGTTTCTTCTGCTACTAACTGTTTCAATACGACTCTGTCGCCAAGTGGTACTAACTTCATAATGAATGCCTCCTTAAAGTCTTATACTTTGTTAGCACTCAATGTTCATGAGTGCTAATTACTAAAGCATATATTAGTTTTATATGCAGTTCTTTGCAACCGTATGCAGAGCAGCTCTGCTCTTTCAATCTATGTATTATCTCTTTTTTTCTCACGTTTTCTTATTGTTTCTTATTTTTGTCCTGCGGAGCGGATTTAATATTTATTTTATAAATACTTATTCACACTTGATTTCCAGATAACCCAGCAGCTTGCTCTTGTCATACTCCTCCAGAACACCTAAGTTGGAGTCATAGTATTTGCCGTCAAAGTATACAAGGTAATGGCAGTATCTGCCCATTCTTTCCATTAAGATACAGCATTTGGGAAGCACACAGTCCCTGCCCTCGGTATAGGTAATAACGTCCTTGTGGTCAATACCGTAATAGTTCAGGGCGGAAATCACCATACCCATGGTTGCCTGCCACTCCCTGCAGTCCATGACACGGATAACATCGGCAATGGTAACGCCTGCCAGCATGGCTACACAGGTCTGTCCGCAAAGACCGTCCTCCGGCTGGATGATAACCTGCACGCTGTCAATTTTGCGGATGGGGTTGTCAAAGCTGTAAGGGCTGTCGGGGGAAACCTCTATAATGCTGCCGCTGATATGCAGAAGCATCTGATGGGACTTCGTAAGGTCCACCTTGATGGCATCCTTATCCTCAATATGAATTTCATAATTTCCTTTTTCCTTAGGCAGCAGCTTACAGGCAATGATTTCGTTGTCCAGAACCATGTCGGCTTTGATTTCATCACGCAGCTTGCAGACCTCCCACACATTAAAAGGAAGCTGTATTACAAATCCATTCTCTTTCTTGTCAATTTTTCCGGTAAAAAAGTAACGCATGATAATTTCTCCTATCTACAGATTTATTGATTTCTTCGCCTGGGAAGGCGGAAATCCAAAATGCTTTTTAAATAATTTGCTGAAGTGGTATGCATCATCGTAGCCGACGGCTGCCGCCACTTCCTTGATATTGGTGTATCCCTCTTTCTGCAAAAGTTCCAGTGCCTTCTGCAGGCGTATGTTAATCAGATGCCTTATGGGCGCTTCCCCTGTCTCGCTCTTAAAAATCTTGGATATGTAAAAGGGGCTTAAATACATATTTTCCGCAATGGTGTCGAGGGAGATTTTTTCTGCATAATGGTCTTCAAAATAGCTGACTATCTGCTCCACCACATACTTTTTGTTGACGGACTCGAACGCATAACCGCTTTTTATCTCCTTGGGCTCCATCTGGCTTTTTAGAAGCAGAAGAAGCATCTGCATCATGTAGGCCTTCATCATAAAGTACCTGCCATCCCAGCATACGGCATTTTCCGCTTCCAGAGAAGCGCAAAGCTTAAACAGCTTCCGCTGCAGCTCACCCGTGGTATGCACAATGGCATTGCCCTCCGGCAGCGGAAACGCATTGTCCGGCAGCCCTTTTATGCGGATGTCCGACACTCCCACGAAAAATTCCGTAACGGCGGTCTGTTTGTCCTTCACCAGCCCCTGATGCATGACGCCGGGATTTAAGATGAGCACATCTCCCTCTTCCACGGGATAAATTTGTCCGTCAATCCGGTAAAAGCCGGAGCCCGACATCATAAATGCGATTTCCAGAAAGTCGTGGCAATGATACCTTTTTTCATCCTGGTCACGTTTTCCCTTCCAGGTAAAAAGAAAGGTCGGATTAAAATTTTCCAGTTGTATATTCTCCTGTCTGTCACACATATCTTCCCATGCCTTTCCACAACATCTGCCTTCTGCTTTTCTTATTTTACAAAAAACAAAGATAAATGTAAAAGGTTTTTTGCAAAAAGACACAAACAGCATACAAGATAGTCCATTTCTTTTTAGAAGCGATATGTTAATATTTTCATAGAATTTTACGTGTTTATCATGTAAATCTATGTTCACTCTGCTTACTTTATCATTCGGAGGTTTTATTTATGACACCTATGAAGTGGTTTTTCTCCTTTCTGAAGAAATACCGGAAAAACATGATTTTAGGAATTATTCTCACCATTGTAATCACTTCCTTAAACATTGTTAATCCCTACATATCCGGTATGATTGTCGATGACGTCATCACCGGCGGGCAGTACAGTCTGCTCTATCCTCTGGTAGGACTTATGCTCTTAATTGTCATTATCCGGGGTGCCCTGCGCTTTTACTATCAGCTTGTCTTCGAGACGGCATCCCAGGGTGTTCTGTATGACATGCGGGACAAAGTGTACCGTAAGCTCCTGCAGGAGGACTTTTCCTTTTATAATAAGAAGAGAACCGGTGACCTTATGAGCCGTCAGACCGGAGATATGGATGCCATCCGCCATTTTGTGGCTTATGTCATCTACAACACTCTGGAAAATGTCCTGATGTTTGCTTTTGCGCTTGTCATGATTTTTACCGTCAATGCAAAGTTAGCTCTCTGTATGCTCGCTGTACTTCCTTTTACCGCGTTGTGCACCTATATGCAGTCCAAGGAGGTAAAGCCTGCTTTTAAAAGAAACCGCGACTGCTTCTCTTCCTTAAATGCTTTCGTGCAGGAGAATGTCAGCGGCAACCGCGTGGTAAGAGCCTTTTCCAAGGAAGACTACGAAATCGAAAAATTCAACAAAGAAAACAACGCCTTCCGTGCAGCCCAGATTTCCGCATCCAATGTATGGAAAAAGTACGTGCCCATTTTTGAAGTACTGGCGTATTCCTTAAACATCATTCTCATGCTCTACGGCGGCTACATGGTAATTCAGGGCGAAATTACCTTAGGCGACCTGGTTGTGGTAAACGGGTATCTTTGGATGCTTAACAATCCCCTTCGTATGGCAGGCTGGCTGGTCAACGACATCGGCAACTTCATTACCTCCGTGGAAAAAATTTATACCACCTACAGCGAAGAGCCCCATGTCAAAACTCCTTACACCGGCACCCATACCCACTTAAACGGCGCCGTGGAATTTGAAAACGTATCCTACCGTGCGGACGACGAGGACATCGTCATGGACATCAGCTTCAAGGTAAAACCCGGTCAGACTGTGGGCATCATCGGCTCCACCGGTGCCGGCAAATCCACGATTATGAACCTGCTCTGCCGTTTCTATGACACCACCTCCGGCACGGTACGCATTGACGGCAAGGATGTGCGGAATATGGATTTATACAATCTTCGTGACAACATCGGCATGGCCATGCAGGATGTGTTCCTGTTTTCCGATACCATTGAAGGCAACATTGCTTACGGCCGCCCCGACTGTTCCTTTGAGGAGGTCAAAAAAGCTGCCATTATGGCGGATGCCAACCACTTTATCAGTGCCATGCCGGAGGGCTATGACACCATTGTAGGCGAACGCGGCGTAGGTCTTTCCGGCGGTCAGAAACAGCGTATTTCCTTAGCAAGAGCGCTGCTTAAGGACCCTTCCATTCTGATTCTGGACGACACCACTTCTGCCGTGGATATGGAAACCGAAAGCTATATCCAGAAGCAGCTTAAAAATATTGACAAGAAATGCACCATTTTCATCATTGCCTACCGCATCTCTTCCATTAAGGATGCCGACCTGATTTTAGTCATGGACAAGGGCCGCATCATTGAGCAGGGCAGCCACGAGGAGCTGATGAAAATGGGCGGCTATTATGCCGAAACCTTCCACAGCCAGTACGGAGAAATTCCGAAAGAGCTGTTACCTGAAAATTCCGCAATGAAGGGAGGCTGTTAAGATGGCACGAAACCGTTATGATGTGGATGAAACCTTAGAGGATTCCTTTGACTTAAACCAGGTAAAACGTCTGGCAAATTACATAAAACCTTACAAAAAGGAAATGGGCTTTGTTATCTTTATGATGTTGTCTTCTTCCGCCCTCACCATGCTGATTCCTATTTTCTTCCAAAAAATCATGGATGTGTGCATTCCGGCAAAGGATATGAAACAGATTTTCGTATATGCGGGTCTGACACTTGTCATTGCCCTTTATACTGCTTTTTCCCTGGCGCTCAAAATCAAACACATGAGCTCCATCGGACAGAATATCATCCACGATCTGCGCTACGACATTTTCAAGCACCTGCAGGAGCTTCCTTTTTCCTACTTTGACGATAAGCCCCACGGCAAAATCCAGGTCCGTGTGGTAAACTACGTCAACAGCTTAAGCGATTTGTTAAGCAACGGCATCGTCAACACACTGACCGATCTCTGCAACCTGATTTTCATTCTGATTTTCATGTTGATTGAGGATGTTCGTCTGACGTTAATCTGTCTGACAGGTCTTCCCCTTTTAGCCCTTGTCATTGTCTTTATCAAGAAAAGACAGCGCCGTGCATGGCAGATTCAGAGCAACAAACAGTCCAACCTAAACGCCTACATTGCCGAAAGCATCGGCGGTATCCGGGTTACCCAGTCCTTTGTCCGGGAAGACCGCAACGTAGGCATTTTCAACAATTTAAGCACCAGCTACCGCAGCGCCTGGATGCGTGCCGTAAAATACAACTTTATCCTCTGGCCGGGTGTGGACATCATTTCCACCATTACCACCTCATTTGTATACATTTTAGGTGTGCGCTTTATTTTAGCTCCTTCCTCCACCCTGACCGTCGGCGTGCTGATTGCTTTTACCGCATACATCAGCCGCTTCTGGCAGCCGATTAACACACTGGCAGGTTTTTATAACTCTCTGCTGACCGCCATCTCCTATCTGGAACGTATTTTTGAAACCATTGACGAGCCGGTTCTGGTTAAGGATGCGGAGGATGCCGTAGAAATGCCGCCCATCAAAGGCGAAGTTACCTTTGAGAACGTATCCTTCAGCTACGAAGAAGGTCATAAAATTTTAGATAACATCAACTTTACGGTAAAGCCCGGCGAAACCTATGCCATTGTAGGCCCCACCGGCGCAGGCAAGACCACCATCGTCAACCTTATCAGCCGCTTCTACAATGTGGACTCCGGCAGGATTTTAATTGACGGTGTGGATATTTCCAAAGTGACGCTCCGCTCCCTCAGGACCCAGATGGGTATTATGATGCAGGACTCCTTTATTTTCTCCGGCACCATTATGGACAATATCCGCTACGGCAACAAAACCGCTACCGACGAGGAAGTTATCTGCGCAGCCAAGACCGTCTGCGCCCATGAATTTATTGAGAAACTGGAAAACGGTTACTATACCGAGGTAAACGAACGGGGAAGCCGTCTTTCCGCCGGCCAGCGCCAGCTTATCTCCTTTGCCCGTGCGCTCCTTGCCAACCCCGCCATCCTGATTCTGGACGAGGCGACCTCCAGCATTGATACGGAAACGGAAATCCTTTTGCAGAAGGGCTTAAATGAGCTTCTGAAAAACAGAACCTCCTTCATCATCGCCCACAGGCTTTCCACCATCAAAAATGCCAACTGCATCATGTATGTGGACCAGGGCAGCATTATGGAAAAGGGCAATCACGACGAGCTTCTTGCCCAGCACGGTGAATACTACCACCTGTATATGTCGCAGTATGATTTCCTGAAGAAATAAAAATTTACACCCAAAAACGGAGTGCGTGAAATCACACACTCCGTTTTCCATTTTATTCTTTACCTTATCGCAGAATAACCTTTCCGCTTCAACTCGGGTTGCGTAGCGCCTGGCATTCTTCCAATCTGCGCCAAAATTCCGGACATTTGGTAGCGGCAGAGAAAATATTACAATTCATTATGTTGCGAGAATTTCCCTGATTAATCTTCATACTCTTCGATTTTATAAGATAATAGTCTCACATCAGCATTCAACAGCTTGTATACAATATTCTCGAAATACCAGGACATATCTGTATACTTTCCCTTAACAGTTTTTCGATTTATTGTTATGCTCAATATAGTTTGACCGGTATTATATGCCATTAAAGAAATCCCTTCCGTACCATTACAATAAAATAAGTTTACACCTATCTGTTCTTTGCCTTCCATTTTTTTAGAAATAACGTCATATAGCTCACTTTCAGATATCTCGTCACATTGCCAATCGTACTTATCGTCATCACCAATTGGCAAATATTCGACCTTCCCTTGTGGATTATGAATATGCCATCCTATTTGTTGAAATATCCTTAAAATATCTGCTATATTTTCTGAATAAGCACTGCAATCTAATGTCATTAATGCTTCCATTCACATGCTCCTTTAATCTAATTCGAGTCACAAATTACCAAATATTGATTCTATATACTTCAAACTGAATACACATTCCATTTGAAATATCTTTTGGAATTTTGTCTTCATCAATATGTAAATGAGAACCTTTTACCTCAACAATCCCTTTCTGCCTATCTATTAATTCTCCTCTTAACTTATACTTAAATTTACCCTCCATTTTTTCAATAATATTGTCCTTTGTTTCACATAATATAATATTATCTGTATTAAGACATTCCTTATCATAATACTCCTTTGAATTTATTTCCGCTCGTAACAATTTATTTAATATGTCCAAATTGAATTACTGTGTTAGTTTTTTCTCTATAACGCTTACTATATTATTAAATTCGAATTGTTATGAAACACTCTCTGTTTTTTTATTCCAACATTTCAACAAACTCTTAGAATGTATCTGCTATCATACTACAAAATTAATGTTTCCACCTCCTCAACTTCTTCATTAAAAACTTTTATTTCCTCATCCGTCATACCATACTCTTGCAAATCTAATGTCTTAACTTTAGATATGACAATTTCTAATCTTTTTTTGAATTGCTCTGATATTTTTTTACCACATCTGGAATATCTGGTTGCAATTGTTATGTTCAGTATGATTTCCTCAATTTCGTCCAAATCGTAGTTATAATAAACACTTTGTTCAACTGCAATATCATATTCACTTCCTTGATCAATCCACCCATAAAATGTTTCCAAGGCTTCATATTTTTTTTGATAGAAATTTATTCTTTTCACTTTTTCACACTCCTTATTTATTAACACTATAAAGGACTCCATATCTATATTGGGATACATTTCCTTAAATTGTTTTAATTTTTCTTATTCTGACAACTCCCACTTCTCCCCATTCCAGTATAAATATTGTGTTTTTTCCGAATTGTATCCTGATATAGCGACCGCTTTTGCACCTAACTTCTTTACATACTGGATAAGTTCATCTTCTGGTGTCATTGAAATAACCGTCATTTCCCCTGCCACCACCGTTTTTTCATATACAGAATAAAACTTTGAATTAATGGTATCATCCAAAATTGTGGCTTCTTCTATAATCTCCACTTCGTCAGGATTTGCATTCACACTCAAAATATGAATATCAGAACTTTCATAGTTACTGGTTGATTCCGTAAATTGTGCCACAATAGAATCTTTATCTGCATAATGCAGTTTATCTGTTCTCACAGTAATAAAATCTTCGCGTCCCCCTGTTACACCTTGAAATTCTAAATCAGCACTTCTTCCATCGTCTAACATTACTCTCAATATATTTGTATACTCGTCACCTTCCATGATGGTCCCTAAAACAGCACAATCCGTAATACCATTTCCATCCACATCTATTGAATCACTTTCCCAATGTATTTTCATGTCTTCACTTTCATCTAACAATGTGCTCATATCCATGCTGTTCCTACTTTCCGCACCGGTTTCTTCTGTCTGTGCCGCATTGTTACCTGCACAGCCACCCAGACCAACAATTCCCACCAGACATATGCTTATCCAAAAAAGGTTCCTCTTCATAGTCAAAATTCTCCTGTTAATTCAAATAAATATTTTCGAAATTATAAATTCTCCAAAGTGTTTGTCGCCTTTTCATTCATAATATTCTTACCATGAATCAATATTTGCAAACTAAGTATTCATATGTTACCCATTGTTTCAATTAGGCTGAAATCGAAACATCTTAACCAAATTAAAATATTTCGTTAATATTGTTTACATTTCCATTATTATCCTCTTTTTACTAATCATAACCGGTTAAAAAAATAAAAAGGAGAATAAAATATGTCATTTCTTACAGATTTAAACACAGGCTGTAGTGCATACACGGCCTTTACCTACAATGGTTCTTCCATTAAGCTGCCATATTATCTAGGAGGTAAAAAGACGCCCGACCAGATTAGAACGGCAATTGCCAACTGGGGCGGTTCCTCAAAAACAACCACCGAGATTCAGACATACGTTAGCAACAATCGCTCCACTTTTGGCATTGATTGCTCTGGGCTTGTTTACTACGCCTTAAATGAAGCATCTTCTGGCGCTGTAAGGACCTACTTTGAGAGCAAACTCAACAATGCAGTGGGAAAATTAACCTATGCATTTGGTATTTCTGCAAGCAATCTAACCAATACCGCATATGGTACAAAAATCACAGCTGCCAAAGATATCAAACCTGGATGCACTATCTTTATGCATGACAATACAACTGGCAGTGATCATGTCATTGTCATCCATTCTGTGAACAAAAACTCCGCGGGTGTCGTTACCAGTATCGCATACGCACACTCTAATGGTTCCAAAGGTCCTCACCATGGTTCCATCACAATTGGCAATCAAACAAAGGATTTAAACGATTCCAGTCAGACATGGCATGATACCGCTTATACAGATGCAGGCGCCAAGAACCTGTACAGGCATACTCTGCTTCTTGAACCTATCGCCGGTCTTGTATAATTCATAGTCCACCTATACCAATGTGGTTTAGGTGGACTATATCCATCAATTTGCCGTGGGATAATAAAAGGTAATAGCTGCCACCGTATCATCCTTCATAAGAAGCCCCACATAAATCGGTAAAGTATCATAGGTTCCGAGGTCAATATCCGCAAACATGACACAGTCAAACCGAGTTTGAAAACCGGGAGGATAGGCAGCACTATTCCATCCCAGGTTTCCTGTCACTTCCTTTTGTAGATAATTACCTTCAAAATCCATGACCGCCATATCCTGATATTCCGCAAGCAGCTCCTCCTGCTTCATCCCTACCATAATTCCGTTTGCCAGCGAATACTGATTACTGATGATGGAATATCCCCAAAATGTAATTTCTTCGGAACAATCGTATTTTCCGTAATAATACTCGATACCATCAATTTCAATGACATACCATGTTCCTTCTGCCATACCAGGCAACCATCCCTGTAATTCTTCTGTGATACCCACTTCCTGTGCAGTTGCAAAATCGTATTCCTTAACCTCAGGAATGACAGCCATATCATCCTGTGTAAACACATGAATTGTTACTGTAGTTTCCGTCAAATCTTCTATGCCTGTTTCCTCAACAGAAACTGATGTATAGGTAGCCGTTGGTAATTTTTCTTCCTCTCCGGCAAGATCTGTGCCGCATCCGGCACATAAAGCACCTATGCAAAAAAACATGGCAATGATGATTCCTTTTCCAAATTTCATAATTTTTCACTCTTTTCATTGCTTTGATTTATATATTTATAATTTTATATTATTGTATTGTTTCTTGTTTTGTCAATTTTAAAATAAAAAGACCTGAAAATTTTTCGTTTTCAGGTCTTTCAAACTTCTATTTTCTAAAACAATTTCCTCAGATATGCAGTATCGCCGAAGCAATCTGGAAATACACAATCAAAGAAAGGGCATCCACGATGGTGGTGATAAAAGGACTCGCCATAACAGCGGGGTCAAAGCCAATCCGCTTTGCCAGAATCGGCAGGGTACAGCCAATCATCTTTGCCAGGAATACCGCTACAATCAGGGTCAGGCACACAACAATTGCCACCGTTACGCCTACTCTGTCAAGCAGAAGCAGTTTAATGAAATTGGCAAGAGAAAGGGTAATGCCGCAAAGCATCGCCACGCGGATTTCCTTCCAGATGACTACCAATGTATCCTTGTAACCGATTTCTCCAAGGGAAAGTCCGCGGATAATGGAAACGCTTGCCTGACCGCCGGCGTTGCCGCCCGTATCCATCAGCATGGGGATAAACATGGTCAGCACCGCATAGGTGCTTAAGGCATCCTCAAAGTGGCTGATAATCTGACCGGTAAAGGTAGCCGACACCATGAGAAGTAAAAGCCATGGAATTCTTTTCTTGAAGGTTTCAAGAATGCCCGTTTTCATATAGGGCTTGTCGGAAGGAACGATAGCCGCCATCTTTTCAATATCCTCGGTGGCCTCTTCTTCCATGATATCCACGATATCATCGACGGTGATAATACCAACCAGCCGGTTTTCGTTGTCCACAACGGGCATGGTGGTAAAGTCGTATTTTTTGAACTGCCGGGCAACCTCTTCCTGGTCCATCAAGGTATTGATGGAAATGACATTCTCATGCATGATGTCACCGATGATTTCGTCCGGGTCACTGAGCAGTAAGTATCTTAGTGCAACGGTACCGAGCAGCCTTCTCTGCGCATCGAGCACATAACAGATGTTAATGGTCTCGCTGTCCACACCTACTTTACGGATGCGGGCAATGGCTTCCTCTACCGTCAGGTTCTCTTTTAAATCCACATACTCCACGGTCATGATACTGCCGGCGGAGTCCTCCGGATAACGAAGCAGGTGATTGATATCACGCCGCATTTCCGGGCTGGCATTTGCCAGAAGCTTTTTTACGATATTGGCGGGCATCTCTTCCAAAAGGTCCGTTGCATCATCCGCCATCAGGTTGTTGATAATACCTGCCGCATCCTTTTCCGACAGGGTGGTAATGATGAGCTGCTGATTGTCCACTTCCATGTAGGAAAAGACATCGGCTGCCAGGTCCTTCGGTAAAATACGGAATACCTTTAACATTTCCTCTTCGGGAAGGTTTTCCAAGAGAATAGCCACATCGGCTTCATTCATCTCTGCTAATTTCTGGCGCAGGGATGTGTACTGACGGGTTGTCAGTAATTCCTTGATTTCATCCATAATCGTTCTCCTTTAGTTGTCAATGGGGTCTTCATGCATCGGGCAGGAAGAGGGTTATCGTTACTGTGCGTCTTACTGTGCGATTTCATCAAAACCACCACCTTTCTCCTAAACGGAAAACATTTTTGGGTGTGCCTCTTTACGTTTTTACACACCTTATTTATTTTAACATATCAACTTTCGTTGTCAACGTAAGAAATGGGATTTTCCTGTAAAATTTCTGTTTTGCCTGCCGTGGCTTCCGTAATATCCCGGACAAGTCTGTCCTTCTCTTCTACAGGAACCAGCACCTGCAGGGTCACCTTTTCGCCGTAATCGCTGTCCTTCGGCGTAAGTCCCATAGCGGACAAAAGGTATAAGATTTTGCCGATGCCGTTGTAATCCGTGGTAAGGGTAAGGGGAACTCCCATGCGGAGCACGCCAATCTTACAGTCATTAAGCCCTTCCTTCACCGCCTGGGTGTAGGCGCGCACCAGACCGCCCGTACCGAGCAGGGTGCCGCCGAAATACCTTGTCACCACCACCACGATGTTTTTAATGTTTTCCCGCAAAAGCACTTCCAGCATGGGGCGGCCCGCCGTACCGGAGGGCTCCCCGTCGTCGCTGCAGCGGGTCAGTTCCCCCCTCTCCCCTATGACAAAAGCGGAGCAGTTATGTCTGGCATCCCAGTATTTTTTCTTCATCGTTTCGATAAATGCCGTTGCCTCTTCTTCGGAGTCTGCCCGCGCAATGTTTGCTATAAACACGGATTTCTTTTCTTCTATCTGTCCGCTTCCGCCGGAAAGCAGGATGCGGCAGTTTGTTTCGGTCTGTTCGCTCATATTCCGTCCTCAATACTGTTTCTTTGCAAAAGCCTTCTCTTGCCTTTTTTTATTCTACCATAGATATGATTAAAAGTGTTTTTTTTGTGAAACAATTCTTAAAAAATAACAAAAACCTTTATTTACCATATGTTTTTTGGTATACTTATCATCAAAGGCAGTTGTGCCCGATTTATGCAAAACAGAAAGGAAACCTTATGAATTACGGAAAAAAAGGAGTCCGTGCAAAGCAGAAAGCGCTTTTTGCCAAAGGTCCGAAGTGGATGCACAAGATTACATTTACCTGTGCAAAGGTCATCTTCATCGCCTTTATCGGCATCGCCATCTGGGGCGTGTCCGCCGGCATCGGTGCTTTCAACGGTATTATTGCTTCCGCACCGGACATTGACGTGAGTGATGTGGCACCGGTAGGTTTCTCCACCTTCATATACGACTGTGAGGGCAATCAGATTGGCAAGCTTGTTGCCACCAATTCCAACCGTGTGCAGGTAACCATGGATAAAATTCCCCAGTACATGGCAGACGCATTTGTTGCCATTGAGGACGAGCGTTTCTACGACCACAACGGTATCGACTTCAAGGGTATCGTCCGTGCCGGTTATACCTTTATCAAGTCCGGCTTCAAGCGGGCGGAGGGTGCCAGCACCATTACCCAGCAGCTTTTGAAAAATACCGTGTTTACCAACTGGGTAAACGAGGACGGTCTGATCGAGAAAATCCAGCGTAAATTCCAGGAACAGTATCTGGCTCTGGAAATTACAAAAAAACTGAGCAAGGAAGAAATCCTGCTCCGCTACATGAACACCATCAACTTGGGACAGGGCACATTAGGTGTCCAGGCAGCCGCCAAGCGCTATTTCAACAAGGACGTAAGCGAGCTTACCTTATCGGAATGTGCCGTTATCGCCGCCATTACCCAGAACCCTTCCAAGTGGAACCCCATCTCCCACCCGGACAACAATGCCGAGCGTAGGGAGCGTGTTCTCCGGAAGATGCTGGAACAGGGCTATATCAGCCAGGCGGAATTTGACGAAGCCATGGCGGATGATGTGTACTCCCGTATCCAGGAGGTCAATATAGCCGTAGCCAACGATTCCGTCAGCACCTATTTCGAGGATGCCCTTGCGGAAGTGGTTATGGAAGATCTGATTAACGAATGCGGTTACAGCGCTACACAGGCTTCTACCATGTTATACAGCGGCGGTCTCCGTATTGAGTCCACCCTGGACCCCAATATCCAGAACATTGCCGACGAAGTGTGTTCCGACCCGGATACCTATCCCGAAAATGTCAAATGGTACTTAAGCTACGATCTGACCACCAAGGATGCCAGTGGTGAATACCACAACTACAGCAAGGAAATGATGAAAAAGTGGTTTGTGGAAAACGAAAACCGCAGCTTCAACCTGATCTTCAACAGTATGGAAGATGCCTATGCCGCTATCGAGACCTATAAAGCGGCAATTATGAGTGACGGGGAGGAAGAGATTGCGGAAAACATTTCCATGACGCCCCAGCCCCAGATTTCCTTAGTTATCATGGATCAGTCCAACGGTCATGTGGTTGCCATCGTAGGCGGCCGCGGCGCCAAGGAGGGAAGCCGTACCTTAAACAGAGCGACCGACTCCGCAAGGCAGCCCGGTTCCACCTTTAAGGTACTCTCTACTTATGCTCCGGCTCTGGACAGCGCAGGCATGACACTGGCTACCGTATTTAACGATGCTCCCTTTAATTACAACGACGGTACTCCTGTTCACAACTGGTACTCCAATCCTCCTTACGAAGGCTTAAGCTCCATCCGTAAGGGAATTTACCACTCCATGAACATTGTAACGGTAAAATGTCTCACCCAGATTACACCGAAGCTCGGCTTTGACTATCTGGAGGATTTCGGTTTCACGACCTTAAATGAATTGAATGACTGCTACCAGCCCATGGCTCTGGGCGGTGTCGGCGGTGTCACCAACTTAGAGCTTTGTGCGGCTTATGCCACCATCGCCAACGGCGGTGTTTACAACGAGCCCCAGTTCTACACCAGAGTCCTTGACTCCGACGGCAACGTCATCATTGACCACACGGTTCCCAATACCAGACAGGTATTAAAGGAAACCACGGCATTCCTTCTGACAGAAGCCATGAAGGATACCGTAATAAAGGGTACCGGTACGGCTGTCAACTTTGACGGCATGACCATTGCCGGTAAGACAGGTACCACTTCCGACGACAAGGACGTATGGTTCGCCGGATACACCCCTTACTATACGGCTGTTACCTGGACCGGATATGACAACAATATAAAAATGAGCAACAAGGCGGACAAGGCACTTTCCAAGAAAATCTGGCGTGCGGTTATGCAAAAGATACACGAAAACCTGCCCAATCAGAGCTTCCCGATTCCGGAGGGTATCGTACAGGTTGCGGTGTGCTCCCAGTCCGGTAAGCTGCCTGTGGAAGGTTTGTGCGACAATTATGTGGTAACGGAATACTTTGCGGAGGGCACGGAGCCTGTGGACTCCTGCGATGTACACTACTCCGGGGATGTATGTGCTTACAGCCTGCTTCCCGCGAGTCCCGACTGCCCGTTCAAGCTGCCCGGTGTCCTGACACTGACGCCTGTAGAAGATATTTCCTTACAGCAGGGCTCCACGGTCATCAACGAAGACGGTACGGTTTCTACACCGCAGACCACCAACTACTGCCCTCACAACGAAGACTTCTTCCTGCAGCCCAATTATGCCTCTGTCATAGAACAGCAGCGGGCAGAGCTTTTGCAGCGGGGCTACAATTTCTATCATTAGTACTTCTTATATAAAACAAATAAAAGCCCGGCTCACCAGCCGGGCTTTCTTCTTTCTACTGATAATTTTCCATCAGAAGCTGCAGTTCCGTCTTTCCCCGGAAGCTGTTTAAGCCTATCCGGTAAGTCACGGAAAGCGGAAATTCACATTCTTTTTCGTACAGTCTGCCGGAAGCACCCTCCCCGAACTTCCCGTCCAGGTAGGCATGGAATTTATCCAGCCCGCCGAAGAAAACCAGTTCATAGGTCTTTCCTTCCTGCGTCACCGTATACTTGGCAAACGTTCCCTGCTTCCCCATTTTCCTGCCGAACCGGAATACCACGTTCTTTGTGGCAAACAACGGCTTGGGATTGGCATTGCCGAAGGGCTCCAAAATTTCAAACTCCTCCGCAAGCTGTCCGGTCGCATAGGAAAGGGGCATTGGCACATCAATATGTACCTTTGGCTGAAAATCTTCTTCGGTCAGGGTACACTGTGCATTTAAGCGTCTGCGCAGCTCCTCTAAATTTTTCTCTTCCAGGGAAAGTCCCGCCGCCATCTTGTGGCCGCCGAACTTGGTAAACAGCTCCCTGCATGCCACCATGGCGTCGTACATATGATAGCTTTCTATGGAACGTCCCGAGCCCTTCAGCCCTTCTTCCCCTCTCGTCAGGACAAAAGTCGGCTTGCCGTACTGCTCCTTTACCCGTCCCGCAATGATGCCTGCCAGGCTTTCATGGCAATCCGGTAAGAATATCACCAGCACCTTATCTTCCGACAGATGCTCCTTTTCTATCTGCTCCGCCGCCTGCTTCACGCCCTGCAGGGTCATTTCCTTACGGCTTTCGTTCATTTCCTTCAGTTCTCCGGCAATTCTTGCCGCCGATACGGCATCCTTTGCCCGCAGTAGCTCCAATGCCCTTACTGCACTGTCCAGTCTGCCCGTAGCATTTAAGCACGGCCCTATTACAAAGCCCAGGTGGAATGCATTAAGTCTGGACGGTTCCACGCCGTTTGCCTCTATCAGGGCTTTTAAGCCCATGCAGGGCGCCTTGCGGATACGTTTTAAGCCTTCCTTTACAATGATGCGGTTTTCGTCTAACAGGTCCATTACGTCGCACACGGTTGCCACCGCCGCAAGCTGCATAAATTCCTCCATGCATGCCTGTCTTTCTTCATAGGACACCTTCGACTTGCGGAACATGAGCTCAATGAGCTTATATGCCACCACTGCCCCGCAGATACCCGGATTGGGATATTTACAGTCTGCCTGCTTGGGGTCCACGACCACCGCTGCCGGAGGCAGAACCTGTGTCCGCACACCGTTTTCTTCCACATACGGCACCTCATGATGGTCCGTCACCACCACGGTCATTTTCTTTTCCACCGCAAGGGCAATCTGGGATGCCGCCGCAATGCCGTTGTCGCAGGTGATAATGGTCTGGATCCCGGCTTCATACGCATCCTCTATGAGCCGGTCATTTAAGCCGTAGCCATCCTTCATACGATGTGGTATCACCGTATCCACGTTACCGCCGAGCACCTGCAGTCCCTTCGTCAGAATATGGGAGGAAGTAATACCGTCCACATCATAGTCCCCGATGATCCGGATTTTTTTCTTAAGGGCAATGGACTCCGCCATAATGGCAGCCGCATCCTCCATACCAAGCATCAGCTCGGGCGGATACATGTCAAGATATGTGCCGTAGAGGTATTTTTCTACTTCTTCCTCAGACAAAATATCCCTGTTACGGATGATTCTTGCCGTAACAGGGGTAATATTAAATTTCTTGCTCCAGGCATCGAAATCAGCTTTCTTTGCCGCAACAAACCATTTTTCCATGGAAACTATAACCTTTCCCACTGAGCGGTTCCCTTATTTGGAAACCGCCTTTTTGTTTTTCTGCATCATGTAGTACATGCTGCCTGCTAGGAATACGGAGGAATAAGTACCGCAGGCGATACCTACCATCAGGGGCAGTGCAAATTCACGGATAGCGGTAACGCCCAGTACATACAGGGCTGCTACCATAATAAATGTAGTCAGGGAAGTAAAGATACTTCTGGACAATGTCTGGGTAATGCTTCGGTTGATAACATCTTTCAGGTCCGCACCGCTGCCCATCTGGCTTCTGTTCTCACGGATACGGTCATATACCACGATGGTGGCGTTGATGGAGTAACCGACCAGAGTCAGCATGCAGGCAATAAAGGTACTGCCTACGGAAACCTTGGCTGCCGCATAGAAAGCAAGTACTACCAGCACGTCATGAAGCAGTGCCAGAACACCGCCGGCACCAAAGGAAATATTCTTGAACCGGATAGCGATGTAAATCAGCATGCATACCATAGCCACACAAACGGAAGCAAAGGTCTTTACGGTTGTTTCCTTAGAAATGGTGCCGCCGATAGTTTCCATAACAATCTGCTCATTTTCCACACCGTATTTATCGAGAAGCATTTCTTCAATGGCATCTCTCCTGGTAACGTCCAGTGCGTTGGTCTTGAATACAACATCTGTGGAATTCTGTACCGGCTGAGGCTGTACTGCACTTCCCGCAATCTTTTCCATTTCGGGAATAACGTCTGTTTCTAATTCGGAGAGGCTCTTCTGTTCGTTAAAGGTTACCGTCATGGAAGTTCCACCTACGAAATCAAGGCTTAAGTTCAGCGGGTTGCCGGTCTGTGCTTTGTTGACACCCATCATGACGAAGCCGCCCACAATCAGAACTAAGGAAATTGCAAAGTATACCCCTCTCTTGCCGACAAAATCAAGAGCCTTATGCTCCTTGCCCACACCGTACCATTTTTCACCGGTAAAGCCGATTGCATAGAACGCACGGAGCAGCCATCTTGTCACAAACAAAGCGGTAAACATGGAAAGCACTATACCTAAGATCAGGGTCTGTGCAAATCCCTTAATGGAACCGCTGCCGAAGATTAACAGAACAAACGCTGCAATCAGGGTGGTGATGTTGCCGTCTAAAATAGCGGAGAGAGCTTTGTCGAAGCCAATCTTTTCAGAAGACTTCACAGTCTTTCCGGTTGCCAGCTCTTCACGGATACGGGCGAAAATGATAACGTTTGCATCCACTGCCATACCGATGGAAAGAATGATACCGGCAATACCGGGCAATGTCAGGGTAATATCGAATCCGTTTAATAACAGAACGATTAGAGCGGTATACAGTAACAATGCTAAGGATGCAACAAAACCGGGCAGGAAGTAAACGCCAATCATGAATACGGCAATGACCGCAAGACCGATGGCACCTGCCTCTAAGCTTGTCTTAATAGCATCGGAACCGAGCTGGGCTCCTACTACCTTGGAATGGATTTCGTTAAGCTCTAACTTCAGTCCGCCGATCCGGATTAAGGAAGCTAACTTTTCGGCATCTTCATAAGTGTAGTTACCGCTAATCTGGGCACGTCCGTCCGTCAGGGCACCATTTACGGTGGGTGCGCAGATTACCTTGCCGTCATAGTAAATAGCAATGGTTTCGCCGTTCTGGTAAGCGGATGTGGTCGCATCTGCAAATTTCTGCCTGCCCTCGTCGTTAAGCAGAAGGTCGATGCAGTAGGATGAGGTATTGCCGGTCTGGGAATCCTGGTAAGGAACCGCTTCCGCACTCTTGATATCGGAACCGTTTAATACCACGCAGCCGTCTGCCACAATTTCATCAATGCCTCTGTTCAGCACATATGCCAGGGAAGCATTTCCGTCTTCGTCCTGTACAATGGTCTGGGAATAGTTATCATTACCGTCGGACCCCTTCTGTGCCAGGAAATAAAGAGTACCGGGGTTGCCCAGTTCCTCTAAAATAGCATTGGCATCGGTTACACCGGGAATTTCCACGTTGATACGGTCGTTTCCCTCCAGGTAAACCTGTGCTTCGTTGCTGTAGTTGTAAACACGTTCTTCCAGCTTTCTCTTGGTATCCGCCAGGTCGGTTGCGGAGGGCTCTTCGTCCCCCACTACCTCATACGTGATGCTGACACCGCCTGCCAGGTCAAGACCTAGGGTAATGTCAGATGCCGCAACTTTGCCGTTTCCGTCAATTCCCTTTACATCGATGAAGGCCACGCCCGCAAGGACTGCCAGAAACACAAGCAGAGTAATGATTGCGTTACTTTTCTTCATTTTGTTCTTCCTCCATTTCAGCCATAGCTGCTTTTATCATAATAGCGCATTCGATACGTTTTCTCTGCAGTTCGCAGCCCACATCATATGCGTCATTGATATTCCCATGGAAATTATAAGAGTTGGCAGCACAGCCGCCGCTGCAGTAAAACTTGGCAAAGCATTTTTTACATTTTTCCTTTGCATATACATTGCAGCACTTGAATTCGTCACGGATTTCCGTGTTGACGATGCCGTCATCCACGTTGCCCATGAGGAACTTCTCATTTCCCACAAACTGATGGCAGGGATACAGATCTCCCCAGGGAGTCACTGCCAGGTATTCCGTACCGGAACCGCAGCCGGACAGACGTTTTGCCACACAGGGACCGCCCTCTAAATCAATCATAAAGTGGAAGAAATTGAAACCGTTTCCTTCCTTTCTTCTGCGGATCATTTCTACGGCAAGCTTGTCGTACTCTTCCTTAAGACCGGGAATATCCTCTTCCTTAATAGAATACCAGTCCTCGGGCTTTGCCACAACCGGCTCTACGGAAATCTGCTTGAAGCCAAGATCTGCCAGATGCAGCACATCCTTGGAAAAATCCAGATTGTTGTGGGTAAACGTACCTCTTACATAATAGTTCATCTGTCCGCGGCTTTCCGCCACCTTTTGGAACTTCGGTACAATCATGTCGTAACTGCCCTGTCCGCCGCGGAAGGGACGCATCGCATCGTTTACTTCCTTCCGTCCGTCGATACTGAGCACGATATTGGACATTTCTTTATTGGCAAACTCCATAATTTCATCATTTAAGAGAACACCGTTGGTCGTCAGGGTAAAACGGAACTTCTTGTTGCATTCCTTTTCCCGGCTGCGTCCGTACTTTACCAGATCCTTTACCACCTGCCAGTTCATGGTAGGCTCGCCGCCGAAGAAATCCACTTCCAGATTGACACGGTTGCCGGAATTGGCAATCAGGAAATCCAGGGCTTTTTTACCGACTTCAAAGCTCATAAGCGCTCTTCTGCCATGGTACTCGCCTTCTTCGGCAAAGCAGTAACGGCAGGCAAGATTACAGTCATGGGCAATATGCAGGCACAGCGCCTTTACAACCGTCTGACGTTTTTTGAAATCAAAGATATAATTTTCATAAATATCGGGGGTAAACAACTGGCCTTCTTTGTATAACTCCAACACCTCATCGATGGCTTCTTCCACTTCCTCTGTGGGACGTCCGGATGCCTCACAACTGATAACAGCCGCTTTTATGGCTTCCGGTTCCTTCATGCCGCCTTCTACCAGAGGCTCCACGAAAGCTATCATGTCGTAAACCAGATCGTCTACCACATGTACGGAACCGCTGTTTACATCCATGACAATGTTGTAACCGTTGTTTTTGTACTGATGAATCACGTTTTCTTCCTCTTTCTCTCTTAAACTCAGTCTCCCCCCGGAAAAGTCCCTGTCCTAAGAAAAGACTGCAAAAACGAAGCAGCGACGCAAATCGCTGCTTTCTTAATCTCACATTAAAAATGTGGACGCTGCTTATTTAATCTTTTCGCAGCTCTGGTTTCCTACTGTGCAGGATGTCTTGCATGCTGACTGGCAGGAAGTCTGGCATTCGCCGCAGCCGCCCTTCTTCATGGACTCCTTTAAGTTTCTTGTATTTAATGTCTTGATGTGCTTCATAAAAGAAACGCCTCCTTAATATAAATTAAGCTTCATACCACCGTAGTATATCATAAATTTCCTGTTTGTAAAAGGTTTTTTTCATATTTAGGCATATTTCGTCTATTTTTTCGGAAATCACCCAAGCATGCCTCCCAGCATACCGCTTCCTCCGCAGAGCACCAGCACGGTTAAAAATTCTCCCGGCAGCTTTCCAAGATCGTGGTCAACTGCTAAAGACACCACAGTAAGTATCAGAAAATACGCGCTTCCCATCAGAAGCCCCCATAAAAATTTCCGTGACTGCATCTTTTTTCCGGTAAGCCAGCCCGCTGCCAGATTGACCGCTATGTAAATACCGATAACCGCCGCCGAAACGATCTGTTCAGACAGTCTGAGTTTATAGACCAGCAGCGTCAGTAAAATGAGCAGAGCTCCCGTAAGTATGTAAGCGGCAAGCAGGCATTTCAGGAAAAAAAGCCACGGCTTTCCTTCTCTTTCTTTGTCCATCTCTCTCCTCCTCCGGCATTGTTCTATTCATGTATATGTCGGGGCGGACATTTCTTATACCTGCATTTCCGTAAAAATACACCGCTTTTCCTGTTCCTAACGGTTGTTAATCTTGACAAACCGCTATGGAATACGGTATTATTTCCTAATATTATATAAAAATTTATTCAAATTACAAAAGGAGTGTTATTCTTGGAGACATCTGATGTCGCGCAACTGATTATTATTATTGTTCTGATTTTTCTATCCGGCTTCTTTTCTTCCGCCGAGACCGCTTTTTCCACCTTGAACAGGGTGCGTATGCGGAATCTGGAAGAAGAAGGCAGCAAAAAAGCCGCAAGGGTCAATAAGATTTTGGAGAGCTACAGCAAAATGCTTTCTGCCATCCTGATCGGCAACAACATTGTAAACCTGACCGCTTCTTCCCTGACAACGGCATTTGTCATCGGCGTATGCGGCAATGCGTACATAGGAGTCGGTACCGGTATACTTACCATTGTGGTACTGCTCGGCGGGGAAATCATTCCCAAGACATGGGCAAACTTAAATTCCGAAAAATTGGCCCTTGCCTACTCCTCCGTCATCTACGCACTGATGAAGGTCATGACACCGGTTATTTTTATCGTGGATCTGCTGTCCAATGGCATCTTAAAGCTTTTGCATGTGGACCCCAATAAAAAGATGGATACCATTACCGAAAGTGAATTGAAGACCTACGTGGATGTCAGCCATGAAGACGGCCAGATTGAATCGGATGAGCGGGAAATGATTTACAATATCTTTGAATTCTCCGATACCTGCGTAAAGGATATTATGATTCCCCGTACCAACATGGTGACCGTCAATGCAGACGAAAGTGTAAACGACTTAATCAAGGTATTCCACGAGTCCATGTATACCCGTATTCCCGTGTATCAGGAAGACAAGGACAGCATGATCGGTTTTGTCAACATCAAGGATTTATTTATTGCCCGTATTTCCGGTCAGAAAAATATCACATTAAAGTCCCTCCTGCGGGAGGCCTACTACACCTACGAATACAAGAAAAATGCAGACCTTCTTCTGGAAATGCGTGAGAAATCCATGAATGTGGCATTTGTCTTAAACGAATACGGTTCCACCGTGGGTATGGTTACACTCGAAGACCTTTTGGAAGAGCTTGTCGGGGAAATCCGTGACGAATACGACGAGGACGAAAAAGAACTCATTCAGAAAATAGATGACCGTTCCTACCTCATTGAAGGCAGCATGAATCTCTCCGATATCAACGACAGCATCGGTACTTCCTTAAATTCCGATGATTACGACTCCATCGGCGGTATCATCATCGGTCAGCTGGACCGTCTGCCGGAGGACAACGAATCCGTAGTTCTCGCCGACGGCACTACCCTGCAGGTAAAGGGTATCGACCAGAACCGCATCCTTCACGTCCTGCTTACCCTTCCCGAACCCAAGGAAGAAGAAACGGACGAAGAAGCTTCCGCAAATAAACAATAGAATGCACGCTCTGCGAACATTCTATTGTCATGAATAATGAATGCCCTGCCGGTCAATCCCCGGCAGGGCATCTTTTTTTGCAAAGTCAGGAAATCCTTTCCATTAGCAGGCTGCGCGTGCTTACGGCAGTCTGTATTTTTCTGCATAGGCAAGAACTTTTCCGCGGAAATTGATGTTCTCGCTTTCTTTTAAGTTGTCCAGGTATTCATGGGTTTCGTAGCTGTCTTCCTTTACCTGCAAAAGACATACCGCAATATTGGAGCAGTGATCCGCCACTCTTTCAAAGTTATTGGTAAGCTCCGTTAAAAGTACGCCCAGTTCAATGGTGCATTTGCCCTTGCGCAGACGCTTGATATGGCGCTTCTTCATTTCAATATTAAGCTGGTCAATAACCTCCTCCAAAGGCTCCACAAGCTCTGCCGTCTCGGAGCTGTCCGTTTCAAAAGCAGTAAAGGAAATATCCAGGATTTCCTTAATGGCATCCATGAAGACGGTAAGCTCTTCCATTGCTTTATCGGAGAATACCAGTCCTCTCTCCTGCATTTCGTCCGCCGACTCCTTAATATTTAAGGCATGGTCGGAAATCCTCTCAAAATCGCCGATACAGTGAAGCAGGATGGACAATACATGACTTTCCTTTTCCGTCATATCCTTGCCGCTGATCTTTACTAAGTAAGTACCGATTTCATCCTCGAACCGGTCAATATCCTGTTCTAATTTTTCAACCTCTGCCGCCTTGTCCGCATCATAGCTCTGCAGAAGGTCAAGCGCTGTGAAAATCGACTTCTTGGAATACTGCGCCATGGTAATGGCAACTCTTCTGCTTCGCTCAATGGCAAGTCCGGGGTTCTCCAAGAAACGGCTGTCCAGTGTTTTCAATTCCACATCCACGGGTGACATTTCGCCTTCCTTTACCTTGTCCGGTACGGTTAAATTAACTAACTTAACAAACATCTTAGAAAAAGGAAGCAGGATAATGCAAAGCGCTATATTAAATAAGGAATGTATCAAGGCAATTCCAAGCGGAGAAATTGCTTCTTCCATAAAGGAAAAATGTAGGAAAGTATTCGCCGCATAGAAAACTACCATAAACAGGGTTGTCTTTACAATATTGTAGTACAGATGCATGAGGGCTGCCTTCTTGGCATCCTTGTTGGCGCCGATAGCGGAAATCAGGACCGTAATGCAGGCGCCGATGTTCTGTCCCATGATAACCGGCACCGCCGTAGCTCCGGTCACTGCCCCCGAACGGGACAACGCCTGCAAAATACCGACGGATGCGGAAGAACTCTGTACGATGGCAGTCATGATAAAGCCTACCAGTACGCCTAAAAGCGGGTTGGAGAACATGGTCAGCATATTGGTGAACTCCGGTACATCCGCCAGTCCGTTTACCGCGCCGCTCATGGTGTCCATACCAATCATCAGAATGGCAAAGCCGGCAATAACGGTACCCACCGTCTTATGCTTTTCCTTCTTGGTGAAGTTAATCAGGATAACACCGATCAATGCCAGTACGGGAGCAAAGGATGACGGTTTGAAAAGCTGAATGATAAAGCTGGTGCTTTCAATGCCGGTCAGACTTAAAAGCCATGCGGTAATGGTAGTACCTACATTGGCACCGATAATTACGTTTACCGCCTGCTCCAGCTGCATAATTCCGGAGTTTACAAAACCGACTACCATAACTATGGTTGCCGTGGAGGACTGGATAACCGCCGTCACACCGGCGCCCACCAAAACCGCCTTAACCGGATTGTTGGTAAGCTTTTCCAGTATGTTCTCCAGCTTGCTGCCGGAAACCCTCGACAGGCCTTCGCCCATCATGTGCATACCATACAGGAACAGGGCAAGTCCGCCCATCATCGTCAGAAGGTCAAAAAAATCCATTTGTGTACCCAACTTTCTTTTTTTCTGTACAATTTTTACTCGCTATTTCTATTGTAACTAAAAAGCGTCCTATATGCAACAACCTTTTCCGCAAGTTTTTTGTTATGTTTTCTGTATCTGTTTTTCCAGCTCCGCGGCGGCAAGGCTTAACGACTCGCCCTTTCTTTTTAAAAGGCAGATGTTCCGCTCCGGCACCGGCGGCTCCATATCCAGAATAACCAGCCCCTCCATATTTTCCTTTTCCAGGAAATCCAGCGGTACAAAGCCTATCCCCAAATCCGACTTTACCATGGGCAGTATCTGGTCGGAGGTTGCCGCCTCCACATCCGGGGAGAATGTCCATCCCATCTTACCAAAAATGGCGGAATAAAAGGCAAAGGAACTGGTCTGCTCTCCGAGACCGATGAGCGGATATTTCTTTATCTGTTCATCCGTAAGCGACATTCCCGTTGCCAGGGAAAATGCGGTGCTGCATACCGGAACCTCCTTAATTTTCCGAAGTACCTTGGCAGTAATTCCCTCCGGCAGAGTAAACGGGTCGGTTACAAGCGCCATGTCCGCCAGTCCTTTTTTTAATTCCGAAAGCGCCTGCGGTGTGGTCTGGTTGGAAATGCGGATACGGATACCGGGATACGCCTTCCGGTATTTTTTTAAGGCAGGAAGCAATACACAGTGCAGGGCAATTTCGCTGGCAGCAATCGTAACCACTCCGCCCTGCAAGCTCTTTTCCCGGGCGATTTCTTCCTCACCGCTCAAAATATGCTCCATTGCCACGGAAATATGGGCATACAGCTTTTCTCCTTCCGGTGTCAGGGTAATGCCGTGCCGCTGCCGGATAAACAGCGTACATCCCAGCTCCTCTTCCAATTTCTTCATCATACGGGTGATATTGGGCTGATTGTTCATCAGCGCCTGTGCGGCTGCCGTGAAGCTTTTCAGCTTTGCCACATAATAAAAGACTCTGTAATAGTCGTAACTGATGTTCATACTTTTCTCCATATCATTTTCATATATCTATATTTCAAAATTTATATTTTTCATATATCTTTAATGGGATTATAATACAGCCGATGTGAAAAAAGCAACACCTAACAGAGAGGATGAAAAGTATGGAGAACAAAATTATTTGTATCGGACGTGAATACGGCAGCGGCGGACGTGAAATTGGTGAAAAGTTAGCAAGACAGCTCGGTATCCCCTGCTATGACAAGCTGCTGATTAAAAAGGCGGCTTTGGAATCCGGATTAAGCGAAGAATTTCTTTCCCGGACAGAGGAATCCCCCATTAACAGCATCCAGTTTTTAAGCGGTAACCCTTATGCGGATGTAGCCGGTATCGGCACCGCTTTCTATTCCGAGAGCCAGATGGCTTACAATGCGGAACGCACTGTTATCGAACAGTTGGCAAAACAGGGTCCCTGCGTTATCATCGGCCGTTGTGCTTCCGCCATTCTTCCCAAGGAAGACCGTCTTTCCGTTTTCATTTATGCAGACAAAGCGGATAAAATCAAACGTGTCATGGTACGGAACAACCTGACCGAAAAAGAAGCGGCTCACCGCATCAAGCACATGGACCGCATGAGAAAACAGTTCTTTGATTTTTATTCCGACACCTCCTGGGGGCACGCAGACAGCTATGACCTGCTGTTATCCAGCAGCCGCTTTGGTACGGACGGATGCGTCAATATGATTGTAAACAGTATCAAGGAATGGGAGGCATAAAGAGATGAATAAAGACCTTACTGTAGGAAAGCCGGAAACCGTTTTATGGAAATTCTGCCTGCCTTTGTTCGGCAGTATCATTTTCCAGCAGTTATACAATATTGCCGACAGCCTGGTTGCCGGAAAATTCGTCGGTGAAAACGCCCTGGCTGCGGTTGGTAACAGTTACGAAATCACTCTTATTTTTATAGCCTTTGCCTTCGGCTGCAACATGGGCTGCTCCGTTGTGGTATCCAAGCTTTTCGGTGCCAAGAACTTCAAGGAAATGAAAACAGCGGTCTACACCGCCTGCATCTTCAGCGCCATTGTGTGTGCTTTCCTGATGTTAATCGGGATTGCCGGTTCCGGACTGCTGCTCCGTTTAATCCGTACACCCGAGGAAGTTTTTGCGGACTCCAAGCTTTATCTGGACATCTATGCCTGGGGCTTACCGTTTGTTTTCTTCTATAACATTGCAACCGGTATCTTTTCTGCATTGGGAGACTCCAAAACACCGTTCTACTTTCTGGCGGTATCTTCCTTATCCAATATCGCCGTAGATATCTGGTTTGTAAAAGCCTTCAACATGGGCGTTGCCGGTGTTGCCTGGGCTACCTTCCTCTGCCAGGGCGTAAGCTGTGTACTTGCCATGGTCGTTGTGTTCAACAGACTTCGTAAAGTAGAAGGCAAGGAAAAAGCGCCTCTCTTCAGCCTGGCACTCTTAAAGGATATTGTAGTTATTGCGGTTCCCAGTACTCTGCAGCAGAGTTTCATTTCCTTAGGAAACATTATCATCCAGAGTATTATCAACGGCTTCGGTGCTCCCGTTATGGCAGGTTATTCCGCAGCCGTCAAACTGAATAACCTGGTTATCACCTCCTTCACCACTCTTGGCAACGGTATTTCCAACTACACCGCCCAGAACTTAGGAGCCAGAAAACTGCCCCGTATCAAAGAGGGCATGAAGGTTGGCGTAAAAATGGTATGGATGTTAAGCCTTCCGCTTTTCCTCCTTTACTTCTTTGCCGGCAATGTCGTTCTGAAGCTCTTCATGGATGAGCCTACCGAACTCGCCATGCACACAGGCATTATGTACCTGCGGATTTTGTCCCCCTTCTACTTTGTAGTTTCCGCGAAATTAGTAGCCGACGGCATTCTTCGTGGCGCCGGCATGATGAAGCAGTTCATGATTGCCACCTTCACCGACTTAATCCTGCGTGTGGTTATGGCTTTCGTATTCTCCAGAACCGCTCTCGGTGCCACCGGTATCTGGTGCGCATGGCCCATCGGCTGGTGCATTGCTACCGTACTTTCCATTATGTTCTACCGCCACGGTCCCTGGGCAGCTGCCAAAGCGGAGCAGGAAAAAACAATATAAACTTCGTCTGTACACCCATTATAAAAAGGAGTGCAAGTTTCGATTTGCACTCCTTTAATATTTCCACCACTAAATAATAACCGCCGTCTCCACGTACCCTTCGTGCGTACCTGTAAACAGTCTTCCAAAATCTCCGGTCATGGTATCTTTAACCATTCCCTTTTCACAGTCCACCGCTATATGGGATAAATCCCGCTGCAATCCTTCTCCCGTGCATTTGCAGAAAGCTTCCTTTGCGGAAAACAACAGAAAGAAATCCTCATCCTTATCCTGCGCATTGTGAATTTTTTCCTTTACTCCGGAAACATCCTTATCATGCCGTTTCTGGATGTCCACGCCTATCTGCCGGTCCGCTATGCCGCACAAAACATAGTTCCCCGAATGGGACAGGTTAAAAAAAATATCGCTGCTGTTTTGTAAATACGGCTTGCCATGCTCACCAATGCAGACTTTTGATGCCCAAAGGAGTTTTTCCCGCTCCGTTAAGGGCAGCGCCCGCAGCTCTTCCAGAACTTTTTCCACGGTAAACTCTGTGACCGCAAGTGCCACACCCTTGTCCTGTGTTTCTGCCACTTCTGCCGGCATCCCATCTACCGCTTCTTCCGGCATCTGTTTCTCCTGTCCGGAAATCTGCTGACACTTCTGCACGGCTTTCTTCCCTTGCAGCCATGTCTGCAGACTGTAGGAAAAAAGCAGCCAGGCACCCACACTCTGGGCTCTGTTCTTTTCTTTATGAAAGGAAAGAGCATGTGCCTTTCTTTCCTCATTCAAAAACGCACATGCTCTTACTTCCGTTTCAGGGTTCATAAGCCCCGTTATATCCATTCTCGTAATCAGCATCGAAATAACCATGCCTTTCCTCAGGTGATAATTTCTACGACTCTAAATTTTATTCTTCTTCCTCGGGATGCGTGATGTTTAATGCAATCTGCAGATCATCCAGCTGCTTATCGTCAACCACATCCGGTGCATTGCTCATTAAATCGGAGGCATCCTTAACCTTCGGGAAAGCGATAACCTCACGGATATTGTCTGCCTTCACAAGCAGCATGACAAAACGGTCCAGACCGATTGCCAGTCCTGCGTGAGGCGGTACTCCGTACTTGAAAGCGTTAATCAGGAAACCGAATCTGTCGTATGCGGCTTCTTTGGTAAAGCCCAGTACTTCAAACATCTTTTCCTGTACTTCCGGCTGGAAAATTCTGACGCTGCCACCGCCAAGCTCAATACCGTTCAATACAATATCGTAAGCCTTTGCACGAACCCTGCCGGGGTCGGAATCAATGTACTGTAAATCTTCATCCATGGGCATGGTGAACGGATGGTGCATAGCCACATAACGGTTCTCTTCGTCGCTCCACTCCAAAAGAGGGAACTCGGTTACCCAGAGGAAATTGAATTTATCGTTGTCAATCATATCAAGCTGCTTAGCCACTTCGATACGAAGCGCACCCAGTACGCTGAATACAATCTTATTCTTGTCCGCTGCAAATAAAAGCAGGTCTCCGGGCTGTCCTTCCATGGCATCTACCAGATTTTTCAATTCTTCTTCCGTCATGAATTTTGCAAAGGAAGACTTGTAAGTGCCGTCCGGTAAAACTGAGAGGTAAGCCAGACCTTTTGCACCGTAGCCCTTGGCAAAATCAACCAGCGCATCAATCTTCTTACGGGGCATTTCCGCCTCGCCCTTTACATTGATGCCTCTGACGGAACCGCCGTTCTCCAGTGCACCAGTAAATACACCGAAACCGCAGCCCTTTACCACATCGGATACGTTCTTCAGTTCCATGCCGAAACGGGTATCCGGCTTATCGGAACCGAAACGCTCCATAGCTTCCTGCCAGGTCATGCGCTTAATGGGAAGCTGCACATCCAAGCCGATGGCTTCCTTGCATACTCTTGCTACCATTTTTTCGGTCGTCTCAATAACATCATCCACGTCTACGAAGGACATTTCCAGGTCAACCTGTGTAAATTCCGGCTGTCTGTCGGCACGAAGGTCTTCGTCACGGAAACATCTTGCAATCTGGAAATAACGGTCATAACCGGAACACATTAAAAGCTGCTTGAAAATCTGCGGGGACTGGGGAAGTGCATAGAACTTACCCGGATGCACACGGCTGGGAACCAGGTAGTCTCTGGCGCCTTCCGGTGTGGACTTGCAGAGCATGGGAGTTTCAATTTCAAAGAAGCCTTCCTCATCCATGTGTTTTCTGATGGTTGTGGTAATCTTACTTCTTAACTTTAAGTTCTTCTGTAAGTTGGGTCTTCTTAAATCCAGATAACGGTATTTTAAGCGTAAATCTTCTTTGGTCTTGGTATCTGCTTCCACGGGGAAGGGCGGTGTTTCTGCCTCGGATAAAATACGAATCTGCTCGGCGCGTACTTCGATGTCGCCGGTAGCCAGGTTTTCATTGCTTGCCGCCGCTCTCTTTTCTACACGGCCCACAACCGCAACCACGAACTCACTTCGTAACTTTGCAGCCTTTTCAAAGTTTTCGCTACCGCAGTCGCTTTCTTCAAAAATAACCTGCAGAATACCTGCTCGGTCACGCAAGTCTACAAAGATAATGCCGCCTTTGTTTCGCTGCTTCTGTACCCATCCCATTACGGTAACGGTTTCACCGATGTTGGCGCTTGATAATTCGCCGCATCTGTGTGTCCTTTTTAATCCTTTCATTGTCTCAGCCATTGGTTTTCTCCTTTATAACTCCGCTTAATGCTGCAGAGGATTCTTATAAAATTCCCGGAACTCCTCATAGCCCTCTGCCGTGAGCTGCTCCTTCTGGAATTTTTTATTCTTGTTCATACGGGCAATTAAAATCTGATGTCCGTCTTCTCTTTCCTTCTGTGCCAGTGCAATAATTTCACACAAGGCCTCTCCGGCAACGCCCTTTTCAATCAGGAAAGCCTTCTTTGCCGGCTGGGTCGGAACCTTGAAGCCTTTTTCCATTAACAGAAGGATAATTCTCTCAAATCCGATGGAAAATCCGCATGCGGGCACATCGTTTCCGGTAAACTTGCCCACCATCTTGTCGTAACGTCCGCCGCCGCCGCAGCTTCCGCCGAACTCCGGCATGGCAATTTCAAAAATGGTGCCGGTATAATAGCTCATGCCTCTTACCAGGGTCGGATCAAATACCAGTTCAAAAGAATCCGCTTTGGTGGCTTTCACACTGTCCATGATTTCCATAAAGGAATGCATGACGTCCGCATCCAGATAATCCTTTAAGGTATCTAAAAGGTAGGCGGGACCGTTCTCCTCTTTTTCCACCTCTGCAAACAGATTTAAGTATTTCTCACAGATTTCTTCCGCATAGCCGTCCTCTACAAGCTCCGCTTTCACGCCGTCCATGCCAATCTTGTCCATCTTGTCCAGCGTAATAAATACACTGTCGTAAGACTCCTCGGGAAATCCCGCATATGCCGCCATTGCCTTTAAGATGCGGCGGTCATTGATACGGATCTGGAAATTGGAAAAGCCCAGTCTGGTCAATGTCGTTGTGGTTGCCAGAATAAGCTCGATTTCCGCTAAATTGGAAGGCTCGCCCAGAATATCAATGTCGCACTGCATGAACTGGCGGTAACGGCCTCTCTGGGGTCTGTCGGCTCTCCATACATTTCCCATCTGCAATGCCTTAAAAGGACTGGGAAGATTTGCCGCATTGTTGGAATAAAAACGAACCAGAGGAACCGTCAGATCGTAACGGAGACCGCCGTCCACCAGATCGTTTTCACTTGCAGCGGTTTCTAAATTCAGCTTTTCACCGCGCTTCAAAATCTTAAAAATCAGCTTTTCGTTTTCACCGCCCTGCTTATTGCTTAAGTTTGCAATGTTTTCCACGCAGGGAGTTTCTATGGAAGTAAATCCGAACTTTCCATAAGTATCCTTAATCACACTGATCACATAATCACGTATCTGCATCTCTGCAGGTAAAATATCCTTCATGCCGGTAACCGGCTTCTTGGAAAGCGCCATATCTGCTCCTATCTATGCGTTTTCTCGCAATTATTGTTAATTTTACTTACAGTATTTTACACTTTATCTGTTAGTATTTCAAGCATTAGTTTCCTGTTGCATTTTCCTGTTGCATTTTCCTGTTGTTTGCCACTTTTCTTTTTATTTCGTGAAATCTCTTGACATAGTATTAAATACTACATAGAATAAAGAGGAAAATACTTAAGATAGGATGTAATGTCATGTTTCAGATAGTTGTTGATTCCGCTGCCAATATTCCGGCAGAGCTTGTTAAAAAGTACGATATCCGCGTAATATCCTTTGTAAATTATGTAAACGGAAAAAGAATAGTCTGTTTTGACCCCGACCTCACTCCCGAGGAGGAAAGAGCAAAGGGCAGGGAGTATTATGATGCTGTCCGCGCCGGCGCCGATGTCAAGACCGGACTTGTCAGCAGCGGGGATTTTGAAGACCTGTTCCGCTCTATTTTAGAAGCCGGAGACGATATTTTATATTTTTCATTAAGTAAAAACATCAGCGGTACTTACAACTCCGCCCGTATTGCAGCCGAGGAGCTTTCCGAAAGCTTCCCGGACAGAAAAATCCGTCTGATTGACGCCTTAAACGCTTCCCTGGCACAGGGTATTCTTGCCATTTATGCCAGTGAAATGCGCGCCGGGGGAAAGAGCCTTGACGAAACCGCCGACATTCTTGCCACCTACCCCGCAAAAATGAACGGTGTCTTTACCGTCGGCGACTTAAAATATTTATCCAAAACCGGTCGTATCAGCAGTTCTGCTGCTTTAGTCGGAAACCTTTTAAGCATCAAACCCATCTTACGCGGCAACAAGGATGGCTTCATAGTCCAGTTCAAGAAGTGCAGAGGCCGTAAGTCAGCCTTAAACACCCTTGTTTCTTTAGTTTGCGACAACATTGTAAATCCGGAAGAACAGATTATCGGTATTGCCCATGCGGATGCTTACGAAGACTCCCTCTATGTAATGGAAGAAATCAGGAAGCGTGTGAAGCTCCGCGGCTTCATCAACACTTCCTACGACTACTGCACCGGCAGCCATGTAGGTCCCGACACCATCGCACTCTTCTTCATGGCAAAGGACCGTGAATTAGGAGAAGGAAAGCAGGGTTAACGTACCTGCTTTCCCGACATTATAATATATCCCAGATGGCGAAAGCCATCACGGACCGTTCTCAGTTTTGAAGTCCTCGGATACTCACATTTTTGCAGTATTACCGGTACCTGCCGGATACGCAGACGTTTTTTTGCCGCCTCCGCAATCATCTCTGTTGCAAATTCCATACCATCCGTATGAAGCTGTAATTTTTCCGCTGCTTTCCGGCTCATTCCCCGGAGTCCGCAGTGAAAGTCGTAAACATCCGTATGAAACCGTTTTCTGCCGCAATAAGACAGAAGGCGTACTCCCCATCTGTGGGAAAATGACATGGCTCCCTTTTTCAGACCTCCGGTATACCGGTTTCCTATAACCATATCGCACTCTCCCCGCTCCAGCAGACCATACATTTCATCCATATGCCGGAAATCATAAGTCTTATCGCAATCGCCGATAATAAAAAGCCTGCCCCTTCCTGCTGCCAGCCCGGTTCTGATTGCGCGACCATACCCCGGCCGCGGCTCTGTAATCACCACCGCACCATGTCGTAATGCGGTTTCGGCGGAGCAATCTGTGGAACCGTTGTCCACAACAAGCACCTCTCCCGTAATACCGCGGTCTTTCATGAAGGCAAGTGCCTCATCCACGCATAACCCCACTGTATTTTCTTCATTTAAGCACGGCATAATCACCGACAACGTAAAATCTTTGCGTTCATTTTCTGCCATGTGCCAGCCACCTCCAGTCCACAACCTCCTCCAGGATCAGTACGATTGCCAGAACCGTTGCCATTTGCGCCCTGTAAGTAAAGAAACAGTGCAGATAGGAGTGATTATGCAGAACCAGATACCTTATATAAGGAACCAGTCCCGGCAGCATATACATCAGAATATGCCACCCACAGATATGTTTTCCGTGGTAAACATATCCGTTATAGAAAATAAAAAGAACCAGAAAAATACAGAAAAGAACACCGACTTCACCATATTCCAGAGGAAAAAGACACCCTATATTCCGGGTTACCGACCCACAGATATACGTCAGCTGACTGACCCCGATATCTCCGTAAAGTCTTTCCCCGATGTGCTCCGTTACATAAGGCATTACATTCTCTCCTAAAATCAGGGAAGCCATAACCCATTTCATTACCCACATTCCCACATAGCCAAAGCCCCAGACTAACGTAAGCTTTGCTGCTTCCTTCATCACCTGCGTACGGGATGCCTGCGGATTCTTATGAAAAAAGACCCATAAGATCAGAAGCAGCGGTACGGTTAAGGACAAGGTTTCGGTTGTCAGGAAATCCATATAAGCGCATACCATGCCGCTTATCAGGAAAAGAATACCCAGATGCTTTTCTTTTCCCTGCAGTGTAAGTTTCACACCGGCAACGGATATAATCAGCAACAGCAGGTATGTCCATGTATATTCCAACGACAATGGTACAAACCATGATGACGTCATAATCAGACCTGTCAGGACACCAAGTGCCGGTCCGTATGCTTTGTTTTTTACAAGCAGTCCCATAAGAAGAAGGCTGAGTACAGCCAAAATAATACCATTAACCAGGTATATCTGTTTTATGGAAAAAAATACCAATAACGGCCGGACAATCGTATTTGATCCATGCCAGTATCGCAGGTACTGCCTGTTTGCCTTTTTACCCTCTGTTACCGCATGCAACAGATTTTCATTTTCATTTTCATACGGTGTATAATAATAGGAAGACCACATGACGGAGCTAAGCGGGTGATCCGCGTCATATTGGTAAGCAATAGCCAGCAGAATTGAATCTGCATACCTGTCAATCTCACTGCCCCTTACACCGTCAACCACCGTTCCAAAGAGTTCTCCCTCACACAGATATTCTGCTGACTCCCGCACATTCCCACGTATTGCATTCTGCGGTATGAATGCCGCAAGCACAAGCAGCCCCGTCAGTAATATGGTCATAAGAAAAAAAGTCACTATATATCTGATACTGCTTTTTACAGTTGTCATATTCTTTGAAATCCCCATTTTATGCTTTATATTGAACCGGTAAATATCAAACTATCAGCATAACCCGCTGAAAAGCTTTCTTTTCCTGTCGGTCATTTCCTCTATTTTCTCCATATACAGACCGACATCCTTCACATTATCGCACCGCTCAATCCGTCCGTCCGGGAAAACTCTCTTGGTGATGGAGCCGGCGCCTAATGCCACGATGGTCTGTTTCTCCTCCATGATCAGGATATTATAAATACCGTCTCCGCCTTCATTCGCATATCCTACATTTTCAAAATTGCCGGACATATTTTTCTGCCGGTATAAATAATACGGATGCATCCCCATGTCCCTTGCGCCTTTAGATGCAATCTTCATGGTTTCATCGGTGTTATGAAGCGTTTTCACCCCATTTTCCTGAATCCACAGTGCCAGTCTGGAAGCACGCTTAATAGCAAGGGAATGTACCGTAAGGGAATCCGGCTGCAGCTTTTTGATTTCCTCTATGGTATTTTCCACATCCTCTTCCAGTTCTCCCGGAAGTCCCAGAATAATGTCCATGTTAATATGGAAATCTCCTGTCTTCCTTGCCAGATGAAAAGCCTCCTTCACCTGTTCCACGGTATGCTGTCTGCCAATCAGCTTCAGGGTATCCTGTTTCATGGTCTGCGGATTGACACTGATTCGGTCCACCTTATGTGCGGCAAGAACCTTGAGCTTGTCCTCCGTAATGCTGTCGGCACGTCCCGCTTCCACCGTAAATTCCTGCACCGTAGAAAAGTCAAACCGTTCCTGCAATGCGGAAATCAGCCTGTCAAGCTGCGGTGCCGTCAGGGTGGTAGGCGTTCCGCCTCCGATGTATACGCTGTCCAGGATTTTACCGGCAAAGGCTTCTTTGGTAAAGTCCATTTCCTTAATCAGACAGTCAATGTATTCTTCTACCCTGTCCCGCCACTTGCAGATGGGATTGGAGGTAAAGGAACAGTACAGACAGGTCGTCGGGCAGAACGGAATGCCGATATACAGGCTGTACCCTTCTTCATAATGAATATGGGAAAGCAGCTCTTTTTCCCGCTTCGCAATTTCTACCGACAAATCTGCCTTTTCCGTGCTGACAAAATGCTCCTTCTGCAATGCTGCCGCTATTTCTTCTTCTGTTTTTCCTTCTTCCAGAAGGCCCATGGCAATCTTAGTCGGACGAATTCCCGTCAGGTTTCCCCAGGGAAGCTCCTTTCCTGTCATATCGCATAAGGTTTTATATAAAAATTTCTTAAACTCATTTTTATAGGTAGACTCTGCCTCTTCCCGGTGCCAGATGTATTCCCCTGCTGCATCCTTTACTTTCACCGATGCACCATCATCCTGAAGTATAATTTCTATCCTTATGTTCTCTTCCCACTCTTTATTTTTCTCCGAAGACATCTCCGGTGTCAGGACCTTAACCATCTCCTCCGGATAAAACGCCTTCACAAGAGAATGCACATCATATTCAAATTGTGATTTATTTATCTTTACAGCAAACATAATTTTCTACCTCTGCTTTTCTGATTCTGCTTTTCTGCCTCTGCTTTTCTGCCTCTGCTTTTCTGCCTCTGCTTTTCTGCCTCTGCTTTTCTGC
>OGMB01000101.1_pt1 | contig 49356 bp, 37 predicted proteins | sample 1573001 | NCBI WGS metagenome assembly OGMB01 (sample SAMEA2581921, study PRJEB24529) | metagenome | biome: Human gut stool | place: China | collected 2011
CTATAGCGGTACCGATTCATGCGCTATGATGGTACCGTTTCGCCGATACTATCACTAAAACATTAATAATTACACAACTATAGCAATTAATCTCTAAAAATTATCTATAATACTCAGGCCTTTTCCAAATCAGGAATATGGTTATTACTGCATTTTTAAATCTTAAAAATACTTATATTAATCATAAATAGTCTTCGTCTCATTATTAATTATTGCCACTAATGCTTGTTTATTTCGAAGAAGAGTAGAATAAATAAGATTTACTTTCCCTGCTTTTATTTGTCTATCATACTCTGTAATCATATCTTCATAAGATTTTTTTAATGAGTTCCCATGAAGATAAGACAACAATCCACTTGTTGCACATTTAACAAAAATATCTTCATATGCAGGAATAACCCAAATTTCATCTTTATATCCTAAATATCCTAAAACATATGCATCTTGAAATTCCCGACCAATCCCTTTTGCTGTATGACATGCAAATGTAAAAAAAACAGAGCTATAAAAATTACATACATTATCATTTGATTCTATATACGGTTCATTATTACACAAAAGAGCTGTATCTATTCCATGAGAAAAAGCGCAGAAAACATATTCTTCTGCACTACTAGTATAACTGTTAATTATTTCTTTCGTTAAAATGTTCGCACTAATGGATTCATAAGAAAAATTATTTTCTATCGTTGCTTGTTTTATTTCATCCGCACATGCCTGGAAAAAATGTCCTAAACTCTTATCACCATCATCAAATGCAATATAAATAGGATTATTCATCTTTCTTTGTCATTAATTCGATTGTTAAATTAACTAGATCCTGAGTAAACTCTTTACCTTGTGGAGTATCTTTACGCACCTCATTCAAAATATCATTTAAAGAATATTCTTTACCACCTGTGGATATCAAATATGGTTTATCATGGTTACCTGGTTGCTCTTTCAACCATTTCTCTAGGGCATTAGATAAACTATACTTTATATCAGAGTCTGCTTCTCTTACAAGCTCTGTCATCTTATCTATTGTCGTTGTTTTATCACGCGTTGCATAAGGTTTCAGATTTATCATATCAAAAAATTTCCCATTTTCTTTTGATATACCAGTCCATACTATGACAGGCACCTGATATGAAAATTCCCTCAATTCAGAAAACACATGATACCCCTCTTCATTCCCAGATAATTTCATATCTAAAATGAGAATCATTTTTTCACCAAGTTGCTTTTTAATTAAAGCTATTGCTTCAGCCGCTTTCTTATAGAGCTTTACAGTCTCAAAATATTGCAAAAGTTTTATTATTAACGGATGATGTGCAAATAATTCATCATCAATAATAATTATTTGTGTATTAGATTTCTTCATCTCATTTATTTTTTAAATGGCAACGTTATTAAAAATGTTGCTCCACAATTTACAAATTCAGGATTCACAATTTTCACTTCTCCATTCAAAGCTTCAATTCTCTTCTTTACAGTAAATAATCCAATTCCTGCTCCTCCTTCATTTTGCGTTGTAGTTTTAAATATTTCAAAAACACTTTCCCATTCTTCTTCTGGTATACCACAACCCGTATCTGAAAAACGTATTGACATCTTATCATTCTCAACAGTCCCTGTGCATTTTATAATCTTATTTTCGGAATGGCGCATAGCCTTAATAGAATTCGAAATCAAGTTTTCAAATATGTCTTCAAAGAATTTTCTGTTATGTGTTATTTGAAGTTCTTGACTATATTCCAAAATAGTTTTAATTCCTTCATCCTTAAACCGTTGATAATATATTCTTTCAAATAAATACTTCACTAGAGAAAATACCTCAAAGGTTTCAAAATCACTGCCTGAACTCGCATAACTAAGCATAAACTTCACTCCAACACTCAACTTTTCCATCTCAGAAAATATTAATCTAGCATATTCCTTAAATATGTCATCATATAATACATTAGGATATTCACTATAAAAGAATTCTGCCATTCCTTTAATATTTCCTATCGTTGTTTTAACCATATGAGATAATTCTGCAGCGTAATCCTGAAGAGAAAGAAGACTAAAAAATAAATCTTCTCTTCTTTGTGATTCATTTCTTAATTCCTCATATTGCTTAATACCTTTAGTTAGGTCACGTTGTACCCCTTTAGCTTTTCTTTCAATTTCAGAAAGTTTGCTTCGAACCTCAGGAGTAGTCTTATCTGAAATTTCAGAAATAATACCTGAGATTCTAGATAACTGTATGTTTGCATCAATCAGTCTGGTTGCAACCTTAATTGATTCTCGCTTTTTCCAAAAAGAAAGATATTTTTCTAATGCCTCAATTTGTTCAATAATGTATTTCTTTAATTCCCTATATTCCTTACAATCTATAAAATCTTGACGGTTCGTCGCATCCTTAATTTTAGGATTACCTTCTTTTGTTATATTTAAATATCCAATCAGATTATTTGAACTTATTTTCTCAAAAAAGCCAGAATATCTTCTCTTATCAATCCCTAATATATCTCTTTTTTTATTAGAGTCCGTCTCATTCTCAGCAAATGGAGTCGCTATAATTCCATCACGATAAATTATGATACCGTCTACTCTATCTCCTCGATAAGCCGTTTTATATTTTCGGATATCATTCTTATCCAAATAATAAAAATTTAAAGACACCGGACCAAAAATTCTTTTATCAGCCTTTACTATTAACTCCCCCTTTTTTTCATCAAAAAATAAAAACTGTTGAAGCTGTTCGCCATCAACATTAATAGAATCTAATATATAATGATGCGTTGTATCAACAGAAAACTTATTAACGACCTCTTTATTTGCGAACTGTACATATTCATTACTCTTTATCCAAATAACAAAAGGATAAGAAGGCTTATACAAGGGAGATACCAGTTTAGACAACTCAGAACAAGCACGTTGAATATCATTTTCAGACCATAATTGTTCTACTTGATTCAGAAAGATTTTTATTTTCGTTCCATGTTCCTCCCTATCACAAATATCTATCCAACAATTATTTTCAACCTCTGTAAAAAAAGTCGTATTCCGATTATTTTTTCTTATTTGATCAGAAGATAAACTCTCATATTTATTCCAATCTAACTCCAATCTAATTTTCCTAGTCGTTCCGCGTTGAGTTGTCTCAATGACGACTCGTGATCCTAGTTTTTCTACAGCAAAACGTCCAACTCCCTTTTCTCCTACAACCTTTCTATTATAAGGAGAAGGAGAAACACTTTCTTTACGCTTACTATTTGTTCCAACAACCATCCATTTATAACGGATGTCATATAAGGACATCCCTAATCCATCATCCTCAAGGCATATATAACTATCAGATTTTACGCAACTTACATTATTAAAAACTAAAGTCACATAATTAGAATTAGCGTCATAACAGTTTTTTACTAGCTCAAATAAAGCTGTAATACGATCAGTTATAAGTTCACGGCCTAACAGCCTAAATGTACTTACATCAAAATTAAATTTAAGCTTAAACAGGTCTGGCATATTCCAAGATTTTATCAAATACAGCCTTTGCTAATAATGGAGGTACAGCATTACCTATCTGCTGCTGAATATGCATTAAAGACCCCTTAAATATAAAATTATCGGGAAAACTCTGCAAACGGGCTGCCTCACGCACTGACAGCCCCCTATCTTGAAAAGGATGAATCAGCATATTTTTCCTATAATTCGATATAACAATTGAAGGCTTATCAGCAACCAACCGCTTATAAATTCCACTATGACAATTATTCTTATTAGCATAATTTTTCATAAGTTCATCAGGTATAGCGCGCCAATTCTCTCCTTGCTTAATATAAGAATACCGTTTAATCACATAGTCTGCATTTCGCGACACATAATTTTGACGTGAATCATTTGAGCCACGTCTCATTAAACGAGCGTACGCACTAGTATTCTCTTCCGCATATTTATAAGGTAATATCTCACTCATTTGTCCGTTTTCCAAAGCCGGCAAATCAGCAATAGCTTCATTAACGGTAACTATTTCATGATATTTCTCTGGAAATTGAAAATCAATATCCATCCGATTACCAACCATGATAAAACGATTACGATGCTGGGGGACACCATAATCAGATGCCACTAAGATTTTATCTACTACACTATATCCTAAATCCATAAAACGATTTCTTATAGTTCTAAGAGTAGCTCCATGATCAAAATTCACAAGACCTTCTACATTCTCAAAAAGAAACCATTCAGGATTTAGTTCACGAACAAACCTTACAAATTCTTCAAATAGAATATTATTAGGATTTAAATGATTCCTCGTCTTTGTATTAGATGTTGAGAACCCTTGACATGGAGGGCCTCCAAATACAATAAATACAGATTCATTTTCTGATATATATTCTATAGGATTGACATGACGAATATCATCTTGTAACATAATCGTATTCAAATGGTTACACCTATAGGTATCAGCTGCATTCTTATCTCGTTCTACTGCAAACCTGATTTGAATGCCAGCCATCTCAGCTCCCAAACTAAGTCCTCCCGCACCACTAAAGATATCTATTCCTATCGGCATAATATTTCATTTAAATATAATTTCCGCAAAGATATGAATTTTTACATGATATTTCAATTTCCCGAAACTAAATAATATCCTTTTTAATTATGCAAACTTTAAAAGCATAATTTCCTATTTTCTTAATAAAATTCCCAATAATCCAACCATAGAATATCATTCCTCACAGCCCATCATAGCTAAATTAATTCTTTACCCCACCACATACACCGGCTGATACTTCGTCCCCGCATTCTTCAGCACTCCTTCCTTCACCAGTTCCCGAATCACCCGCGTAGACTTCGACGAATTAAACCCAGTGAGCCGTTCAAAGTCGCGGCGTTGCAGGAAAGAATGCGTCTTGAAATACTCTGCTAATTTCTGTTTCACCTCTTCCTCGTCCAGCTTAGTAGAATGATGTGCCTCGTCCACCTTGCGTTCCAGATACACACCCTGAAAGCGGTCAATCAAATCCTTGTCGGGCGTAAACTTGATGCTTCTCACCTGTACATCGTCATCCTTAATATACTTCGGATTAATGTCCGGCGCACATTTCAGGCTCAGACTGAAATAGCCGATTCCTTCCAGATGCACCGCATATCCGTTGCTCAGGTTCTCATAAAGTTCATCGTTCAGGGCTGTGATGACAGCTGCCACATCAGCTGGAGAGGCGGTACATTTCTTGCGTATCGCTTCACGGATTTCACGGGTGGTCACCACGTCTTTGGTAATCACTTTTGCATGCAACTTCGGTACGGAAACTCCCTCTTTTACCGGATTCTCAAACAGGTCAAATTTTATAGCCATAATCGTTTTAGTTATATTGTAATTATACTTTTTTCAAAACGCTTATACAAAAATACCTCGACACGTAGCTGTCAAGGTCGCGACACGAACGTGACGAGACATCAGCACGAACGTGTCAAGACCTCGTCACGTACGTGTCGAGGTAAATTTAACTCAAATTTTAGAAAAATGCAAGGAAGTGCCAACTAATTTTAGTTCTAATCCATACCTAACAACGTCACTTCATAACAAGGTGTTTTTTTACTTTATATAACCTCAGATATTATTATATTAAACAAATAATCACTATATTTACACCAAATAAGAAATAATCATGGAAAGTATATTCAAAAAGCAAGACCTGTTCCTTACTCAAATGCGTAAAGACTACACAACAGGAAATATCCCCCGTTCAGACATGTTCAAACCTTACTTTGAGTGGAAGAAAGGAGGAACACTGATTACTTCTGCCATCACTAAAGATGAAGCTATTGCCATTATGTGGCATACGCGAGAATTACTGGAACATTTTTATGACATGTATCCTGACGCCTACAAGGATATTCCGGCACATAACAGTGATGACCCATGGCAAGAATATACCGGATATGGGAAAGATAAATACACCGTAAGCTATTTGGAAGCTATCGACAGTGAAATGACTTCTTTACTTGCAGGAGGACTTTTCCATGAATGAAAGGAATGTAATAGTGCTGATTATGGAAGGCAGATATGAGTTTTATGGTTCTCCCGCAGCTCTTTATTCCAGACATACGGCTGATGAACTTGGCATCACTCAGGGAGGGTTGAACAATTATTTTTGTATGCAATCTAAAAGCACGTGTAAGATCTACAGAAACAACAAATGTAAAATTATCAGAGGAACAATTATTACAAAGCAGAAAACATCTATTCTCCAAGTACCAAGTATGCTTCCATTAATTCATTAAACAGTTTTGATAAAGACAAAAAGAAATCCATATATACACAATCAAAAATCTTTGTATCTTTGCTATTGAATATGTAACCCTAAACGCTTTATGAATATCTTAACAAGAAATAAAACTGTATAAATAGCAAGGTACTTAACACAAATATAGCCTTATACTAATGCAATAAAAGTATACAGATTAGAGCTAGACATTTCATATAATTATTATATACACTAATTGAACATAAATTCAATCATGATCAGTAAATTATTAAGACATATAACCCAACATGCAACAAATAACCATAACTTACTTAATTCTGTTAATATCAACTTTAAGCAACAACTTAAAATAATACATAATCATCTAATCCTCACAAATTATGGTTTTGGATTTCCACATAATTTTTATGAAGTCGGAGAAAAATTATTACACATATGGATAGAAATTCTCACAGATATTCATGATGACTTAATTAAAAACGGAGAGCAAAATTTAAAAAATCAATTATCGGATTATTATAAAAAAGAAGCTGATATAATTTTCAACAACAGCAAAAATCAAGATAAACTTCTAGCAAATTTATTAAGTCCATTAGGAAGCGACATTAATTATAATAATATTATTATCCAGTTTAATTTTATTGATTTATTTGCCGGCATAGGTGGATTTCATCAAGCCATGCATTCAGTTGGAGGAAATTGTGTTTTTGCTAGTGAATTAGACAAATACGCTCGTATCTCATACGAAGCTAACTATAAAGAAATCGCTCCCAGTTTATTTGAAAATAACTATCAACTGTTTAATGCTGACATAAATGATGCCGACCCTGATCTTATACCTGATTTTGACATATGTTGCGGCGGTTTCCCATGTCAAGCATTCTCTATTGCAGGCTTAAAACGAGGATTTGAAGATACAAGAGGTACTTTATTCTTTAACATAGCCAATATTGTAAGACATAAGAGACAACAAGGACATGCTCCCAAAGTGCTTTTTCTTGAAAATGTCAAAGGGCTTAAAATGCATGATAAAGGTAATACCCTTAAAGTTATCTTAAATACACTTGAAGAATTAGGATATGCATATCGATATGATGTTTTAAATGCAAAATATTTTGGAGTGCCCCAAAATCGTGAACGTTTATTCATCATCGCATGGGATACTGACCAGATACCAAATGCCGACTTTAGGTTTCCTTATGGGATTGATAAAGATGGGAATACTATTTTTGACAAAAAAGAGGTTACTCTAAAAGCTAGAGAAACACATATTAGTGATATTTTTGAACCAAGAGATACAATGGATCCTAAATTTACTATTAGTGATCGTTTATGGGCTGGACATCAAGAAAGAAAAAAAAGAAATAAAGAAAATGGTAAAGGATTTGGCTACTCCTTATTTAGGCCAGAAAGTACATATAGCAGTACAATTTCTGCAAGATATTGGAAAGATGGAAGTGAAATTCTAATCGATCAATCCGAATATGGGCTTAATCCAAGAAAATTAACTCCAGTGGAAGCCGGCCGACTTCAAGGATACAATATACAAGGTAACGGATGGGAAAATCCACATACAAAACTTACCACTCATGAACAAATGCCATTTAAAATAGTAGTTTCCCCTAAAGAAGCTTATCGGCAATTTGGAAATAGTGTTGCCGTTCCTGTAATTAAAAGAATCTCGCAAGAAATAATGAAACAATTAATCTATAGATAATAATTATGACGGACCTTTATTCATTTTTAGAGCACACATCCAACACTAGTGACTTTAAAGCTGATTTAAGCACAAGAGGTGGTTATATAACTTTTAGCAACTCTGGTCGTCGTGGAGGTGTTAAATATTTTCAGATTGGATTGGATAATATTCTACAAACCTTGAAAGACATTTATGAAAACCTCAGTGTCTTTCAGTCTCTAACTCAATATGAGGAAACTCCATGGAGAACCAACGGTTCTTCCTTATTCAAGGACCCTGTCGCTAATGCAAACTCAACTGTACAAACTAAGCCCTTATTTTCAACACTTAGTAAAATTATAATATGGGCAAATCAGCCAGAATTTGATGAGATTAATCCTGATAACCATATAGTTCTTACTGAAAATTCATTAAAGACTACAATATCAAGATTAGAAGAAGTTGCCAACAGTTTTAAACCACAACATTCAACAATAATAAAGACTCAAAATAAGAAACATCAAATTATTTATTACGGTGCCCCAGGCACAGGGAAGTCATACACTATCAATGAAACGACCAAGGATGAAAGTGTAATCCGTACGACATTCCATCCAGACAGTGATTATTCTACATTTGTAGGTGCTTACAAGCCTACCACTATTCAAGTAACAATGCGCGACGTGTCTGGACATAAAATTATCGAAGGCGGAAAAGAGGTGAAGGAAGACCGTATTGTGTATGAATTTGTAAACCAATCCTTTCTACAGGCCTACATACAGGCTTGGAAATATTATGCCGAAACAGCGGTTGACGCAGAGCCACAAAAACAATATCTTATTATTGAAGAAATAAACCGTGGTAACTGTGCCCAAATCTTTGGTGATTTATTCCAGCTTCTTGATCGAAACTCCACGGGGTTCTCTGACTATCCCATCTATACAGACAATGATATGAGGAAACAACTTTTCAAAGCTTTTGAAGGACTCTCCATTTCTCAGTCTGAAAACATCAACAACCTATACAACGGACGAAACGTTACAGAGCAGGTACTCAAAGGAGAAATCCTGCTTCTGCCAAACAACTTATATATCTGGGCAACCATGAATACCAGCGACCAGTCACTCTTTCCTGTGGATTCTGCATTTAAACGTCGCTGGGAATGGCAATACATGCCTATCGGAAAAGGTTATGATGACAACGGAAATGAGTTAAACTGGAAAATATGTATAGGAGCAAACGAATATGACTGGTGGTCATTTATTGAAAAAATCAATCTCCAGATTGGTTCTACAACTAACTCAGAGGATAAAAAATTAGGTTTTTTCTTCTGCAAAGCTGAAAATAACTGCATCAGTGCAGAAACCTTCGTTGGAAAAGTCATATTTTACTTATGGAACGATGTGTTTAAAGACTATGGATTTGACGGTACTATTTTCAAAGATACAGATGGTGGCACACTTTCCTTTGACAAATTCTATAGAGCAGACCGCAATGGCAAGGCCATCGTACAGAACAACAAAATTGATTTATTCCTAAACAATTTAGGTGTAAAAATGACCAATGATTCTGAAAACCTTTTTTTAGATGAAAACGGAAACACTGAAAATTCACCAACAAAAGATTTCTCCAGATATTCTTTAAACGGGAATGGAAATTACAGCAAAGGAGGTATCGTTTATGAAGCTATAAAACTATATGCTGAAAATAATCCAGAAATAACTGCACAAAAAATAGTTGACACATGGCTTTCTCTTTCAATAAACATTTCTAATCTGATAGAAACAGATGACATGTGGAATAAAAGAAAAGAGCAGACTAAAGATGCCAAGTTTGAGTCAAAATCTAAAGTTCTTACTTTACACAACGGAGAAGTTATTCACATCTCTAATCAATTCAATGTAAACCGTATACAAGATTTCATCAATTGTGTGAATGCACAAGACTGGAATATCAGAATTGAAAAATTATGAAAATCATCATAGAAGGACATAAATATCTTGCAGCAAGTGTAAAAGGCATTCTCCACGGCATTGATGCCTTGGAGAATGTAGAAGGCTATGTAATCCTGAATTATGTGGGCTATTTTTATAATACCCAACTGCATGACTGCGTATTTATCTTGCCCAAAGTCCTTCTGGAAGATATAGATGGAAAAGAATTAGTTTTTGGGAAATATGAACCTGAAAACATTATCAATCTCGATACAAGCAATCTGCTTACTCAAAAAGAAAAGAATTTCATTTATGAGTTCTCTGTATGGATTTATCGTACAATTGATGTGTTCAGAACAGACCGGAATAACCAGACAGACATTGTTTTTCATAAAAAAATTGTCCATATAGGGAAAGGAAGCCGCAGATTAAGCAACACATTCCTGGACATATTACTTTCTCTTATTCAATTCAATAAGGATAACAGAAGTTTTTTCTTCTTCATTTTGAGAAACCTGCATTCCGGTTATAATAAAATAAACTGGACCCGTACCATAGGAACAACCACTGCCATCGTACAAAACAACCATCCAGTGTACCTGAATCCCGTCAACAAAAAACGACAGATAAACTTTGACGAAGAACTTCTGGTCATATTCTTCTCCATTCTGAACTACATAGGCGACCATTACGGATTTACTAAAGAAATAGACTGCCACTTCAACCTGATTAAAGGTAAACAGTTTGATGCATACTTGAACGGGTTGGGCAAGACCCGCCTATTGCAAATAAAATACAAATATTTCTCCGACAAGGCACTGGAACTTTGGAATCTTTGTTATGCCTTTTTTGATGCGGCAAGACAGGTCCAGATAAATACCGACCTGCAAGAATACCTTCTTGTAAAAAATTTCAATATTGTTTTTGAAGCGATTATTGATGAACTTATCGGTGACAAAGACATTCCTAATGGATTAAAAGAGCAGGAAGACGGAAAGATGGTGGATCACATGTACACCTACAAGAGCCTGACAACTACCGATGAACAGCCTATTTATTACATAGGTGATTCTAAATATTACAAACGAGGCAATGCCATAGGACAGCATTCTGTCTACAAGCAGTTTACCTATGCTCGTAACGTGATTCAATGGAACTTGAACTTGTTCATGAATGGCGAAGACGAGAAGAACAGCTTGTCAAAAGCAAAAGGAGTGTCCAAGTTGCGGGATGACCTGACTGAAGGATATAACATTATCCCAAATTTCTTTATCAGCGCCCGACTAAATGAAGAACTGAACTACAAAGAAGAATTGCAAATCACAGATAAGCAACATACTCATTTCAATAACAGACAGTTTGACAACCGACTGTTTGACCGCGACACATTGCTTGTATGTCACTATGATGTAAATTTTCTTTATGTAGTGTCATTGTATGCACGAAACAATGCCTTACAAAAAGATTCATGGAAGGCTGCGGTTAGAGAGAAGTTCCGTCAGGAAATACAAAAGATTCTGGAAGATAATTTCCAGTTCCATGCCATGAAAGCACGCAGCGGAGTGAATGCGGAATCATACATCAGGGAGCATTTTCAGGAATTACTTGGAAAAATCTATACGCCATATCCGGAAAAAGACATTTATTCATTGGCTCTCAGCAAAGATTTTCCTAATGAAAACCAAACTCTTCTGGACAAGCTGGGTAAATACTTTGTCATCCAGAAATGTCAAATGGGAGAAGACCCGAAACCTATGTTTGAACAATACGCTTCTGAGACAAGAGGCATAGTTCCATCAGAAATGGTCACTTCTGTAAAAAATGTATTTACAGGTTTTATCCGTGTCAAAGATGAGGATTATGAAATATTCCGAAACCATCAGGCTCAATTATACACGATGGAAAAGATTCCAGCAATCAATCTCATTGAGGTAAAATACTTCCTGCCTATGGTAGGTGGAAAGATTGACGGAGTCTATAAAATAGAGAGATTACAGTTCGGCAATTATCAGGATAAAGAGGGTAATACACGACCATGCCTGAAATTCAAACTTGGAAAGTACATTCACATTGGAGATACATGGAAATCTATTTATGATATAATGCGTCCAGGAGAAGTTATCTCCATTGAAGATATTATCAGAATGTATAACAAGGCAAAGTAACAGAGTAAAATCATGGACATCCTCTCCAAAGACCAGCGGCACAAAAACATGGCTGCCATTCATTCGGCTAACACCAAGCCGGAAATGATAGTCAGGAAGTATCTGTTTGCTCACGGATTCAGATACCGCCTGAACCATCCGCGTCTGCCGGGACGTCCGGACATTGTGCTGCGGAAATACCGCACCTGCATCTTTATCAACGGCTGTTTCTGGCATGGTCATGAGGGTTGCAAATATTACGTCATTCCCAAATCGAACACGGAATTCTGGACACGAAAAATTACACGCAACATCGAGCGTGACAAGCGGGTACAGCAGGAACTGGCACGAATGGGGTGGCACTGCATGACGATATGGGAATGTGAACTGAAACCCAAGAAACGGGAACAGACGCTCCTGGCACTGGAATATACGCTCAACCATATTTACCTGAAAGACCACACCGTGAGCTATTCCTTTGACGAAGAAGAGAAACCGCTTATGGCTGCGGAAGAATCAGAAGATACTTATCATACCCTAAAAAGATAAACCCCACAACATCAGCTCCATAGTAGTACCCATAATAGGGGTAATCTATCTGCTGGCCGGTGGCCAACGGTACGACCACAACTAACGGGATGTCTGGGCGATAATCTCCTTCACCACCTCTACATCGGCTGGGAGCCACGCCACGCTGTCCAGCTCTTCCAGTCTCAGCCAGGCGGCACTCTCATGCTCTTTCAGCACCAGACTGCCGGAAACGACCGAACAGCGGTAGCAATGCATCGTGAGGTGGAACGACGGATACTCGCAGTTTACCGTGGTGAGGAAAGCATCCACCCGGATGTCGGTGTCCAGTTCCTCGCGGATTTCACGCACCAGGGCCTCTTCCCTGCTTTCGCCCGGCTCTACCTTTCCGCCGGGAAATTCCCAATAGTCTTTGAACTCGCCATAGCCGCGCTGGGTGGCGAAGTACTTTCCGTCGCGCACCATCACCGCTGCCACTACCTCGATGTGTTTCTTTACTTCACAGCACTCTCCTTCCCGACGGATGCACCAGAACGGGACGGACTTGGCGTCGGTAAACTCTTTCATCCGCCAGGCTGATTCGAAACCGCTGGCCACGAAATGCATGGGCACAAACAGGCCGATACGGAACACGTCGAGGAACTGACGGGCTCCGCGGGTGTAGCCGTTGCCGATGCGCCCGTCTACAGGGAACATCACCACATCGAAACGGTCGGTGAGCTTGCGGATGTCTTTCAGCTCGCCCAAGAAACGCTTTTCTTCCTTGGCAGGGTCAATGTCGATGCCGAAGTCGGGGCTGTAGACCAGTCCCCCATGATAATCGTCGGTCAGGAAACGGGCGTACCAGTTGTTCAGGTCGCCGGCATGGAAGATACGCTTGCCGTCGGTCTCTATCACCCACGACACGCCGCTGTCGTTGCTTCCGGTGGCCGTCACGCGGAGGAGTTCGTCTTCCCACGTGGCGCCTTTCCCCAGCCAGGCGTCGGCTTCTTCCTTCTGCGCCCGACGGTGTTTCAGGATGTCTTTCGAAAGGATGTAGCGCACGTTCGCTTTCCGGGTCCGCCAGGAGAAAATGTCGCGGTTAAAATGGTCTTCATGGAAATGGCTGGAGAAGACGTACAGGGGCTTGGGCAACTGCAACAGACGGGGCATCACGCCGGCAGGGTCCATCCAGTAGTCGAACACGAGGATGCAGCGGTCGGTCTCGAGGGCAAAGCCGCTGTGGAAGATATAGGTGAGTTGCATAGGCTGCTTGAATAGTTTGTGCAAAGATAGCGTTTTTGCCGGAAAGCACGATATTACTTAAAAGGCAGAAAAAGACACGTCCAAAATATTCGTATCTTTGTGCCAAACAAGTTGCCGCATGAAGAGTACGAAACAAGACATAAAACGCATGCAGTGGGAAAACGACCCGCTTTACCGGCTGATAAGAACCATCAAGAATGTGATGGACCGATACTACCTCGACCCTCTCGTCGGACTGTTTTTTCCAACGGCGGGCGACATTTTCTCTTCGGCCATGACACTGCCCTTTCTCACGGTGTCGCTGTTCAAAATCAAGTCCATTCCCCTTACCCTGGCCATCCTCTACAACATGCTGGTGGACATGATGCTGGGTATCATTCCGCTCTGGATTGGCGACTTGCTGGATATTTTCAGCCGTTCGTACGCGAAAAACTACCGGTTGATTGTGGGTTTCGTGGAAGGTGACAAGGAGGTGATTCAGGAAGTGAACCGCAAGGCCGTACTGACAGCCGCAGGCATCCTGGTGCTGTGCGTAATTATCTACTGGGTGGCCAGACTGGCGGTCTACCTGACCACGGTACTGTGGGGATGGATAAGCGGACTGTTTTAAGTATCCCGGAAAATACGTACCTTTACGCCAAAATCATTCATCATGGGAAAGAAAGAATACATGCAGGCCAACAAGGACTGGCTGGCCGAAAAGGCAAAGGAAGAGGGAGTGATGCCGCTCCCGAAGGGTATTTATTACAAGGTGCTGGCATCGGGCAAGAACGACGGCAAGCATCCCACACCGCGGAGTATCGTCACCGCGCACTACACGGGATGGACCATCAACGGCAAGAAGTTTGACAGCAGCCGCAGCGGTGCGCCCGTAGCCTTCCGCCTGAGCGACCTGATTGAGGGATGGATTATCGCCATGCAGCAGATGTGTGTGGGCGACAAATGGGAGGTGTACATCCCGTCGGAAATGGGATACGGAAAGTTCTCACAGCCCGGCATCCCCGGCGGCTCCACCCTGATTTTTGAGATTGAATTGTTTGGAATAGCCTGAGTACAGGCTATTCCGAATTATCTTTATCTTACAGTGCAGCTTTCAGAATAGAAAGGATGTCCTGTTCGTTCAGCGGAGCAAACGTGCCCGGTGCGTCCAGTCCTTCATTCACGGCAATGTGGTGTGCCATTTCTTCCAGACGGGAATCGTCGATGCCTACCTCGCGCAGGGTCATCGGCATACCCAGGCTCTTGAAGAACTGTGCGGTACGTGCGATGGTCTGCTCGGCAATTTCCGACGGAGCCTGATCGGCAGCCAGTCCGAACACGTTCACACCAAATTTCACGATGCGTTCCTGTGTGCGCTCGTTGAGCACGTGGCGCATCCAGTGCGGTGTGATGATGGCCAGACCTTCTCCATGCGTAATGTCATAATATCCCGACAGGGCATGTTCGATGCCGTGCATAGGCCAGGGAGAGCCGCCGGTACCGAGGGCCAGCAGGCCGTTGCAGCCAAAGGTGCAGGCATACATGATTTCGGCACGTGCTTCGTAATCGTCCGGTTTCTCCAGTGCAATCGGAGCATATTTCATCAGGGTCTTTACCAGTGTTTCACAGAAACCGTCGGCCACGGAATTGGAGGCATGAGTGAAATACTGTTCCATCACATGATTGATGGCATCGGCCACTCCTGCTGCCGTGTGCTTGGCATTGACCGTGAAGGTATAGGTCGGGTCAAGGAAAGAGCAGGCCGGGAACAGATGCGGGTCGATATAGGCCACCTTGTCGTTGGTCTCTGTGCGTGAGATAACTCCTCCGGCATCGTACTCACTGCCCGTAGCGGCCAGGGTAAGGATGTCCACAATCGGCAGTGCAGCCAGCGTAGGAGCCTTTCCGATAATCAGGTCCCAGGTCTCGCCGTCGTATTTGGCACCTCCGGCAATGGCTTTCGAACAGTCGAGTACCGAACCGCCACCCACAGAAAGAATCACGTCAATCTGCTGTTCCTTGCAGATGCGTACGCCTTCCACTACACTGGTGGAGTATTTAGGGTTCGGCTCGATGCCACCCAGTTCAAAGATTTCAAAGTCTTTCAACAGTTCTTTCACGCGGTCGTACAGGCCGATACGCTTGATGCTTCCGCCACCGTATGTCAACAGGATGCGACGTCCGAACGGGCGCATCACCTCTGGCAGTCCAGCCACTACATCCCGGCCAAAAATCAGACGGGTCGGGGTTTGATAGTCAAAGTTCTTCATTGTTTGTTCCTTTTTGTTATTTTAATTTTGGATGTGGCAAAATTACGCAAAAGAAACCATAGACAATGATACAAATTACCGATGTTTCTACCCCAATGCTCGATTTATCTTTTTTTATAAATCCGCATCATCGTATGTTTACACTAGGCCAGGGATGTCGGACATAGTCTCACACAGCCGACTGCAATTCGCCCGATGCGGCCATGCGGTGTAGCTCCTTTCTTCCTTCGGCGGTACAAACGCCCGCCAGATAGGTCAGCACGGCATTGCTATACGTAAGGGCACGCTTCGGTTCCTCATAAGGGGCAAAAAGTGCATAAAGCAAGGTGTTTTCAAAAAACATGAAAGCCAGCTCAAAATTGCTTTCCGGCTGTATCAGTTTTTTCTGCTGGGCTTCACGGAACAGGCTGGCACACTTCTCATGCAGAGGTTCACGGTATTCCCGGCTGAAAAGTGCCAGGGCTTCCGGGTATTTCACAATCTCCCGACAAAAATCGGCCGACAAGATTCCCGAAAGGGCATACGTCTGATAGTTCAGATAGACAATGGCCTCCAGACAATTCAGCGTGCGGCATTTCTCTTCTATCTGCTTTCTGCTTTTTTCTATCTGAAAAGACACACAGGCTTCCAGCAGTTCACTCTTGCTCAAGAATACCTGATAAAGCGTCCGTTTGGAAATGTGCAGCGCTTCGGATATGCTATTCATGGAAGTAGCCTTTATTCCGTTCTTGTGGAAGCAGCCTGAGGCTGTCCGGATAATCTTTCTTCTCAACACTCGTGGGTCCATAATTTCTTGTTTTCGTTTGGACAAATATCACGGGATTTTGCAGAAACTCGTTTGTTCCATACCGTTTTTCTTTTGTCACCTTCACGGCCCGGAGAAGCGTTTAAACTTTTTTTGAATACGCCTTCCGGTTTGTTCACATTCCTTGAATCTGCCACACGGCTGTAGGTATTCCCGAGAATAAGTATTACATTTGCCTGAAAATAAAATTGACAGATGATGAAAGAAGAAGTGATAGAACTGGACACAGTGGATAAATACAACAAATTCTTCGGAGTGGAGACGTATCATCCCATGGTTACCGTGGTAGACCTTTCAAAGATTACTCAACCTGCACAGCCATTTACCATAAATTATGGCATCTATGCCTTGTTTCTGAAAGATACGCTCTGCGGAGACATTACCTACGGCCGGCAGCCTTACGACTATCAGGAAGGAACCATTGTCTGTTTTGCACCGGGACAAGTGGCTTCCATCCACGCACAGGAAGGAACGCGTCCCACCGGATACGGACTGCTCTTCCATCCGGATTTTATTCGCGGTACCCAACTGGGACACGACATCCGGAATTATTCTTTCTTCTCTTACGAAGCCCGCGAAGCCTTGCACCTCTCGGAAGAAGAACGGCACACGGTGATAGACTGCCTGCATAAAATCGATACGGAGCTGAGACGTCCTGCCGACAAGCACAGCCGGCGGCTGATTACGGCCAACATCGGACTGTTGCTGGATTACTGCATGCGTTTCTATGAGCGGCAGTTCACCACACGCGAAGCCTCCAACAAGGACATCATCGTACGCTTTGAGCAGCTGTTGGATGAGTACTTCGACGGACAGACACCTCAGGAAGAAGGATTGCCTACGGTGAAATATTTTGCTGAACGGGTATTCCTCTCGCCCAACTATTTCGGTGACATGATCAGTAAACAGACGGGTAAGACGGCTTCCGAGTATATCCAGTCAAAGGTAGTGGAAAGAGCCAAGGACATGCTGCTTTCTACCACCAAGCCCATGAGTGAGATTGCCTACAGCCTGGGCTTCCAGTATCCGCAGCACATGAGCCGCATGTTCAAGCGGGTGGTAGGTCACAGCCCCAATGAATACAGAACGCTGCAAAGGGGCTGAACCGTCCTTTTTACTTGTTCTTCTGATTATCTTCCGCATACTTGGAAGGAGACACGCCGAACATGTCCGTGAAATGCTTGCGGAACGTGGGCAGATCATTGAAGCCCACGCGCTCGGCTACCTCCGTGACCGGGAGACTGGTTTCCATCAGCAGGAATGCGGCCTGCGTCATGCGGATGTGGCGAATCAGTTCCACAGCCGACAGGTCGGTGTGCTGTTTCAGTTTGCGGTAGAGCGTAGCCTGACTCATGTGGAGTTCTCCGGCCAGCACCTTGACATTGAACTCCGGATTGCTGGCATGGCCCTCGATGCACGACAGCACCTGTTGCATGAACTCACTTTCGGTGCCTTCGGGTTTCTCTTCCGATACGGAAGAAGCATGTAGCAGCGTACGGGTGTAAATCTGCTTCAGGCGACGACGCATGTCGAGCAGATGGGCCACCTTGGCCAGCAGCACTTCCGGATTGAACGGTTTACGCACATAGTCGTCGGCTCCACGATAAGAAGCTTCCACACTGTCCTTATCTTCTGCTTTGGCCGTAAGCAGCAGAATGGGAATGTGAGCCGTTTCCTTCCGCTTGCGCAGCTCGGCACAGCAGGTAAATCCGTCCATCACCGGCATCATCACATCCGACAGAACCAGGTCGGGCACCTGTTCCACGGCCACCTTCACTCCCTCTTCTCCGTTCTCCGCTTCCAGTACCCGATAGTGTTTCTTCATCAGGTCGCGCAGGTAACGGCGCATGTCGGTATTGTCTTCTATGATAAGTACCGTCTGACGGGCGGCGGTACGTTCTTCCTCCGTTTTCTGTGAGGTTTCTTCCGCTTCCGGCAACAGCATCAGGTCTGAGATACTTTCTCTTCCCTTTTCTTTATCATCCGCGTCCGGAGTTTCATCCCACGTGCAGTCGTCTTCTTCGAAATGCGATTTTCCTTCGGGCAGGTACACAGCGAACGATGTTCCTTTTCCCGGTTCACTCTCCACGTTCACCCGTCCGTGATGCATTTCCACGATGTGCTTCACGATTTTCAGTCCCACTCCCATGCGGGTAGAGACTGCCGGATCTGCATCGCCGGTTACGAAAGGCTCAAAAATGTGTTGCAACAATCCGGCATCTATTCCCTTTCCGGTGTCCGTCACCGAAATGCAGCAGAAAGGTTTCTGGTCGAACTCCTTCCGTTCTACCGAAAGGCTGATTTTTCCTCCTTCGGGTGTGTATTTAAAGGCATTCGAAATCAGGTTCTGGATGACTGATGAAAGCTTCTCCCGGTCGGCCCATATTGTGACATGTTCCGCCCCCTGCACCCATGCATACGTTATCCGGCGTTCGGCTGCCAGCGGCTGAAAACCTTCTGCCACATCCCTCATCAGGGATAGCACGTCTACCGCAGACAGACGCAACTTCACCATGCCCGCTTCTGCTTTCTGGATATACAGCAAACGGTCGGTAAGGGTATGCAGTCCTTCGGCATACTTGAACATAACAGACAAACGGTTGTAAAACGGATGTGCGGGTGTAATTTTGGAGAGCAGTTCACGCAGCGGAGACAAGATAAGGGTAAGCGGAGTGCGCAGTTCATGAGCTGCCATCGTGAAGAAAGCCTCACGCTCCTTGCGAAGTTCCACTTCCTTGTTTCGCTCCATATTAGCCGTAAACAGTTCATGCTCCAAACGCAATTCATACTGTATCTGCTTTTGCTTCAACCGCAGACGATGCAAGTAAATCAATACGATACTGACCAGACCAGCTGCTACGAGCAAGCGGAACCAGAGGGTTTCGCTCCAATGAGGAGCAATCACCACCTTCAGGCTACTGATATCCCCTTCACTCTGATCCTGGAAAATGGTCTTCACCTGAAAAGTATAGGTACCGGCCGGCAGACGGTCGTACGAAATTTTTTCTCCTTCATCGGCCATAATCCATTCCTCCTGATAAGGATACAGGCGGAAAAGGTACTTCTGAAGTTTCGTCAGATAAAGCAGATTGGTAAACAGCAGAGAGAAACTGCGGTTTTCATGCGTCAGGTGCAGTTCGGAGGTATAAAGGAGCGACTGAGGCAACACCACCTGCCCGTTGACCTTCTGCCCGATTTGCACGGGGGTATGGTTCACTTCCAGGTCGGTAAAAATCACCCGTCCCTTTTCCTTCGGATAATTAAAGCGAAGGTCGGAAGGACGAAAATAGGTCAGCATGCTGTGGTTTCCCCAGAAAAGGAAGTCCTCGCCGAAAAAGACAGAGCGGTTGCTTCCCGAAATATAATAGTTATAGAATGACTGCAAGTGACGGCTCAGACGGGAAATGCCGGAGTTGGAGCCTACCCAAAGAGAGTGGTCGTTGTCTTCGGCCAGCGTGGTCACAAAATTGCTGCACAAACCCTGGGCGGTGGTATAGCGGGTCAGGATGCTGTCTCCTTCCGGCGAACAGGCCACCAAACCGCTTCCGGCGTATCCCGCCCACAGTTTCTTGTCTGTCCCATACAGCAGGGCGCGGACTTCGATTTCCGTATCCGGTATTCCGGCCTTGGCCTCATATCCGGCGTGTGTCCGCAGCACCTTGGTACCGCTCATCCACAGCCGCAGCAAGCCTCTTCCGGTTCCCAGCCACAAAGTCTGATTATCTCCGGCCGCCAACGCACGTATATGTATATGATCCGGGATTTGCGGATTACTCCAGCCGACGTGCGTTGAAGTTCCCCGCTGAAAGTCCACCCAGTACAGGCCGTCGCTGGTACCCGCCCAACACTGTTCGTCCGAAACCATAAGCAGGCTCCATACCACCGGAGAAGGCTGGCCGGGAGTGCCAACCCGCATGTCATCCCACTTCCGGTCTTTTCCGTAACGAAGCACCCGTCCGTCCTGCGTGCCGAACCAGAAACCTCCATTCTTGTCCGACGAACTGCAAAGCACGGTTTTCAGGCCCGGGATGCCGGTATCAAACGATTCAAACGACAGCGTATGCGACACGTCAAAAGGCTGCGTGCTCCGCAACACACCCTTGTGAAACGTAGCCAGCCAGACGTAACCTTCTTCGTCCATCTGGATGCCACAGATTTCATTGGAACGTGTCTGCGCATACTGGTGATAAAACAGCTGGCGCAGGTCGGAAAACAGCACCCCTCCTCCTTCGGTGCCAATCCAGAGCAGTCCTTCCTCGTCGTAATAACCAGAAATCATACGTGTTTCGAAATATTGTTTTCCGTTATGAAGGAAGGACTGAAAATCGCGCAACTTGATTTCCCGTTCCGGCGTAAGGCTCAACAAAGTATATCCGTTCCAGGTCACGGCCAGGTACCGGGAATTCCCTATCGGGAGCAAACGAAAGACATCGTTATGCGACAGCTGTTCCCCCATTCTTTCTGAAATATACTGCCAGTGATGCAACTTTCCGTTTGTCAGATCATAACCATACAACCCGTCACCCACAGTAGAAATCCAGATAAACGAATCATCGTTCAGTACAGAGGAAACCCACTTACTAGACGACAACTGCCCGTCACAAACTTTCTTCAACTGCTTTTGCCCGGGGGTAAAACGATAGACCGTTCCATTCCGGCTTGCACAATATAACGCTTTACCATCTTCTGCCATACACAGCACCACAAACGGATCGCTTTGTAAATTGTTCACCACATGACGCACAGAAACAAACGCTGTGTCCTGCACATAGGAGGACGGAAAAGTCACCTCCGACAATTCGCTGGAAGATACGCCCCAGCAGCTGCCCCCAGAACCGGCTACAAAGTCGGCAAACATCACAGGCTGTTTGCTCACCGAATCGCATACGGGAAGAAAGCGTTCGTATTTCTTGTCGAACAAAAACAAGTTCTGTTCTGAACGAAGAAGCAGGTAATCCGTATCCAGCGATACCACCCGGTCAATTCTCCGGTAAAAAATTCCCGGCATCCGGAACACTTTGAAGGTACGTCCGTCGTAACGGTTCAGTCCGCTTCCGGTTCCGAACCACATGAATCCTTCCGTATCCTTTGCCACGGAATGAATGTCGTTGTCCGACAATCCGTCGTTCATGTTCAGTACCTGAAAATCCTTCTCGGAAAGTGTCTGTGCACCCGCCGGAAGAAGCGAGAAAATACAAAGGAAAGATACAATGAGCAGGCAGTATATATTTTTCATTTCTCAGATTAAGCTATATAATGGCTACGCAAAGAAACAAAAATCTTGTCTAAAAAGTCAGAATACCGGTAAAAAAAACAGTTTTTACCCCCATAAAAACGCAGATAAGAAGAATACCGACTGTTAATGCAACGTTTACCCGCTGCCCTTACACCATTTATTTCGGAGATTTGCGACAAGAAAACCTGCCAACTTGTTTAACCATCTATATATAAACTTTAATCTTAAAACCATGAGTCACATGAAAACACAATTCATCTCTCTGCTCATAGCCTTGCTGGCAGGACTATTACCACTGCAAGCGCAACAGGTGAGCATCTCCGGAATTGTTACAGACAAAAAACTGAACGAGCCTATCATCGGAGCTTCAGTAGTAGTTAAAGGTACAAGCAACGGTTGTATCACCGACCTGGACGGAAACTTCCAGCTGAACAACGTTGCCTCAGGAAGTACATTGGTAGTTTCCTATATCGGTTATCAAACCCAGGAAATCCCCGTACAAAAAGGAAAGACTTCTTATCAGGTAACTTTGTCGGAAGATACTCAGACACTCGATGAAGTGGTAGTAGTAGGTTTCGGTACACAGAAGAAAGTGAACCTGACCGGGGCCGTGGCCACAGTCGACACCAAGGCTTTGGAATCAAGACCTGTGTCACAAGTGGGACAGGCATTGCAGGGTACCGTGCCGGGACTAAACTTATCAACTGCCGACCTGGGTGGACAGCTCGGACAATCCATGAAAGTAAACATCCGTGGAACAGGAACAATCGGTACCGGTTCTAAGGGTGAACCTCTTATCTTGATTGACGGAATGGAAGGAAACATGAATACCCTGAACCCAGAAGATATTGAAAGCATCTCCGTACTGAAAGACGCTGCATCTTCTTCTATCTACGGTTCACGTGCTGCATTCGGTGTAATCCTGATCACTACAAAAAAAGGTAAGGCTGGAAAAATGACCATCAACTACAACAACAGTTTCCGTTATTCCGGCCCGACCAACCTGCCGAATCAGCTTGATTCTTACCGTTTTGCCAACTTCTTCAACGAAGCAGCCGTAAATCAGGGTGATAAAATCATTTTCGACGAAGAAACTATCGGACGTATTCAGGACTACATGGCAGGTAAAATCACTACCACTACCATTCCTAACGGCAGCAACTGGCATTTCCATGAAAAAGCCAATGACAACGTCAACTGGTATAAAACACACTTCACCTGGGCATGGAGCCAGGAACACAACCTCAGCATGAGCGGAGGAACCGAAAAGCTGCAATATTATGTATCAGGAAGTTACCTGAACCAGAACGGTAACCTGCGCTACGGTAATGATAACATGAAACGTTACAACCTGAGTGCAAAGATCAACACAAAAATTAATAAATATATTGATTTCAACCTGAGCACAAAATTCATCCGCTACGACCTTGACAACCCAATTTATCTGGAAGAAGGCGGCTTGCTGTATCATGACATTGCCCGTATGTGGCCGACAATGCCATTTAAAGATCCGAACGGACACTATATGCGCAACGGAAAGCTGGCACAGCTGACTGACGGCGGTCGTTCCAAAACACACAACGATGACATCTATCTGCAAGGACAGGTGATACTCCACCCGCTTAAGAATTGGAATATCTATGCGGAAGCTGGCATGCGCGTCATTAACCAGAACAAGCAGGTGAACCTGAACAAGATTTATGAATATGACATAAACAACAATCCTGTGGAACTGGCATTCAGCGGTAGCTATGCACCGGGAGCCACCTTTGCCCGCATGAACTACCTGAACAGCAACTTCTACACCACTTCTTTCTATACCGATTATACACTCGAAAAGAATGACCATTACCTGAAAGTAATGTTGGGTATGAATACGGAAGAATACATTGTACGTTCTCTGTCAGCACAACGCAGCGATGTCATTTCTGGACTGATTCCGGAAATCAGCGCTTCGGTAGGTGAAGATAAAATCAACAATGATGACAATAATCCTACCCAATACAGAAACTGGGCAACAGCCGGCTTCTTCGGACGTATCAACTACTCTTATAAAGAACGTTATTTGTTTGAAGCCAACCTCCGTTACGATGGTTCTTCACGCTTCCTTCGCGACCAGCGCTGGAACCTCTTCCCGTCATTCTCTTTCGGATGGAACATGGCACACGAATCATTCTTTGCTCCGCTGACCAAAGTTATCAATACGTTCAAGCCACGTGTATCATGGGGTATGCTGGGTAACCAGAACACTGATGCGTTCTATCCGTTCTATCTGACACAAAACGTAGTAGCCAATGGCGGAAACTGGCTGATGGGCGGCGTACGTCCTACCATTTCCGGTGTGCCGGGACTGGTCAGCAGTACACTTACCTGGGAAAAGATTTACAATACCAATATCGGCTTTGACTTCGGATTGCTTAACAACCGCCTGACAGGTTCATTTGAATACTTCATCCGCCGTACCAAAGGTATGGTAGGTCCTCCGGCTGAAATCGGTGCCGCTCTGGGTACTACACTGCCTAACACCAACAATGCCGAACTGGAAAACAAAGGATGGGACCTGAACATCTCCTGGAGAGACCGTATCGGACAAGTGAACTACGATTTGGGCTTCAACCTTTCTGACAACCGTGCAAAAGTGAAAAAATATCCGAATGCTTCAAAAGCTATCTATCAGGCCGACGGTGTAACCTATGCTTACTACGATGGAAAGACTATCGGTGAAATCTGGGGATATGAAACTCAGGGTATTGCACAGAGCGACCAGCAGATGCAGGAATGGCAGGCTGCAAACGATCAGAGCAAACTGGGTTCTCAGTGGGGCGCTGGTGATATCATGTACAAGGACTTAAACGGTGACAAAGTGGTTGACGATGGTTCCAAGACAGTAGACGACCACGGTGATTTGAGAGTTATCGGTAACAGCGAACCTCGTTTCAACTTTGGCCTTCACCTCAGTGCCGACTGGAAAGGCTTCGATGTACAGATGTTCTTCCAGGGTGTATTGAAACGCGATCTCTGGCTCAGCGGTCCGTTATTCTGGGGAGCTGACGGAGGAGAGTGGCAGTCTGTAGGTTACGAAGAACACCTTGATTACTGGCGTCCGGAAAACACAACTTCTATCTTCGGCCCGAACACAGATGCCTACTACCCGAAAGCTTATATCGGCGACAAGGGAAATAAGAACAAACTGACACAGACCGGTTACCTGCAAAACGGAGCTTACATGCGTATGAAGAACCTGCAAGTGGGTTACACTTTCCCGAAAGCATGGACCAGCAAAGTCAATATCGAAAAAGTACGCGTGTACTTCAGTGCAGAAAACCTGTTTACCATCAGCGGTATTGCTGATATGTTCGACCCGGAAGCCATTGCAGCCAACGGATGGTCCAGCGGAAAAACTTACCCGCTTTCACAGACCTTCTCATTCGGTATCAACGTGACACTCTAACCTTTAAACATTTGAACGAACCATGAAAAAAAATATATTATTCGCCATTGGTATGACAGCCCTGGCCTGCTCCTGCAACGATTTTCTGGACAGAGAGCCACTAGATGCAGTACCCGTAGAAAAATATTTGCTCAGCGAAAACGACCTGGCAGCCTATACAGCCAACCTATATAACGCACTACCTTCGCATAAACCTGGCGTATACGACATCGGTGTCTTCGCAGCCGATAACAACAGCGACAACCAGGCAGCTTCCAATCCGGAAAAGTTGTTTGTGAACGGTGAAAACCGTGTGGCACAATCAGGAGGTGCCTGGAACTTCAGCGAGATCCGTTCGGCAAACTACTTCATCAACCGTGTACGTCCGTTGCTTGAAGCCGGCGAGTTGGCTGGAAATGAAGCCAACAACAAGCATTATTTGGGTGAAGCCTATTTCTTCCGTGCATATTATTATGCCAACAAGCTGGACTCACTGGGCGACTTCCCTATCATCAAGACAACCATTGCCGACAATTATGAGGCTGTAAAACAAGCCAGTCAACGCCGTCCACGCAACGAAGTGGCCCGCTTCATTATTGAAGACCTTGACTCAGCTTACTATTTCATGTCAAATACACCTCCAGCCAGCAACCGACTGACCAAAGACTGTGCAGCCTTGCTGAAAAGCCGCATAGCTTTGTTCGAAGGTACATGGGAAAAATACCACAAAGGCACAGCACGTGTTCCGGGCGGACCAGGATGGCCAGGTGCCCAGAAAGAGTATCTGAAAGATTTCACCATCGACATTGATGCTGAAATCAGCTATTTCCTGAACCAGGCCAAACAGGCAGCACAGATTGTAGCCGACAACTATCCACTATACAATGACTATCCGGCTCTGTTCAACAGCAACTCACTAAGTTCCATGCCCGAAGTCTTACTGTGGAGAGCTTACGATGCCAACCTGACTCCGGCTGTGAACCACTTCGTAGTGGGCTATCTGCAACGTAACGGAGGTGGAAATAGTGGTTACACCCGCAGTATGATCAATACATACCTGATGCAGAACGGACTTCCTATCTACACTACCGGAGCAGATTACAAAGGCGACCGTACCTATCAGGATGTGGCAGAAGGACGTGACCCGCGTCTGACCTACAATACCCTGATGCCGGGCGACATGCTGACTGAAAAGGCTGCCATGACCGAAGCTATCATTGACGGAGCCGGCTATTACTACCGCGCCCCGATTACGGAAATGGCTGAAAACCGCAGTACAACCGGTTATTCCGTTAAAAAAGGCTTGAATACCGATCCCTCACAAGGTCCTACCCTGCCATCTACTACTGCATGTGTCATCTTCCGTGCCGCCGAAGCTTATCTTAACTACATGGAAGCAGACTATGAACTGAACCATTCACTTGATGCGAAAAGTAAAGGATACTGGGAAGCTATCCGCAGACGTGCCGGTATGGATACCGACTACGAAAAGACTAATCGTAATACGGATTTGACGAAAGAAATCGACCTGGCACGCTACTCAGGCAATAATCTGGTAGACGTTACGCTCTACAACATCCGTCGTGAACGCCGCGTGGAACTGGCTGCCGAAGGATTCCGCCTGCGTGACCTCCGCCGCTGGTGTGCCCTCGACAAGATGCAGAACTATCAGGTAGAAGGATTCAATCTGTGGGCAGAGAACTACAAACGTTACGCTACTCCAGATGCTGGCATCAACGGCCAGAATTTCGATAAGGCCTTAGGTAAGATTGACCTTAAAGAAGCCGGCACAGAAGGGGCCAACGTATCGGCCAAGAGCGATGGTGACTACCTGCTTCCGTACCGTGTCATTTCCAGCAATATTGCCTATAACGGCTACAACTGGAATCCGAACCGTTACCTCTTCCCCATTGCGTTCGACCATTTCCGTCTGACAACCGAAGTGGAAGGTTCAGGTGACTATACTTCCTCTCCTATCTATCAGAATCCGGGATGGAAGATTGAAACAAACAGTTTGCCCGAAGGCGAATAATAATATCCCAACCTTGTAAACCCCAAAGGAGAAGTTCTTATGAAGATCACTTTTTCCCCTGTAATCTTCTTAAAAACTTCTCCTTTTTCCGATTTTTCTCCTACCTTTACCTCCATTGATATGAAACTGACACTACTCGTTTATACCTCTGCCTTAGGCGTCGTGCTTCCGTTCTCGGCATGTTCCCGCCCGGAATCCAAGCCCTCGCGTCCCAACCTGGTCTTCATCATGGCCGATCAGTTCAGAGGCGATGCCATGGGATGCATGGGAAAGGAACCCGTACAGACTCCGAACCTCGACCGTCTGGCTTCCGAAGGAATCCTCTTTACCGATGCCGTGAGCAGCTATCCGGTATCATCGCCCGCACGGGCCATGCTGATGACAGGGATGTATCCGGCAGCCAACGGGGTGACAGGCAACTGCAACTCGCAGAATACCCCCTACGGCGTGGAGCTTTCGGAAGAGGCTGTATGCTGGAGCGACGTGCTGAAGGAAGAAGGGTATCGCACGGCCTACATCGGTAAGTGGCATCTCGATGCCCCGTACCGCCCCTACGTGGATACGTACAACAACAAGGGAGAAGTGGCCTGGAACGAATGGTGTCCGCCTGAACGTCGCCACGGGTTCGACAAGTGGATTGCTTACGGCACGTACGACAATCACCTGAAACCGATGTACTGGGATACGAAATCCGGACGGGAGGAGTTCTACTACGTCAACCAGTGGGGACCTGCCTACGAGGCCGACCAGGCCATCGAGTTCATCCGTACGGAAGGCACACAAACTGACCATCCCTTTGCCATGGTGGTGTCTATGAATCCTCCGCATACGGGCTACGAACTGGTGCCCGAAACCTACAAGCGGCTGTACGACTCGCTCGATGTGGAAGCCCTGGCCCGACAGTTGCCCTACATTCCGGAAAAGGGAACCCCTGAAGGCGACTACTTCCGCGAAAACATCCGCAACTACTACGCCTGCATCACCGGAGTAGACGAACATGTGGGACGCATCATCCAGGCTTTGAAAGACTGCGGCGTGTACGACAATACCCTCATCGTCTTCACCTCCGACCACGGCGTCTGCATGGGCGGACACGGAGTGGAAGGCAAGAACGTGTTCTACGAAGAATCCATGCGCATCCCCATGATTTGCTGCTGGAAGGGCAAGCTGCATCCGCAGAAAAGTGACCTGCCCATGGCGTTTGCCGACCTGTATCCTACCCTGCTCTCGCTCATGGGAATGGAAGCACAGATACCGGCATCCGTACAGACACACAACTGGGGACCACTGCTGCTGAACAAGGAAATACAAACGCCTGAGGAGGCTTTCCAGCCTTATTATTTCTGCGTACCCTCGGATTCTACTTCTGGCCGACGCGGCATCCGCACCGCACGCTACACGTATGTGACAGAGGTGGAAGAAGGCCAGCCCACGCACGTATGGCTGTACGACCGGCTTCACGACCCGAACCAGCTGCACAACCTTGCGGAAAGTCAGCCAGCTCTTTGTGATTCACTGAAACGAACTCTTTCTTCATGGCTCGAACAGACCCATGACCCATTTGAAAAATACTTGAAACCATGAATATGAAAAAGACATTACTGACACTACTGACACTGTTCGCCCTCTGCGCGACCACTACCGCAGCCCGTAATACCGACTACGAAGGTCCCCGCCCGGCTCCTCACCAGCTTAAATGGCACGAAGCCGAACTGGGCGTGGTGTTCCACTACGACCTGCACGTGTTCGACGGACTGGTGTACGGACAAGGCAACAACCGCATCAACCCGATTGAGGACTATAACATTTTCCATCCCGACCAGCTCGACACCGACCAGTGGATTCAGTCGGCCAAGGCTGCCGGAGCCAAATTTGCCATCCTCACTGCCACCCACGAAACCGGTTTCGGGCTGTGGCAGAGCGACGTGAATCCTTACTGCATGAAGGCCCTGAAATGGCGCGACGGAAAGGGTGACATCGTGCGCGACTTCGTGAACTCCTGCCGCAAGTACGGTGTGCAGCCAGGCATCTACATCGGCATCCGCTGGAATTCCCTGCTGGGTATCCACAACTTCAAGGCAGAAGGCGAAGGCGAGTTTGCCCGCAACCGCCAGGAGTGGTACAAGCGCCTGTGCGAAAAGATGGTGACGGAACTCTGCACCCGCTACGGCGAACTCTTCATGATCTGGTTTGACGGCGGTGCCGACGATCCGAAAGGAATGGGCCCCGACGTGGAACCCATCGTGAACAAGTACCAGTCCAACTGTCTGTTCTACCACAACGTGAACCGTGCCGACCTGCGCTGGGGCGGTTCGGAAAGCGGTACCGTAGGCTACCCCTGCTGGTCGAGTTTCCCCTACCCGTACAGCCACAGCAACGCTACCGACGGAGTGACCGACCACAACAAGCTACTGGCACACGGTGACCCCAATGGTAAGTTCTGGGTGCCTGCCATGGCCGACACGCCTCTGCGCGGATACAACGGACGCCACGAGTGGTTCTGGGAACCGGGTGACGACGACAAGGCCGTCTATCCGTTAGCCAACCTGATGGAGATGTACGAAAAGTCAGTCGGCCGCAATGCCACGCTGATGGTAGGACTTACCCCGAATCCCGACGGATTGATTCCGGAAGGTGACGTACGCCGCCTGCAGGAATGGGGTGCCGAAATCAACCGCCGCTTCGGTCAGCCGCTGACAGCAACTTCGGCCACCGGCAAGAAGAAAGTATCGCTCTCGCTCGGCAAGGTACAGCCCGTCAACTATTACCAGATTCAGGAAGACATTTCCGGCGGCGAACGCATCCGTGCCTACCGGGTAGAAGCCCAGGTGAACGGCAAGTGGACTACCGTGGCCAAAGGTACTTCCGTGGGGCACAAGCGCATTGAATCCTTCCCTGCCGTAGAGGCTAAATCCTTCCGTCTGGTAGTAGAAGAATGCACAGCTGAGCCCCTCATCCGAAACTTTAGCGTTTATCACGTAAACCCTTAATCTAAAGAAAGATATTATGAACAAAAATCTTTTAGCACTTCTCGGGATAGCCCCCGTGCTTTCCCCGTTGCATACCCTGGCCAACGACCGTCCCGACCCACGTCCGAACATCATTTTCTTTCTGGTGGACGACATGGGATGGCAGGACACTTCACTGCCTTTCTGGACAGAGAAGACCATGTACAACGAGCGTTACGAAACCCCTAACATGGAGCGTCTGGCCCGTCAGGGAATGATGTTCACGCAGGCTTATGCCTCGAGCATCAGCTCGCCTACCCGCTGCAGTCTGATGACCGGAGCCAACGCAGCCCGCCACCGGGTGACCAACTGGACCTTGCAGAAGAACAAGACCACCGATGCCCAAAGCGAGGTGCTGCAACTGCCCGACTGGAACTACAACGGCATTGCGCAGGTGGAAGGCACGAACCACACCTTCGTGGCCAAGTCGTTCGTGCAATACCTGAAAGACAGCGGCTACCACACCATCCACTGCGGAAAGGCACACTGGGGAGCCATCGACACTCCGGGAGAGAACCCCTGCCACTTCGGCTTTGAAACGAACATTGCCGGCCATGCAGCAGGCGGACTGGCTACCTACCTGAGTGAACTGAACTACGGACACGACGAGAAAGGCAACCCCACCTCGCTCATGTCGATTCCGGGACTGGAGAAATACTGGAAAACAGGCACCTTCGTCACCGAGGCCCTGACACAGGAAGCCCTGAAAGCCCTCGACAAAGCCAAGGAATACAACCAGCCGTTCTACCTCTACATGTCGCATTATGCCATCCACATCCCTATCGACAAGGACATGCGTTTCTATGACAAGTACAAGAAGAAAGGCATGTCGGACAAGGAAGCAGCCTACGCCTCCCTCATCGAAGGCATGGACAAGAGTCTGGGCGACATCATGGACTGGCTGGAAAAGAACGGAGAAGCCGACAATACCATCATCCTGTTCTGTGGTGACAACGGAGGATATGCCACCGGTGCCGGATGGAGAGATGAGCCGCTCTACACGCAGAATGCTCCCCTAAACTGCGGAAAAGGCTCTGCCTACGAAGGCGGTATCCGCGAACCGATGATTGTGAGCTGGCCGGGCGTGACTCAACCCAATACCCGCTGCGACAAGTATGTCATCGTGGAAGATTATTTCCCCAGCATCCTCGAAATGGCCGGCATTACCGACTGGAAAGCACCGCAGACCGTGGACGGCGTGAGCTTCGTGCCCCTGCTCAAGCAGACCGGCGACCCGTCGGAAGGCAGAAGCCTTTACTGGAACTGTCCGAACCTGTGGGGCGAGCAAGGCCCGGGCATCGGCGCAACCTGCACCGTACGTCAGGGAAAATGGAAACTGATTTATTTCTACGAAACGGGCAAGAAGGAACTGTATGACATTCCGGCCGACATCAGCGAGAAGCACAACCTGGCCGAACGCTATCCGGACGTAGTGAAATCCCTCTCGGCTAACCTCGGCGAGTTCCTCCGCAGCTCCGGTGCACAGCGTCCATCGTTCAAAAAGACCGGAAAACCCTGCCCGTGGCCGGATGAAATCTGACCCTCAGAAACACACCTTTGCGTTTCAGTAAAAACGCAAGTGCATTTCATACAAAACGTCCTTGCGTCTGAATTGAAACGCAAGGACGTTTTACTGAAAACTCCTTTACGTTTTTTTCAAGCGTAAAGGAGTTTTTTTTCGGAGTATAAACCCCGTATTTTTCAATGGTTCTCACCGCATCGTAACTCCCAGAAAGCTACAGCCGAAGCGGCTGCCACATTGAGCGAATCCACTCCGTGTGCCATAGGAATGCGCACCACATAGTCCGCTCCCTCGATGGCTGCTTCCGGCAGTCCGTCACCTTCGGTACCCATCACCAGGGCCAGCCGCGGTTCCTCCTTCAGCGGCGGATAATCCAGCGGAACGGAACGGTCGGTCAGTGCCATGGCTGCCGTGCGGAACCCCAGTTCCTTCAACTGCTCCAGCGGACGGTCTACCCACGTCCAGGGCACCAGGAACACCGAACCCATCGACACCCGCACTGCCCGACGGTTCAGCGGGTCGCACGAATCCGTGGTAAGCAATACGGCATCGATACCCAGTGCGGCTGCCGAACGGAAGATGGCCCCGATGTTGGTGGTATCCACCACCCCATGAATGACCACTACCCTGCGTGCCCCACGACATACTTCCTCCACCGGACGTGGAGCCGGACGCCGCATGGCACACAGCACACCCCGCGTCAGCGTATAACCGGTGAGCCGGGCCAGCAGTTCCCGGTCGCCCGTATAAATTGGCAGATGCGCCATGCGCTGCACAATGTCCGCTGCATCACCCGTAAGGTGCTTCCGCTCACAGAGCAAGGACACAGGTTCATAGCCGGCCTCCAGCGCCACCCGAATCACTTTCGGGCTTTCGGCGATAAAGATGCCCCGCTGCGGGTCAATGCGGTTGCGCAACTGGGCTTCGGTCAGGGTGCTGAACACTTCCACTCCGGGATGCTCCAGCGAGGTGATTTCAATAACGGACATAACGTAGACTTTTTGAATGAACCGCAAAGTTACGACATCTGCCGCACATTCCAAGAATCACCCCGCGGGAAAATCAGATATCCCATTCACTCGGCTGCCGTATCCAGCAACGGAGCTTCCTCTTCCTCCGCTCCACGAGGTCCCGGCCCCGGTCTCTCGCCTTCCGGCATCGGAGGCAACACCTGCGGCTGCGGTTTCACGGTCTGCCAGGTGGCATACTGTTCTTCGGTAAGAATCTTGCGGATTTTCTTCTCCCGCTTTTCCTGCTCCTTCTGCATTTTCTCGGCATGCTCCTTCATCAGTTCTTCCGGATTCATACCCTCCGGAGCTCCTCCCATTCCGGGGAATCCTCCACCCTGCGGCGGCATTCCACCTCCCATCGGAGGGCGTCCTCCACCCATCGGGGGTCTTCCTCCCATGGGAGGCTGTCCGTTCATTCCTCCCGGATGACGCTGCATCATGTTTTCCACTTTTTCCTTTTCTTCCTTCAGGAACAACTTGTAAATCTTCTTGTACTGCTTCTCCGTCAGGTTCAATGCCTTATCCATCTCGTCGGTCCGTCGCTGGGCCGCCTTCTCCGGATTGGGCACTTCTTTCTTCTGTACTTTCTCCTGCGGGTCATCGTAGCGGACGTTCGCACTTGCACTCAAAGGTGCACACATCAAGGCCATTCCGCAGGCCATCCACACAATTTTCTTCATCTTACTTACAATTTTAAATGAAAACTAATCGGAAACAAATGTAGAAGTCGCCTGCAATTTTTAAAAATAGAATCCACCAAATGCGGTTTTCTGTCTACCAATTGGAAAGAAATCTCGTATATTTGCCCTCAGTTTAACCAATTACACACGCCTTTATGGAAAAAGAAACAATACCTACCTGTGTGGACTGCGGCACACAGAACTGCAAATACAAAGACCGCACCTACCCTGATTTCTGTCCTACAGATAACCTGAAAGAGGAAGACCGCCAGTGGGCGCTGGAGCGTTACGACGAGGGGCGCAACCGCGAGATTATGATTGCCAGTGCAGAAGTGGAATACGAGGGCTACTGCCAGTGGACCCGCGTGCAGGAAATCATGGAGTTTGCCCGGAAAATAGGTGCACACCGCATCGGCATTGCCAACTGCATCGGCCTCATCCGCGAAGCCCGTATCTTTGCCCGCATCCTCCGTGCCAACGGCTTCGAAGCTTACTCGGTCATCTGCAAGGTAGCCGGCCAGCCCAAAACGTCGATGGGCATCCCCGCACAATGTGAAAGTATCGGTGCCGCCATGTGCAACCCGATTCTGCAAGCCCGTCTGCTGAACGAAGCACATACCGACCTGAACGTGGTAATCGGTCTCTGCGTGGGACACGACAGCCTGTTCTACAAATACTCGGATGCCTACGTCACCACCCTCGTAACCAAGGACCGTGTGACAGGCAATAACCCTACGGCAGCACTATATACGGCAGATTCTTATTACCGGAAGAAGTTTTTTGGAGGGAAATAAAAGACTCTGACTAATAGTATATAAAAAAGGGAAGCAGCACATCGATACGCCGCTTCCCCTTTTTATAATATTCTATTTCAATCATGCTACAATCCACCGCTCAATGCTTCGTGTCTCGTCACTGAAGTTTATCCCGACCTTTATCACCTTCCGGCTATCGGAAGCAAAGGCTGAGGCATACCCTTTCTCATCTATCTGCTGCATGGCTTCTTCGGCGGTACCGTTCAACTTGAACTCCATCACGTAGATGTAGTCGGACGTCTTCAGCACCAGGTCTACCCGGCCACGCGATGTGCGGTATTCCACCTCGGTGTGGAAACCCATCAGCTTGAACACGATGTAAAGAATGTTCTGGTAATGCACCTCACGGTCACGGGCCAATTCGTAGGGAGTATCATCGAAGAAGGTCTGCAAACGACTCAGGAAACCATCCACATCACCCTTGCGAACCTCGCCCACAAAGCACTGAATTTCATAAGGGGACTTGCTCACGCTCACCGACGCATAGTGAGGAAGCAGGAAACGAAGGAAACCCTGCTCCACCTCCCGGTTCGGGAAACCGAGGGTATAGTTCTCAAACTCCGCGTTATAGTCCTTGATGGTCAGATAACCGCTTTGATAGATGACCGGTACCGGATCGGTAGAAGCCGCATCGATGGAATCCAGCACCGGACCGCTGGTTACGATGTGCTCAATCTCTTCCACCGGATAATGATGAAGTTTCATCAGCTCTACCAGGTAAGTCGGGGTACCCGTTTCAAACCAATAGCTGCCTATCTGCATATTGGCAAAAGTACTCAGCAGGCTGAAAGGATTGTACATGCCGACTGAATTATAACAGAAATGATAACCGTCGTAGTTTTCCTTCAGCAGTCCACAAGCTTTGGTATAATCTATACTCAGTTTATCGGCAAGCGAATGAATGTCCTCGTCAAAGTACTGGTGAAGCTCCGCATCACTGATACCACAAATTTCTGAATATTGATTCACCATGGATATATCACGCAGGTTATTCAAATCACTGAACACGCTCACCTTGCTGAACTTCGTCACGCCCGTCAGCATGGCAAAATGAATAGAACCGTCGCACGACTTGAGGGCACCGTAAAAAGCTTTGAGTGTGTTACGGAATTTTGTCTGCAATTCCGGATTTGTGATGGCCTGCAGCATGGGCTTGTCGTACTCATCAATCAGAATCACCACCTTTTGCCCCATTTTCTTCGCAGCCCGACGAATAACTCCTTCGAAACGGGTCGCCACAGAATACTCATCCGGGTTATGGCCATATTCTGCTTCCCACTGCTTCAGCGTCAGTTCCAGCTTATTTTCCAGACTTGCTTCCGTATCATACTTTTCCGTATTCAAATCCATGTGAAGCACCGGATGCACCGTCCAGTCCTTTTCCAGACTTTCCATAGCAAGCCCCTTGAACAACTCACGCTTTCCCAGAAAATAAGCCTCTAACGTGGAAATCATCAGGCTCTTGCCGAACCGTCGGGGACGACTCAGGAAATAATACTTCCCTGTCTGTACCAGATTATATAAAAGCGAAGTTTTGTCTACATAAATATATCCCCTGCTACGGAGATCTTCGAAATTCTGTATGCCTACCGGATAAAGTCTGTTCATGGCCGTGTCGTTTTAATCCTTTCGTACACACAAAGGTAAGATTTATCTCCCGCAATTCCTAATCTGGCAGACTGAAATCAAGGCGGCAATAGATTCCGGATAAGATTTATAGTCCCAAACAAAAAATTCCTTACCTTTGGACTAAACAACATAATATGTCATAAAACTTAAACTCTATAGTATATGAAAGCCAAACACATCGCATTCCTTTCACTCAGTGTGCTTGCAGGAACATTTGCTTCATGCACCGGCTCACACGAAATAAAGATTACAGGCTCAGCAAAAAATTTAGACGGAGGCACAATTATCTATCAGAAATCCATCGACGGAATGTTTAATTCCCAATCTCAGGATACATTGAAACTGAATACGGACAGCACGTTCAGTCTCACACTCCCCAGCAACGGGTACGAACAGATACGCCTGTTCCTGTGGGGAAAGCGTTACTTAGGTTCCTTCATTGCCGACGGCGGAAACTATCGTCTGCAAATTGATGCCGTAGCCACGCATCCCATCTCCATTCTGGAAGGCAAGAATGAAAAGAACATGGAGGTATCAAGACTAATGGACGAACTGGGACAAGACGTGTTTGATGTACTTTCAAGAAAAGGCGACAAGTGGGGTATTACCCAGGACACCATAGCTACTTCAGTCAGCAAAAAGTTGCAGGATGCGGTATTAGCCTTAGATGAAAAGATGAAAGGTGTGGATAAAGATTTATATGAAAAAGCCTGCCAGAATACACGCATACAGACAATGTGGGCTTTCCAGAACCAGCTTTTCGGCATTGCCTACCGCTATTCCGAAGCCACCAAGCAAAGCTGGCTCAAGGAATGGGAAAAGATGATGGAATTCTGTCGGGTAAATCACCCGGCCAGCACTTTCTCGCCCGCTTTCCATGAAGTAGTCTATAACAATGCCGGTATTACCTACTACACTAAAGAAGAACCGGTAGACGAAGACTTGAAGAAAAATCCCAATAAGTTGATTTTCCATTACATCGAAAAGAACCTTACGGGTCAGGCGCAGGAATCGGCCATGGCACTGCTTTTCCTGAGGGACGCAAACGAGGAAAAATACGACCCAGAAATACTTCCGCTGGAAGAACGATTCGAGCAACTGTATCCACAAAGCAAATGGCAACCGCTGATAGATGAAGCCATTGCCAAGAACAAGGCTTTCAATCAAGCTAAAATACCCGACTACATCCACTTTCCTGATGTAGACCATGCCAAGACATTCAAAGACATTACCGACTTATATAAAGGAAAGGTTATCTTCATGGATATATGGGCAACCTGGTGCGGTCCTTGTCGTGCCTCTTTCGCCTATGTAAAACCCTTACAGGAGTATGCCAAAGCGAACGACATCGTACTGCTGTATCTCTCCATCGACCGTCCGGAAGAGGATGCCAAATGGCGCAAGATGGCAGCACATTATGACCTGATGGGCGAGCATGTACGCGTGCAGGAAGCGTTTAAAGATGAAATATACACAACCTTCGGCAACGCACAAAAAGCACTTTCCATTCCTCATTGCGTGATTATCGGGAAGGATGGAGAAATCAAGTTCAAATCGGCTGCTTCTGCGGAAGATATGGAAAAACTAAAATCTCAATTGAAAGAGGCAGCGCAGGCAGAAGCATAACCCCTATTGCTACTGAAACTCCTAATACACAGAAAAACCGCCACGTATCCCTTCCAAGATGCGTGGCGGCTATGTTTTACTTCAATGCTTTCCCGTCGGAAAAGGCATTGCCCACCTTCTCTCCTATCACCAGATAATGATGATGAATCGGGTCATACGTAATCGGTTTCAGACGGGCAGGGTCAATCTGTCCGTTTTCATCCAGAATCTCTTCCGCAGCCGACACGTTGACAATACGGCCTACCAGATGGTTACTCTCCTGATCGTATGAAACCAGCTCACATTCCAGTGTCATGGGCAGTTCCTCAATGACCGGCGCATTCACGAACTCCGATTTTACGGCATGGAAACCGGCTTTGGCAAATTTATCCGGCTCTTTCTTTCCCGAGACAAGCCCCACATAATCGCAGGCTGCCACATGGTCGGCTGTAGCCATGCTCACGGTAAAGGCCTTCGTGGCCAGAATATTCTGGGTCGTCTTGTGTCCTTCGGCCAGACAGATGCCCACCATGTCATCCGTATAGATTCCTCCCCACGCCGCATTCATGGCGTTGGGATTTCCATTCTCGTCGTACGCTGCCACGATAAATACGGGCATCGGGTACAACCATGTTTTTACTCCAAAATTCTTTCGCATAGTCTGTATATTTTAAAACAACATTTATTCAGATTCTCATTATTCCCATAATTTCTGCCAGCAATTTTCTGAATCATGATCCAAACTGCAAACGTAGGCAGAATGTAAGGGCGTTTCTGACTCTCCTTCCCCTTTCAACCACTTCAGTTTCAAGTTTACAGTACAATTATCCGATAATTCTTTTGTCCTTTTCCAATCGTTGAGGTACCATTCATTACTAGTAAGAATCAAGTCAGCTACTTCCTGTCGCGAAAGGATAAAGTAATGAAATTCCATATCAAGCCCTTCGCCGATAACCTGAACGAATACCCATGGTCCTTTAATCTTTTCCAACAAGGTATCCACCTTCTGAATCGTACATCCTACATTAAAATTAGGATTCTGCCCCAGTTGAGTCTTGACCTGAACAAGGGATATTTCATCTGTTTCGGGATTTATGCACACCAAATCTATGGATTCAAAATTCGTAATAGAAGCATTAGCATTCAACACACTCCATCCCTGTTGCATCAATTTCACTGAAACCATCTGTTCTCCAATGGCTCCTATTAAAGATTTCTTCATAATTCCTTTTCAGATTCTCAATACAAATACCTGTCCCGCAAATATTCTTTCCATTTACTATCTTTCTCACAAGAAAAAAACACATAATGTCCCATTGCTTCAAACAATCGCTCATAAGTAAGAGGAAGAAAGGTGCTCTGGCCTTTCTCTGTCAACAAACGCTCGTATTCAGGAAGCACCTTCTCATAGTGTTTGTTCCCGGAAGGATACAAATGCACCGATAAGAAATGCCGGATGTCTGAATGCTGTACCATCGACATGCCAAGCATGTGATTACGCCACAACTGACGGTAATCATCTTCTATCAGAACTTTTGGAAAGGCTTCCTCGTCAGTGGCAGCAGAAAGCGTGTGATAGCATCCACTCTGAAGGGTGACACACAGATACTCTTCACTCAGTTTCTCCCGGGTATGCCTATATTCAGACGAACCCGGCTGCAACTTATAAGCCATTTCCGTGTATTTTACTTCTATACCGATTCCACAGAAAGCATCCGAATTATCCTTGTACGCAATATAACAGTCAAACGAGGTACCGTCATTCAAATAGCGCCATCCATCTGTAGTGTCTGCAGAAGAAGGAGCATATTCAACCCGGATACAGGTCACCTCCTTCACTTCCAGCCCTGTCAGTTCCCTCAAGAGTTCAACACACGCTTCTTTCGCACGAGAAGTAAGTCCCATCGGGAAAAACAAGTTCCACGGAATATGTTCACTACGGAGTAAGTTAGCCCATAACGGCTGTCTGTACGCCCCTATGGCAGACAAGATTTCTTTCCGGAAACCTTCGTAGAAATTCAATCCTTTCCGGGCATCCTTTTCCTGAAGCACATTGCCATAATAGTTCTTCGTACCATCCTGCCTGTTCAATGAATTGGCCTCACATCCCACCTGCAAACAATTCCGACGGAAATCAGATTGTTTGGTCCGAGCAATACGCTGCCAGTCCGTATCTCCTGCATAAAGCTCGACTTTTTCAGTTATCGCCACCTTAATCACCCCATCCAGACGGTTCTCGAAGATGCGGTAGGCTTCTTCTATTTCATTAAGCGGAAAGCGGTGTGTGATGAGCGGCGTAGTGTCAATCTTTCCTTCCGCTATCAACCGGAGGATTTCGGCACAGTCACAACCATCTACTCCGCCTGTCTTGAAAGTGAGGTTCTTACCGTACATGTCAGGCAAGGGAAGCACCTGCGGACGGTCGTACAAGGCCACAACGGTCACAATGGCATTCGGACGAGCGCACTCCCAAGCCAGCCGGAAGGTATCATCAGCTCCGGCCACTTCAATGACTACGTCGGCTCCTCCATGCGCACTGTGGGCTTTCACAAACTCCTGACACTGTTCCGGTGTAGTGACCAGAACTTCGGGATAATGAGTCTGCACAAAACGGATACGCTCTTCCGATTTCTCACATACAATGAGACGGCGCGGATGTTTCAGCCGGGCACAGAGCAACGTACAGATTCCCGTAGGTCCGGCTCCAATCAGCAGTACCGTATCTTCGGGTGTGATTTCCGAGATACGGGCAGCCCAGAAACCAGTGGCCAGAATGTCACCCACGAAAAGTGCCTGCTCATCCGTCACCCCGTCGGGAATGCGGTTCAATCCCTGGTCGGCATGCGGCACCCGCACGTATTCCGCCTGTCCGCCGTCGATGCGGCAACCCAATGCCCATCCTCCGTCGGGGTCCTCACAATTGTTTACATATCCGTGCTGGCAGAAGAAACATTCTCCGCAGAAGGTCTCCACGTTGACCGTTACCCGGTCACCCGGCTTCACGGTAGTGACTTCTGAACCGACCTTTTCCACGATGCCCACCATCTCATGCCCCACCGTAATACCCGGTACAGCACGCGGCACACTGCCGTGCTTGATGTGCAAATCACTGGTGCAAATACTTCCCAACGTGACGCGCACCAGGGCGTCCTTCGGGTCTTTCAGTTCGGGCACAGGCTTCTCTATCAGTGAGAAACGACCGTGCTCCATATACGTATAAGCTAACATATTCTTAAATTTTAATGAAAATACGCCTTCAACACTTCTCCGAACACCTCTCCCGGTGCTATCTTATCAAACAATTTCATCGAGGTATGCAGTTTCAGCACGTCCACCTCCGACCCCATCAGTTCCCGAACCGTGCGATGACCACGATGACCTAACAAGGCATGGGAGATTTCCCGCAAGCGAGCACCCAATACAGGATGTGCCAGATAAGCTCGGGCCTCTTCTTCCCCGTCCAGTCCATAAAACTCCGAGTTATAACTATAGCCTAACCCCTTCTGCTGAGGGAAGATATACCAAATCCAATGGCTGCGCTTACCTCCATTCCTGATTTCCTTCAATGCCACAGGATACACGCCTTCCTGCGCATCCAGAAACCGTTGCAGATTAAATTTCGTGTGCGACATATTCCTTCGTTTTTTATCTTTACTCAAATGTAAGGATAATCCCTTAATGAGCCAACGGTCGCGAGGAGAATTATTTTGATCACAAGCACGATTTTCCTCCCTAATTCTTCGTTAATTAAAGAGTTATGCTTATATTTGTTCCGAAAATTCGCATAAAGCGGTTTTCATCGCACATTGATTTTAGATACAACAAATGATCGTTAAAGATGTCACACAAAGTTTTCGTTACGTTCCGCTGAGGTCCTGACCGGATTTTTCTCAGCATAGGAATCGAATGAATTATTGCTTCCGACAAGGAGGCCGGGATTGTTGTGCTCTTTGACGTACTAGCCGCGCACCTCTCTTTCGATGGGGAAACGAGAGGGAATTTAGGCTGCTACGGACCTTTACCTGACTACGTCCGTAAGCTTCTATCTTTATCTATTTCTATTTTCTCATTTTAAAATTCGTTTGTTGTATATGAAAAATGTCATGTTACGTGCTACACGCACCTTTATTGAAGATCTCTGTGCTCCCGAATACGCTCACAACCACCTCGCCGTGGAAATCTCTCATCCCGATGGCTTTACCGATACCCAAGAACTCTCTATCCGGGTGTATTCCAGCGAATACCGCCTGTTGGGCTGTGACACCCGTTCACTGAAAGGGAAAAGGCCCCGAAAAGTACGGTTCGACATACTCTCTGAAGAAGAATGGGAAGCCGGACTCTACCGTATCTACGTCTACCACAACGGACGCCCGGTGGGATGGACACTCTTAGAACTCTATTCCGGCTACGAATGCTGGGACAAGACCGAGGTGGAGGATTTCCAGACCCGCCCTGAAGAAAAATACTTTGCCGAGACCTTCTGTTTCCTGCCCTTGTTCTCCTGGATGCACCAGGAACAATGTGACTCGAACCTCATCCGCCAGTTTCTCGAAACATTGTATGCACTCGACAGCCATCAGCTTGCCGTGCCTCACCTGCTCGTTTCAGGCAATCAGGCTCGTAAATATGCCGCCCGCCTGCTGGCCCTCCATTTCTGTGAGAAGCAGACTGCTCTCTGCAGCCATTTCTCCCTACAGGAATTGCTGGAGGGTTCCCTGCAATGGAAAGTCCTGCAAGAGAAGATGGATACTCGAAAAGTGGTGCTGGTGGAAGTGCCCTACATGGACTACTCCCGGCAGGAATCCAACCTGCTCGACCTGTTAGGAAACCTGATGGAACAGAAAACTTCTTCCGGCCCTATCTTCATCTTCTACGGTACGATGGACAGTACCTATCAGTTGCGCAGATGCAGCACAGCGATGAGCCGCATCTTCACGGAAGAGAACACCATCTATACACCCGACAAGGCAGAAAACGACAACCCGGATAAAGACTTTCCGGCAAATGATCTTCCCTTGCCATTTGATGAAGAACAGCCGCTTTCGCATACCGAAGAAGATAGTCCCCTGCCCGAGGACAACATGCCATCGGATGCCGAACAGGCCTTGCAGGAGATGGTGGGACTGACCCGCCTGAAGGAAGACTTGCGGGAGGCCCGGATGCTGGCCGCCTTCATGAAGCGGCGTATGGAATTAGGGCTCGACACGGAGCTGGACAACCGCCACCACATGCTGTTCTTAGGCAATCCCGGTACAGGAAAGACAACGGTGGCCAAACTCATCGGACAGCTGTATCACCAAATGGGACTGCTTTCCAGCGGACATACCATAGAGACATGCCGCACAAAGCTGGTGGGCGAATACATCGGTGAGACAGAAAAGCACATCAGGCAAGCCATTGAGGAGGCCCGGGGAGGCGTACTCTTCATCGACGAAGCCTACACCCTGATTACCACGAAGCAAGAAACGAAAGATTTCGGGAAGGAGGTGATTCACGCCCTGCTCACCGTGCTCTCGGAACCCAATCCCGACATGATTATCATCCTGGCCGGCTACGAGGACAAAATGCAGCAGATGCTCCGTACCAATCCCGGCTTGCAGGAGCGTTTCCCTCTCCAGTTCTACTTTGACGATTACAATGCAGACGAACTGATGGAAATGGCACACCATCTCTTGCAGAAACGCAATTTCCAGCTTACTCCTGAAGCGGACAAGGAACTGTACGCTCTGATTACGGAAGCCACTGCCCAGCGTGATGAGTATTTCGGCAACGGACGCTGGCTGCACAACCTGATTGAGCAGGGTATCATCAAATGCATGGCCCAGCGTATCATGTCGCAACCTTCCATCCCCGACAATACCTTCCTGTTCCGTACCATCACCCAGGAAGATGTCGTGAAGGCAGGTAATCGTCTCCGCGGCAAGCAGGTGGTGAAACTGGAACCGCAGCCCATCCGTCGCATCGGGTTCAGAGCCTGAGAAAATTACCGACCAATCGCTAAAAATCCCCCTGCTTTCGCTGCAAAGTGAAGCAGAGGGATTCCTTTATTTCCAATATTCTCTCATTTGTTGAACACCAGTCTTTCCGTATCATATCCGCGCTTCCGAAGTTTATCCAAGAGTTCCTGAAGCACCCCGTCGGGCAAGGTTTCCTCGCGGCTCATGATCCAGAGATACTTGTCACTGCTACTGCCTATCAGCACGTAGCGGTAATCCGGGTCAATATCGAGCACATAATAGTCGGCATAGAACCACAGGAAGAACGATACTTTCAGTTTGCCGGGGTCGTTCGGATCGGGCTGTTTGGCCTTTCCCTTGATTTCCTTGTACTTCCCATCTTTGTATCCCGCGTTCAGCACCTCAATGCGCCCGTTGGAGAGCAAGGTATAAGTGGCCGTTACACGGGTCATGCCCTTTTCAAAGCGGTGGTCGTAACGGGCTATTTCATGCCACTTCCCCATAAAACGCGGCACGTCGAATGTCTGCACCGTCCGGTTGTCTATCTCAGTAGTGTTACTGCTTTGGCAACTGCCAAACCCTAACAGGGCACACAGAAGAATCAGGATGTGTTTCATAACGTGTATTTTTTAAGTTCAAAGGTTGTATCTCCCACAAATATACCAAAACCTGACCAATTACGGAGGCATTTATCAAAAATAAATCCCTCAATCGTTAGGTCAGCTACATAAGAATGCATACCTTTAAGACCGTTATTTTTTACCAGGCAATCTATCAGAAAAATATGAAAAAGACAAAACTATTTTTTGTAGGTGCTGCCGTCCTGATATGGGGAGGAACGGCCGTACATGCCCAGTCGTGGAGAAACGGCGGGGCAGTTTCTTTGGATAAGCAGTATGCCGATTATCCTTGTGTAAATTTACTGGACAGTACCAGTGTGACAGTGGAACCTACCGGACAAGGTTCGTTTGCGGTCTGCCGAGCCGTACGGGTGCAGACAACTGCCGGAGCCTTGCAGCAACGGGTACTAAAATACGATTACGACCCGCTAACGGCAGCCGCCACCTTCAAGCGAGTGACCATCTACCATGCCGACGGGACATATACATCGGTCGATGTGAGCAAGGCGTGCGACTATGCCGCTCCGGCCAGAGCTATCTACTGGGGAGCCCGCCAGATTATGCTGGAACTGGGCGCATTGCAACCGGGCGACATCATCGACTATGAGATCGACAAGAAAGGATTCACGTACGCCTTGCTGGGTGATGCACCCCAAGCAGGAGACGACTCCCGCTTTATCCCGCCCATGCGCGGACAGTTCTACGACATCGTGCCCTTCTGGTCGCCCGATCCCACCCTGCGCAAAGTGTACCGCGTCAGTCTGCCGGCCGAAAAAGAAATGCAATTCCAGTTCTATCAGGGCAGCTGCGCTTCCTCCATGCGCTATGAAGACGGACGGAAAGTCTATACCTTCGCCAAAGATGCCATCCTGCCCTTCCGTCGGGAACCGAATATGGTCGATTTCTATGATGCCGCACCGAAGCTGATGATGTCTACCACCGCCGACTGGAAAGAAAAGTCACGCTGGTTCTACGGAGTCAACGAAGACTACGGCAGTTTCACCGCCATTCCAGAGGCCCAGAAGAAAGTAGACGAGCTCATTCGGGGTAAAAAGACCGAACTGGAGAAAGTGGCAGTACTTACCCACTGGGTAGCCGACAACATCCGTTATGCAGGTATCTCCATGGGCAAGGGAGAAGGATTCACCCTGCACAACCTGAAAATGAACTACACCGACCGCTGTGGCGTGTGCAAGGACATTGCCGGCACGCTGATTGCATTCCTGCGGATGGCAGGATTCGAAGCCTTTCCGGCCATGACCATGGCAGGCAGCCGGGTGGAGACCATTCCGGCCGACCATTTCAATCACTGCGTGGCTGTGGTGAAACTCAGTGACGGCACGATGATGCCGCTCGACCCCACGTGGGTACCTTTCTGCCGGGAACTGTGGAGCAGTGCCGAACAGCAGCAGAATTACCTGCCAGGCACACCGGAAGGCACCGACCTGTGCCTGACTCCCATCTCCGACCCGGAAAACCATTACGTACGCATCAAGGCACAGAACACCCTCGATGAAAAAGGCACGCTGAAAGGCACCTTTACCATCGAAGCAGAAGGACAGAGCGACAGTAACATCCGCCGCATCTTCACCACCGGATTCCAAAGCGAATGGGCACATACCATGGAACGCCAGTTGCTGAACGTATCGCCCAAAGCCCGATTGAAAAGTGTGGACTACGGACGAACACCGAAAGACTACCAGAGCGCCCCCATCCAGATTACGTTCCGCTACGAAATTCCGGAATATGCACTGAAGGGCGACCAGGGAGAAATGTTTTTCAAACCCTTCGTGCTGAACAACCTCTACACGCAAGTCCTCTCCTACCTGCGGATAGATACCAGCCTGGAGAAACGGGCCTACGGCTTCAAGGACGGCTGCTCCCGTCTGGTGGAAATGGAAGAAAACCTGAAACTTCCTGCCGGATACGAATGGCAAGGAAAGGAGAAACGCGACCAGATGGACGGCTCCGGAGCCGGATTCACCGGATACATGGGCCAAAACGGCAACCAGTTGCAGGTGAAAACATCCTTACGCCTGAAAAAACGGGTCTACGAAGCTTCCGACTGGGAAAGTTTCCGAAACGCAGTGAACACAGCCAAGGGATATGGAGAATATATTGTGGTAAAGAAATAACCACTCATTCGAGGATTTAACAAGAAACGAAGCGTAATGAAAACATTATCAATCTACATAGGAATCATAGGAATGCTTTTGCTGGCAGTGCTGCCGGCCAGAGCCGCATCGGAAGCGGAATTCCGCAAACTTTCGAAAACGTACACCCTGCGTGCCGACGGCAGTCAAGAGATGCGGGTACAAAAGGAACTCACCCTGTTCACCCATGCCGCCATGAACGGCCTGTACGGAGAAACATTTATCGTGTATAACCCCGATTTTCAGAAACTGGAGATTCACGCGTCCTACACCCGCCAAAAAGATGGCACCGTGGTTCAGACACCCGCCAATGCCTTCGTAGAAGTATTGCCTGCCGCAGCCGCCAACGCACCAGCCTACAACCAGCTGAAAGAGATGGTCGTGGTACACACCGGACTTGAGTTAGGTGCCACCATCGTGCTGGACTACTCCATTGTGAGTAAAGCCGGTTACCTGCCGGAACTCGATGTCTGCTGTCCGGTCAAGGAACTCTCTCCCATCAAGGAATTTACCTTCCGCCTGAACGTACCAGCCGGAAAATCTGTACACTATGAACTGCTGAACGCCTCTGCCCAGCCGTCCATTGCCCAAAGAGACGGAATGAAATCCTTCACCTGGACACTGAAGGAAGTAAAACCCCGCCCTTACGCCTATCCTTCTGCAAGAGAAAGCATAGGACAAGCACAAGCGGTAGCCAGCGGCATGATGCCCGTCTTCATGGCCTCAACCTGGTCACGGTACGATGAAGCCCTGAAAAGCCTGAAAGCACAGTTCCAGCCCGGCAACCGTTCCATCATTGAAGCAAAGGTAGCCGAACTAACCCGAGGCATCCAAGACAATCCACAGGCAGTCCGCAACGCCATCGCCCACTACATGACTGAACTGTATCAATTGGGCCGTTGCGGTGTATCACTGCAGGATGCCGGCTATCGTTTGCGTCCGGCATCGGAAGTCATCCGTTCGGCTTACGGCACCCAGGCAGAATTAGCGAACCTGGATGTTACCCTGCAGCAGGCAGCCGGACTGGAAGCGGAAGTAGCCGTATGTGCCTTGCGTCCGTCGAAAGCAGAAAACCAAGGTTTGTCTACCATCGTATCGCTGGTAGCCCAAAGCGAGCTGATGCCCGAAAAAGTCGCCCTGACAGGCACCGAAGAAGCCAACCTGCAACCCTTCCTGGCGGTGACCAGTCTGGATGGAAAACCACTGACAATGGAAGCTTACTTAGGAGCCAAGGAAATGCAGCAGACCGACACCCTGAAGGTGGACGGGAAGAAGTTGCAGCAGCCCGCCGAAGGATGGGGAATCGTGACACTGAACGACCCTACACCGGCCCGCACGCTCTATGCGTATGCTGCCAATACAACCATTCCCGAAAATATCCTTCTGTCGAGAACGGTGAACTGCACACTGGAGACCATTGTCTGCCTGCCGGAAGGTATGAAAGTGACTCCCCGCGCCAACAAGGAAATCAGTAATGCCTGCGGAAAAGTAGTATTCAGCTACCAGCCCACGAAAGAAGGCATGAAAGTAACCCGCAGCCTGCGCATCAGCCGCCAGTTACAGACTCCGTCGAGCTACAAAGAACTGTATGCCCTTCTGGCAGAATGGAGAGATGCCAATAACCATACGCTGGTGGTGAAAAAAGTAGCAGAATAAACTGAAAAATAAATCTCACGAAAAAGGAATCGCCTCTTAAATGGGTCGGTTCCTTTTCTTTTTCCCGAAGCCGCTACCACACTCAGCAACTTTTCCGGCCAACTTTTCCGTTTCCTGTTTCCTGCCTGTTTGAATGTTCACTGAAAATTACTACATTCGCAGTAGAATCAAAATCCAGTGGTTATGAGCAAGCTATATCCGGTAGGAGTGCAGAACTTTGAGAAAGTGATATTGGGTGGTTATGAATACGTCGATAAGACCGCCTTGACTTATCAGTTGTTCAATACAGGAAGTTACTATTTTCTGAGCCGTCCGCGACGCTTCGGAAAAAGCCTGCTATTGTCGACCCTTGAAGCCTACGCACAAGGAAAGAAAGAGCTTTTCAAGGGACTGGCACTGGAGAAACTGGAGAAGGACTGGACAGTATATCCGGTGCTGCACCTGGATTTGAATACACAGAAATACGATACGCCGGAATCGCTGACCAGCATTTTGAATGATAATCTATGTATCTGGGAAAGCCAGTACGGCGCACGGGAAAGTGAGACAAGTCTTTCCCTTCGTTTCCAGGGCATCATCCGCCGTGCCTGCGAGCAGACAGGCCGCCGGGTGGTGATTCTCATCGACGAATACGACAAGCCCATGCTCCAGGCCATCGGCAATGAAACCTTGCAGAACGAATACCGCAGTACCCTGAAAGCCTTCTACGGAGCATTGAAATCCATGGACGGATGCATCCGCTTTGCCCTGCTCACGGGAGTGACCAAGTTCGGTAAGGTCAGCGTGTTCAGTGATTTGAATAACCTGCGTGACATTTCCATGATTGACCAGTATGCCGAAATCTGCGGTATCAGTGAGAAAGAAATTTATACCTATTTTGAAGAGGATATTCACGAATTGGCCGCAGCTACAGACATGAGCTATAAGGAAGCTTGTGCGGAACTGAAAACAAACTACGACGGGTATCATTTCACAGAAAATGCCATCGGTATGTACAATCCGTTCAGCCTGCTGAATACCTTTGCCAACCGGCGGTTCGGCAGCTACTGGTTTGAGACAGGCACACCGACCTACCTTGTCGAACTGCTCAAGCTCCATCACTATCCGATAGAAGACTTGGAACACATCGTCACCAGCCAGCCGGTGCTGGACAGTATTGATACGGCCTCTAC